>Ga0247727_10013083_pt1 | contig 14072 bp, 11 predicted proteins | sample WisWelCaveWW1625_FD_202498 | JGI IMG/M metagenome (GOLD analysis project Ga0247727, IMG submission 202498) | Biofilm microbial communities from Wishing Well Cave, Virginia, United States - WW16-25 | ecosystem: Environmental > Aquatic > Deep subsurface > Groundwater > Cave microbial mat | place... | reverse complement strand
GCAAAATACGGATTGCGGGTCCATTGGTTTTTGCTCCTGAATCTGATTGGGAAGTCAGATGGAGCTTGCCAAAGGACTCGCTTTTGTTCAAATATGACCCACTCCACGATTTAGTGGGGTGCTACCTAACTTGGGATTAAGCGTCAAAATGACGTATAACACTCGCTGCACGCATGTTATACGTCACTTTGACGCTGTATTGCTTATCTTTAGCAATCCATTCGCGAAAACCTGTTCGCTATATCACTCCCCCATTCACCACCGCCATTTGCTCGCCCATCTCGTATTGCGGACTCGTTTCCGTTCCGATGCCGAACGGCTCCCATTTGTGGACATCCGTGTTGAGGCGATGTTTTGCGCCGCCGCGTTTGTGCGTTTGCTCGAATCCTTCGGGCGCGATGTTCAAGCGTTCGCCTTCGAGTAGTCCAAACACGCCGCTTTGTCCGGGTTCCGCGCGTTTCTCGTGACAGAACTTGCACGTTTTCGGATCATGCGGTTGATAATCTAATGGCTCTTCGTACGCCGTGATGTATCCTTCAAAATTTCGCAAGACGACTTTGTGATCGCTCGAGCTGATTTGATATTGCGGCATCACCGGAATTTTTCCGCCGCCGCCCGGCGCATCCACCACGTAGGTTGGAATCGAATAGCCCGAAGTGTGTCCGCGCAACGCTTCCATGATCTCGATCCCTTTCGCAACGGGCGTGCGGAAATGGCCCGCGCCGTGAACGAGATCGCACTGATAGAGATAGTACGGGCGCACGCGCATCCGCACCAAATCATGTACGAGCTGCCGCTGCACATGCGCGCAATCATTCACGCCCGCCAGCAGCACCGATTGATTGCCCAACGGTATCCCCGCGCGCGTCATGCGATCACACGCTTCGTCCAATTCCTTTGTGATTTCGTTCGAGTGGTTGACGTGAATGTTCAACCACAAGGGATGATATTTCGCCAGCGTGTCGCACAATTCTTGCGTGATACGCATCGGCATAAAGACGGGGACGCGCGAACCGATGCGAATAATCTCGATATGCGGAATCGCGCGCAGGCGTCCCAAAATTTCTTCCAACAATTTTGGCGCAAGCACCAACGGATCGCCGCCCGAAAGCAGCACATCGCGCACTTGCGGCGTGTTTTGCAGATATTCGATCTGCGCGTCAAAATCTTTGCGCGAAAAGGTCGCGGTGGGATCGCCGACAATGCGCGAGCGCGTGCAGTAGCGGCAGTACGTGGCGCACTGGGTTGTGACGAGCATCAACACGCGGTCAGGATAACGATGCACGAGTCCGGGGACGGGCGAGTGGGCATCCTCTGCCAGCGAATCCTCCATCATCGCCGTAAAGGGCGCGAGTTCGTGCGCGGTGGGAACGACTTGGGCGCGAATCGGATCGTGGGGATCGTTCGGGTCAATCAGCGAGGCAAAGTACGGGGTAATGTCCACGCGAAATAAATTTTTCGCGCGGAGGGCTTCTTTTTCGCTCTCGTTCAAATCGAGAACATTCGCGAGTTCTTGGACCGTGTTGAGGCGGTTCGACAACTGCCAGCGCCAATCGTTCCATTTTTCATCGGGAACGTCTTTATAGAATTTGGCGCGTTTTGATGGAAATTCGTGTTTCATTTTTGTATCCTCCAGAAGGGGTAAGGTGACGAGTGACGGTTGACGGGGTTCAGGCCCGCGGCGCGTTCCTCGTCAAATATTTAGATTGTCAAGATGGGCGCACGGGCGCATGGAGGTTGTTCCTCGTCACACGTCACCCGTCACGTTTGGCGCGGAGGATCGTGATCGGTGCGAAAAAAACCGAGGGGAAAATCAAGCATGCTCATCACGCGCGCGAGTATAGCATAAATGAAAACGCGCGTAAATGGATTGGCGGAAAATCCGTGTTGAAATAAGACTGCTTTGCGCGTTAAAGCACCTTTTCGTAATTGGGCTACCATTGGGCGGCGATTCTTTAGCGCGAACAATACAGCGAAGGGCAGTCATGTTCTCAATTTCCCTTTCGCTTTTGCTCTTGCCAAATTTTCCTTTACGCGAATTTTTATGATTTTGCTGATTATGGCATACGGAATGCGTTGATCGAGAGGAAACCTCAAATTACCCTTTGGTCCTTGATAAATGGCGATTGCCTTGTTGAATTTCTCATCCCCGGTGGTTGGCGGAAAAAGACCGATATGCTTTTTGAACGCAGCAAAATAAATCAGATTCCCTTTGAGCGTAAAGGCAGGTATTTGATAGCTGATTGTCTCTTCCGCAGCGGGGGCGGCTTTTTTGATCGTCACCCTGATTTTTTCCAAAACCACTTGTACCTCTGTTGGATAGCGCGCGATATATTCATCTATATTTTTGGGCGCGGTTGATTTTGGCGTCATGGGATCTCCTTTGTTGAATACACTAACATTCTGAGCCGCTCAACACCTGAATTTAGAAAAGCCGTGAATTGGATCAAGACGCCCGCAAGATAAAATCCATAAAATCAAAAGTGGTCTCCTCGCCGGGCGAATACGCCTCAATGGCTACCCCAACTAACCCCTGACTGAATTGATCATCATCCACTTCACTTACGATCTGCCCATTGATCAAAAACGTAAAATGCGTTTCATTCGCTTTCACTTCCACCCGATTGAATCCATACGGTTTGAGCGTGTTCGTTCGCGTCCAATCCACGAGCTGCTGCCATTTGCCATCTAGATCCACCGAAACTGCAAATTGCCGACTGTCGGTGATACGAAACCAATAAAAGTTACGGTTGTCCTGAATTCGGAATACCACTCCACAGCTACTGCCCGTTTCACTCCCCTTGAGGTGTTTACAATTGACCATCAAGTGAAAATCGGAAACGGGATAGCCCATCAACCATGAAGTTGTAATCGTGGAGGCAATGCTTACCTGCGCTTCCCAACGATAGCGCCCGTCGGCAATCGTTTGGTTCATTTTCGCAAAATACTTGTCCGCGTGGTTTCCAACCAACCAGTTATTTTCATTCGAGGCAAAACTGTCAAAGACAAATGTGGACTGAGCAGCGCCTTTTGAAACTTGGCGCAGTTCTTCTGGCACGACGACGGAAGCGCGACAATACGGACAGCTAACCGTAGTGGCGCGCCCCTTTGGAATTACAGGCGCGCCGCAAGAGGGACATGAAAATGAATGTGTCGTCATTCGATTTTTCAATATTCAACACACAAAATGTTTACAAGGACAGAGTCCAACGATGGGCTGCAGGCGCGGGGCGGGTGGAAAAATTTCCTTCGCGGGCAAGACTCGCTGGAATTTCTCGAACCTCCTCAGGGGCGCGGCGGTAACCCCGTCGCCTGCAAGCCATTGTTGGGCGGGCGAATGATGCTGCCAAGTTACTTGCGAGACGCACACTGCGGGCAGACGAAATATAGATTCGTTGCTGGTGCAATTCGGAGTACTGAACAAGCCCGATGATGTTACCGTCTGGGTCTCTTACCCTTGCGATTAGAGCAAATTCCTAATGGATTAAGAGGAGCTAAGACCTGACAGGTTTTCTAACATTGCGCGTACCTCGAACCTTCGCGGCGAAAACCTGTCAGGTCTCCCTTTGACCAAGTAGGAATTCGCTTTAGCCCTCAGCTCACCGCTTTCTTTACGAGCGCGCTGATCTTTGCCTCTTCGGTGGCAGTCAACTCCTTCAGCGCAAAGGCGACCGGAAACAGGGTGCCTTCGTCGAGGTTCGCCGTGTCGCTAAAGCCGAACGACGCGTACCTCGTGTTGAATTTTTGCGCGCTTTGGAAGAAGCAGACGACCTTGCCGTCCTTGGCGTACGCGGGCATCCCGTACCAGGTTTTCGGCGAGAGGGCTGGCGCGCTGGCTTTGATGATCGCATGAAGCCGCTTGGCGATGGCGCGATCCGATCCTTTCATCGCGGCGATCGCCGCAAGCACGGCGCGTTCCCCCTCCGCCTTGTCCTTGTCCGCGCGCGCTTCCGCCTTCAGCTCTTGGGCGCGCGCCTTTATCGCGGCTCGTTCCTCGTCCGTCCATCCTTTGGACTTGTTGTTGATCGCGGTGGCGCTCTTGGCGGACTTGAGCGTGTCCTTCTTTGCGCTCATAGAAACCTCCTTAAATAGTGATTGATTGTCGTTGAAGCAAAGTTTTCACCCACCCATCTTGAGTGGTGGTTTGGTTATATTTTAGAACATTTATTCTACACGGTCAAGAAGGAAATTTTCCGCTTAATGGCTCATAGGCGGAACGTGAGTATATGTCAATTCAAAGTCGCGTCAAGAGCATTTTTGAAAGGAATACATTTCCCAGTGGGCTTGCCGTTCGCAGTCCCCTCGATTAAACTTGCGCGCAATGCAACTCGATAAACTTTTGCGCGCGCTCAATCTCGACTCTCCACTCTCCACCCTCGACATCTCCCGCGTCACCGGCAACTCGCGCAACGTCATCCCCGGCACACTTTTCGTCGCATACCCCGGCGTAAACGTGGACGGCGCGCAATTTATTCCCAATGCCATTGAACGCGGCGCAGTCGCCATCGTAACGCAAACGCCAATTACCAGTGAACCGTTTTCAGTTTTCAGTGATCAGTCACCCGTCACCCGTCACCCGTCACCCGTCCCCGTTTTTATCGTTCCCAACGCCCGTTCCGCCCTCGCCCATCTCTCCGCCGCGTTCTACAATTACCCCACGCGCAACCTTCGCGTCATTGGCGTCACAGGCACGGATGGAAAAACGACGACGAGCACATTGATTGAAAACATTTTGCTGGCAGCGGGACACACCGTTGGCACAATCACTACCGTAGCTGCCCACATTGGCGGGCAAGAGGTGGACACGGGTTTTCACACTACCACGCCCGACGCGCCCGACATTCAAAATTATCTCGCGCAAATGGTGGGGCAGGGGACAGAGTATGCGGTGATCGAATCCACCTCGCACGGTCTCGCGCAGGATCGCCTCGACGCGGTGGATTTTGATATTGCCGTTGTCACAAACATCACACACGAACATCTTGACCTTCACGGCAGTTGGGAAAGTTATCGCGATGCGAAAGCGATGTTGTTTCGCGCGTTGATGAACACGCAACGCAAGCCGCGCACAAATAAAGTCGCGGTGTTGAACGCGGATGACAATGCGCGCGGCGTGTTTGATTTTCTCGTGGAGTTTCCGTGTGATGAAAGAATTGTTTACAGTCAATCGAAAATCGAAAATCGAAAACCTGTCCCGAACGAAGGTGAGGGATCGAAAATCGAAAACGAATTGTGGATTAACGCGCGCGACATTTCGCACACCCCTGACGGATTACGTTTTACGCTTGACTCCCCCTTTGGCGAATTACTTATTGAATCCCCACTCATCGGTCGCTACAACGTCTCCAACATTCTTGCAGCTGCGGGTGCAGCTATTGGGCGGCGGATTCCATTCGACGCGATCACGCAAGGTGTGAAAATGACGCGCGGCATTGTGGGGCGCATGGAACGTATCGAAAACACGCGCGGTTTAAATGTGATTGTAGATTTCGCGCACACGCCGTATGCGTTAGAGAACGCGTTAATAACCGCGCGCGAATTGGTAGGGGCGGGGTTATCCCGCCCGTCCGCCGCCGCGCCCGAAACCTCCTCCGCGTCATCCCGCCCCGCATCCCCCGCGAACGAAACCTCCCCTGCATCATCCCGCCCGTCCCCCCGCCCAACATCCCGCCCGCGCGGGCGCGTCATTTCCATTTTCGGCTGCGCGGGTTTGCGCGACATCCAAAAACGCGCGTGGATGGGCGAAATTTCGGGAACATTCGCAGACCTCACCATCCTCACCGCCGAAGACCCGCGCACAGAATCGCTCGCCAACATCAACGCGCAAATCGTTGAAGGGTTACACAAGGCAAATCGAGCGCCAGACAAAGATTATTTTGTGATTGATGATCGCGCCGACGCGATTGATTTTGCAATCAATCAACTCGCACAGCCAGAAGATGTTATTATGCTTTGCGGCAAAGGGCACGAACGTTCGATGTGTTTTGGCACAACGGAATATCCGTGGAGCGATCAAGACGCGGCGCGGCGCTCGTTGGGAAGAGATGCTGCATAAAGTCCTGGGCTCAACTCAAGAATGTGTGAAAAGATGCCACGCACTTTCAAGTGCGTGGCATCTTTTCACACGATACTCACATTCTTGAGTTGAGCAAAGTCCTGTGACCGTTTGGAAGGAGAAAGGACGCGAGCTCAGACACGATTCCGCGACCTTTCATTCGATCAGGGGTTGATTGTAAAACTGAACCACGCGGAACGCGCACAACCAAACGCATTGCACGCTTTTGCCCACCACCAATACGTGTGTCCTTTCGCCAATGCTTTTGTTTTGTAACTTGGCTGTGGGAGGTTGTTGTGCGAGTCAACGTTGGGTCCTTGCTTTGAACCCTGTTTGACCGCGACCTTGTATTTTGTTATGCAAGGTACGGAATCCCACGTCAACTGCACGCGTGTTTTATTGGTGTGTGCGCCGTTCGCCGGTGAAATGAGCGCCGGTTTTGCTGGTTTGGTGGCGCAAGGTGTTGCACTTGCAGTTGACGTTACGGTAGGTGTATAGGTTTGAGTCGCCGTTAGAATTGGCGTTGTGGTGGGTGTATGGGTTGGAGTTGCTGTCGGAGTATTCGACGCGTTTGGAGTCGCGACCGCGCCGGGGACATAACCGCTGTCCAATGTAAAATTACCCCCACTCGATTCCGCCACAACCGCTTCCCCCGCGCTGAACGCGACTTGATACTCGCCGCCCGCGAGCGCGCCGCCCGCGGAAGGCAGCGCGTTCCACTCAAGAATAAAATTCCCGCCCGTTTGCCCGTACAAAATTGTCGCGCTCGCGAGGGTCAGGATGCTGCTGATCAACAGAGAAAAAATCTTGCGCTTCATGGGATTAACCCTTGTTTCGCTTGAACGCCAGCACTGCGCCCGCGCCCAATACCGCGCCCACCGCGAGAATAATACCCAAGTTCAACGGGGAAGCTTGATCCATTTGGCGCGCGCTCGTTCCGCTTTCCAACGCCGCGAGGCGCGTGTCGAGAATGGCATTGCTTTGTTCCAGCGCGTAAATCCGCGCGTCTTGTTCCATTGCAAGTTCGTTCAAGCCCTGAATCGAAGCCAGCGCGACGCCGTCGAGATCAACTGTCGAGATTGTCTTGTCGCCTGTTCCCAAACCGAACGCGGCATAAAAATCTTGCGCCATCGGTCCGATGTGCCGCACATTCGCACCTTGTCCTTTGAAATTCCAGGATTGAATCGGAAGCTCTGCAACGCGCGATAGCACTTGGCGCGGGTTGACGTTGGTAAAATTCGCTTTGGTGCTGCGATCCGAAGTGCAATCCCATGTGCCACTGCCCGAAGGAAGATTGCAGCCCGTTGTGAGACCCGCATTGGTACGAAAACGGAATCCTCCCGACGCTCGCACGGCAAATTCATCGGGAGCAATCGAGGAGAATACGACTGCATCAGAATCTCCAAAGATGAGCGCGCCCGTGTGATAGGACTGGGCATAGTGTCCTGCCGCAAAACTATAATCGCCCTCCGCAACATTGAATTCGCCCCCGGCGACTGTGGATGCTTTGCCGTTGGCTTGGTTGGAATGACCCCCACTAACGACACCATATCTACCCCTCGTTGCATTGCTGTGTCCGCCGCCAACGACCGAATACTCATGTTCCGCGCTGTTATCCCAGCCCCCACCGATGACAGCATAGATCGGGTTCTCGTAAGGGTCATAGAGCGCGTTATTGTTTGCGCCCCCGGCAATAACGACGCCCTCAACATCCGCTTGGTTGTTGCTTCCGCCACTCACCGTTGAATATTTTCCGTTCGCCGTATTGTGTTCGCCACCGCTTACAGTGGTGTATTGATAGGCAGAAGAGTTATCCCAACCGCCGCCAACCGTTGCGCCGATCCCGCTTGCAGTATTTTCAAAGCCGCCGCTCACCGTTGCGTACTGCGCGTCCAACAGATTCACGTCATCGTCACCAGCCGTATTGAGATCACCGCCCGCGACCACGCTGAAATTATCCGTCACTTTGTTTCCCTCAAACCCAATTCCGCCGCCCCCGCCAACGAACGCGCCTGCAACTCCGCTGGTCACACTGTTGAGCGAACTTCCTCCAATGATATTTGGACTCGTACTATTTGGCGCGAGCAGCAGCACACGCGCATTGTTCACACGGAGTTCAAGTGGTTTGTTGTCAGTCGTTCCCACAAAATTCGACGCGGTTGTGCCCGCGTTGCCGTTCAACGACCATAAAGAGGAAACGTTCGGCGCATCCGCGGGCGCCCATTGCGTTCCGTTGTACTGTAGGATTTGTCCATTGTTCGGTGCCGTCGTCGCAAGCGCGATGCCGCGCAGCTTGACCACACTCGTATTCGTCTGCGTCCCTGTCACATCGCCGCTCAACGAACCCGTAAAATTTGTCGCCGTGTCCGAATTTTGCGAATGGTTTGCGCTCTGGGAATGATTCGCGCTCTGCGCTTTGGCGGCATGTCCCGCATACGGCACGACGCTGATCTCACTGCGCGGCGTGAGTGGGGTGTACGTGCCGCTTCCGGTTGGACAGCGCACCGCGATGGAAATCCAACGCTTGTTGCCATCAAACGCGTTCGCCCCAAATTCACCGGCTTGATTGAGCCGCACGCTGAATTTGCCGTTCTTGACATGAATGTTCGTGCTGGTTTGCGTCGCGCCAATCTGATTTCCAACGTCGAGCGCGTCCCACAAACCAAATTGAAAATCGCAATGTTGATTCACAGGACCCTGTGTCGTTAGCTCCAAGAGTCCTTCAAAGCTAAAGCCAGGTCCCACAGGATTCTGTGCGCGCACATCAAGCGGGGCGAACACAGCCAACGCGAGGGTCAACATAAGAGCGAGCAGGATTTTTCGTTTCATTGTGATGCTCCTTTTACTTTTTAGCGCGCGTCGCGATCACTTGTAGATATTCCGATTCAAAGCACGTCATCCCTTCGCTTGCGCGGTTATGTGCCGCCAAGAGCGTTTCAAACTCGCGGCGTAACAAATCTTGTTCTGGCGCGTTCAGCGCGGCAAACGTTCGATGTGTCGGACCGTAATAGGTTCGCCAGAACTCAACCACTTTTGACGGTGGGAAGGGATACTGGAAGGGATACATGCGCTTTGTCAATTGCAAATTGCTAAAGTCCGCACCCAAGCGCTGGCTTACTGTCAATGGATCGCCCCACAAGACCGGCGCGGGGACGTGAGCAGGCGGTGGCAGGAAGCGGGCGTTGAGCTTGAAGAGCTGTCCGATGAATCCATCGGGCGTCCAATTCGCCATCGCGAGCCGCCCCCCGGGCTTGCAGACGCGCGCCAGCTCCGCCGCGACGCGTTCCGGCTGCGGCGCGAACATCGCGCCAATCAAGCTAATGACAAGCTCAAAACTCGCGTCCGCATAAGGCAGCTCTTCGGTGTCGCCTTCGTCGAAACGAATCGCCAAATTTTCTTGCACCGCTCGCGCGCGTGCCTTGTCAATCAAGTTCGCGGCAATGTCTATGCCCGTCACGAGCGCGCCCGCGCGCGCCATTGGGAGCGTCACCTGTCCTGCTCCGCACGCCACATCGAGCACGCGCGTGCCCGGAGCAATTTGGAGGCGCGCCAGAAATTCCAACGCGCCCGGTTCGAGATATTTGGCGAACTCGGCATAGTCCCCCAACATCCACATTGCGCGCAGTCGAGATTTGAGCGCCGCCATTTCAGGTATCATGGTGTTCATTCTTTTCCCTCTCTATTTGGATCGAAACTTTTGGACGCGGCTGTTGTTTGTATCCGTCACATAGACATTGCCTTGCACATCTACCGCCACGCCCCACGGCTCTTCGAACTGGCTTTCACCTGTGCCGCGATTACCCCATGCGCCGAGAATTTTTCCTTGACCGTCCAGCTTGATGATGCGATTATTCTGCCAATCGGTAACGTATAAATTATTTTGCGCGTCAACGGCTACATCTCCCGGAATGACGAATTTGTTTTCAATCGCATCCACATAAAATTTTGCCATGAGCTTGCCGCTGCGGTCGAGCTTTTGAATGCGTCCGTTCTTGAATTCAGCGACATAAATGTTCCCTTCTGCGTCCACGCTCAAACCGATGGGTCCAAACAACTCTTGCTCACCAGAATCGCGCCCGCCCAATTGCTGCAGAAACTTGCCGTGCGAGTCGAACTTGACGATGCGGTGATTTTCGGTGTCTGCTACATAAACATTTCCCTCGGTGTCGGCTGCAACGCTTATGCGGAACTGAAACTGTCCTTCTCCGTTGCCCTTACTGCCCCATGTTGTAATAAACTTGCCGTCACTGTCGAACTTTTGAACGCGAAACTGTGTGTCCGTGACGTAGACGTTCCCTTGCCCGTCCACCGCAATGCGACCCCCGCCGTGGTTGTTGACGTTGAACTGTCCGTTCCCATTTCCCGACTTGCCCCAAGCCAAGAGGAATCGCCCGTTTGAATCAAACTTTTGGACATGTGAGTTTTTGGCATCCATGACATAGACGTTGCCTTGCGCGTCTACGGCAACACCAACCGGCTTGCCCAGCGGCTCTGCCTCACCCTTGATCTGCATGACAAATTCTACCGGGCTGGCGATGACTGTACTTGGCGGCGCGGGTGTTGGCGCACTGCTTATTTGTGGCGCGGTTGGGTTTGGCGTGGTGCTACTACAGCCGCCCAACAGCAAGGTCAACAGTCCGATGAGAACAAGCATCTTGCTCATAAAGAATCTCCTCGCCACAAAGTCAATGTCGGCGAGGAGATAGTAACAGATGCGCGTAAAATAATCGTGATATTTCGAGCGCGGATCGTGAAATTTTGAAAATCGGACGCAATAAAAAATAGACCTGCGCGGGGCAGGTCTAATAAGATCAATCCGAACAGGTTTAGTTTTTATTCATGTTGTAAGCCATACGCGAGGGCTTGATCAAAAGCCATCGCGCGCCCCTGCGCCCATGTTGCCGTAAAGAGGTCGGCGTCGAGTAACGCGCGCGCTTGCGTGATGAGCGGTTCATAGTCACTTTGATAGGCGGGCGGCAGCAACGCGTTGCTTGATTCCCTCAATGCTTCTCCTGACCCCCACAAAATCGCCGCGCGGATAGGTTGGCTCTGAATCGCGGCGAGACATGCGAGCCCTTCCAACGTGGAGGCGCTGTTCGAGCGGTCCCCCAAATCCTGTTGCAGCGTCAGACATTCCCTAAAAAGAGAGTCCGCCCGTTCAATTTCGCCCGCGGCGCGCGCCACCGTTCCGCGCTTGGTGAGCGCGTCGGCAAGATGCCACTTGTTGCCAACTTGCCGTTGCAGGGTCAACGCCTCCTCGCCCCATGCCACCGCTTCCTCCAAGTTGCCTTCAGCCCAGGCAACCAATGCGAGATGTCCCATGCTATAAGCAGCTTCGCTTAACTGACCGATTTCTTTTCGCAACGCCAACGCCTCGCGATGTCTCTGCTCTGCTATTGAATAATCGCCTTGATACCAAGCAACTGCCCCCAATGTGCCTAATGAGAAAGCCATTCCGCCCTTGTTGCCCAGCTTTTCGCACAGGACTAGACTTTGCCCGGCGATCATGGTTGCCCGTTCCACATCCCCTTGACGCCACGCCAGACCAGCAGCGGCTAAAAGGGCTTGCGCTCGTGCCTCATCCGTTACACTTTGGCTTGATGGAGCGCCAAGAACTTGATGTAACCAATGGCTGCCTTCACGCAAATAGCCGCGCACACTCCAAAACCACCACAATGTGCTGGCTAATCTCAAACCCGCTTCTCCACTGTCCGTGGCAAGCGCCCACGAAAGTGCCGCGCGCAAATTAGGATGCTCAAGTTCGAGGCGGTCAAACGACACGCTGGCATTCTCTACATAGTGCAGTTTATTTTCCGCTTCCGCAAACGCAAGAAAAAATTTCAGATGGAGATTCTTTAATTGCACTATCGCTTCTGACGCGGCGAGTTTCTCATACGCATACTGTAGAATCGTCTCTAGCATGTAATAGCGCGCAGTTTCACCAAGAGTGTCAACACTCACAATTGACTTGTCCACCAAGCGTGTCAACAACGACAATACCTGACTTGCATAAAGATCATCGCGCGCGAGCATTGAGTTTGCATCATTCCTATCTACACAGATCTGCTCTACCGCTTCAAGCGTACACCCGCCGACAAATACAGCGAGCCGACGGAGCAGTGTTTGCTCGTTGCTTTCGAGCAAGTCATAGCTCCAGTCCATCGTCGCGCGCAATGTCTGTTGACGGGGCAGGGCGGTGCGACTACCCAAAGTGAGCAACTCGAAACGATCGTTCAAACGCAAATCAATCTGATCTACGCTGAACATACGCGTGCTCGCGGCGGCGAGTTCAATTGCAAGCGGGAGACCGTCCAGTTGTTGGCAGATGCGCGCGACGATCATTGCGTTCTGATCCGTCAGCGCAAAGCTCGCGTCCAGCTCGTTCGCCCTTTCGACAAAAAGTTGAATGCTCTCACTTTGGATCAGGCGTTCGGTGGGCGCGGGCCGTTGCAGATCGGGCAATGCAAGTGGTGGCACATGAAAGATACGCTCCCCTATGATGCCCAACGCTTCGCGACTCGTCGTCAAAATTTGCAATTGAGGCGACGCGTTCAGCAGCGTTTCGCAGAGTCGCGCGCAAGCAATGAGCACATGTTCGCAATTGTCCAAGACTAGAAGCAATTGCCTTGGACGCAAATACTGCATGAGCGTTTCGCTCACAGATTGGAGTGGTGATTCACGGACTCCCAATGCCTTGGCAACGGCTTGCGGCACGAGGGTTTCGTCCGTCAGTGATGCCAATTCAATCCACCACACACCATCTTGAAAGGTGTCGAGTAGGTCTCTGGCAACCTGAATCGCAAGACGCGTCTTGCCACTGCCGCCCGCGCCTAAAAGAGTCAATAGGCGCGCCTGTTCGAACATTGCTTTCACGATTGCGCTCTCGCGTTTTCTTCCGATAAAACTGGACACGGGGATGGGTAGATTCGTCAAGCGCGCCGCGGCAGTGCGCGTCTCAAGCGGCGATTGTTTGATCCATTCGTATAGCTCAATCGTCTCGCGCGAAGGTTCCGTCGCCAGTTCAGCCAGCAACGCGCGTTTGCAGGCGTCGTACTGATTCAACGCGAGAGCGCGGTTGCCGTTTGCGAGATGGCAAAACATCAAGTGTTGGTGGGCAATCTCATTCGCGGGATCATTAACCAGCACCCGTTCCGCCAACTGAATGGCGCGGGGATATTCGCTGCGCGCGCGTAGCTCGCGGATAAGGAGGAGTAGCGTATCGAGATAGAGAGTCCGATAATGCTCTCGCAACTGCGCGAGCCAATCGTCATAAAAATCCGAGAGCAGATCGGCTTGATACAAACGAATCGCTGATTCGGGCACCTCGCGCGCGGTCTGCTCAAATTCGCGCGCATCTACCCAGAGGAATACAGTGGGATCAATTTGAACCGTCGCATGATCAGTCAAGAACAGTTCGCTCCCAAGTGGTTTGCGGAGAAGGGCGAGTGCATGGCGAAGTGACGCGCGCGCGGCTTTGTCGGAAAAGTCGCCCCAAAACAGCGCGGCGAGTTTTTCGCGCGCGTGCGGTTCGGGATGCAGCGCGAGGTAGGCGAGGAGCGACTCAATTTTTCGCGTGGGCAGGCGCACGCGCTCGCCTTCGTGTTCCAGACGAAAGGTCCCCAAAAGAGAGAGTCGCAGCCGCGCGCGCGTCATCGAATTTACTGTACGCCCAGCGCTGGGTATTTGTCAATTGGCGTGGAATTTTTATAATGAGAGTCATTTCATTGTGGAGGAATTTTCATGGACGCCTTTGGCGCGCAGTTACAACCCTTCGCGGGCATCACAACCTTTATGCGTCAACCTGCGACGCGCGATTTGGAAAATGTGAATGTCGCGATTCTCGGTGTCCCGTTCGACAGCGCGACGAGTTACCGCAGCGGCACGCGTTTTGGTCCGCGCAAAATTCGCGAGGTGAGCGCGATGTTGTGGGGCAGCAATCAAGCTCTGCGCGTCGCGCCGCTTGAACATTTGCGCGTGATTGATTACGGGGATGTGGATGTTGTGCCTGTGGATATTC
>Ga0247727_10013082_pt1 | contig 14072 bp, 10 predicted proteins | sample WisWelCaveWW1625_FD_202498 | JGI IMG/M metagenome (GOLD analysis project Ga0247727, IMG submission 202498) | Biofilm microbial communities from Wishing Well Cave, Virginia, United States - WW16-25 | ecosystem: Environmental > Aquatic > Deep subsurface > Groundwater > Cave microbial mat | place... | reverse complement strand
ACCCCGTCGTCCTCGACCTCGATCGCGAGCAGACCGTTCACCCGGGTCGCGCGGATCGATGCCTTCGTCGCCCTCGCATGCTTCACCACGTTTGCGAGTGCCTCGGACGCCACGAAGTACGCAGTCCCCTCGACCTCCGGCGGGAGCCGCTCCTGGGTGGCGTCGACCGTTACCGGGATCGGCGACCTGCTCGCGAGCGACTCTAGGGCGGCGGCCAGCCCGCCCTGGACGAGGATCCCGGGGTGGATGCCGTGGGCGAGCTCGCGCAGCTCCTCGACCGCGACCTGAAGCTCGTCCGCCGCGGACTCGAGGATGCCCTCGAGCTCGGGATCCACGTCTTCGCCGAGACGGCGCTGCGCGCTCCGAAGCTCGAGCGCAAGCGCGACCAGCCGCTGCTGGGCTCCGTCGTGGATGTCGCGCTCGATGCGGCGGCGCTCCTCGTCGGCTGCGGCGACGATGCGGGAGCGCGACTCCTTCACCTTCGCGAGCTGCGCGCTGACTTCTGCGTGCAGGCGCGCGTTCTGGAGCGCGAGCCGCGCGGCGGCCGCGACTTCTTCGACGAGCGCCGGCTCATCGCGCAGCGTCGGGTCGTGGACGAGGACGGCGAGCGGCTCGCCCTGGTACTCGATCGGCGTCACCGCTCTTCGTTGCCCGTCGTCCGGAACCGAGAACGCCTCCCCGGCGGCGTCCACGTACTCACGGCGCTCGGGCAGCCAGAGCCCCAGCTCCAGCGTCGGGTCGTCGAGCGCGTCGGCAAGCCTGTCGCGAATACCGTCGACGGGCGTCCGCTCGAGCTGGACGACGAGCTCGCCGACGTTCACACGAGCGAGGCGTGCGCGCAGGAGGCCGGCCAGAAGGGCTAGCGGGAACGCGGTGAGACCGGCGACCTGCCACCAGAAGAGGTCGTAAACGAAGTCGGGCGGCTGCGAAACGAACTCGAGGACGCCGTCGAACACCGCTCGCAGCGCTGCCACCGCCGCGGCGATCAGGAGCGGCGCGAGGATCCGGCGAGCTCGCGGCGTAGCCAGCCAGAGCTTCCGAGCGATCAAGACGATGAAGAGCATCGCGACGATGCCGTACGCGGAGATCGTGAACGCCTTCTGAAGGGCGGCGACGACGTCCGCGCTCCCAGAGACGAGGAGCAGGCTCTCGCGCGGCGAGGGGTCGGAGTACTGCAGCCGCCGGGTGCCGTCGTAGACGAGCAGGATCGCGAGCGGGAAGACGAGGGCGACTGCGTAGGCGACCCTGACTAGCATCCGCTCGAGTCGGTCTGTCACGCGCCCGGACGGATACGCGAGCGCGACGTGGATGACCATCGCGAAGCCGACCTCGCCGAGGAGGAAGAACAGCGTGAAGGCGAGCTCGTCGTGGCTGTAGCGGAATTGCCGGGCGAGAAGGAGGAAGGCGGCGACGACCATGAGCTGCCCGAGACGGGCGCCGGGCCGTCGCGACCAGGCAACCAGGCCCGCGACGAGGAACGCCCACCCGTACGCGACTGAAGCCAGTGCACGCGACTGCGTCGTAAACGGCTCGGGCAGGTTGTCGACCTGCACCCGGTAGGCGAGGACGCTCAGGAGCACGCCGCCGACCGCCAATAGCACCAGCACGATTCGCATCGCTCGGGACTCTCTGGCCTCGCGATCGGTCATCTGCGCAGATCGTCACAGATCGCGGCCTCGGACACCACGGGAAAGACCCTGGAACGAAGACCGGGGCTTACCCGGAGGAAAGTCCGAGGCTGACCCCGTTTCCGCGACGGCGCTGCCCGCCTACCGTCGGCGCATGATCGATTTCGCGTCATCCGAACCCCAGGCGTCGCTCGAAACGGGCGTTCCCCCCCAAGAGCTAGCGACGCTCTTCACCGAGATCCGGCGTTACTTGGCGGCCGTCGAGACCTTCCGCAGCGAGGGTCACGAGCCGCGCTGGGCTCCCGATGTGTTGTTCGAGGTGCTCCCGTGAGCGCCTGGAACGGCCGACCGCTCGCGCGCAGGCTCGGCGAAGTTGCCGTGACCCTCTTGGCGGTGGCCCTCCTCGCAGGCGCCTGGTTCGCCCTCTTCTCTTTCGTTCCGCTCGAGCTCGGCGCGCCGAGATTCCGGTAATCGCATGATCCGCGCGCTCACGGTAATGGGCTCGATGCTCGTGAACGACGGACCGTCGTGCGAGCGAACGCGTATGGCCGGCGTCGAAGCGCTGGTCGCGCGGCCGCAGGGTGGGTCGGGGCCGGCGATCGTCTTCGCCAACGCGGCCACGCCGCACGGGATCGAGCAACCCGCCGTCGGACATCTGCTTCGCGGGCTGTCCCGTGCCGGCTTCGTCGCCGTCGCCCCCGAGCTTCCTCACGTCCGCGAGGGAGAGGTGACGCCGGCGACCGTCGACGCGCTCGTCGAGGTTGCCCGGTGTGCCGGCCCTCGGGTCGCTTTGATCGGGGCCTCCACAGGCGCAGGCCTCGCGATCCTCGCCGCCGGCGACCCACGCCTCGCGAACTGCGTGACGGCCGTCATGGCGATCGCGCCGTGTGCGAGCCTCGAGCAAGTGCTCCGGCTGGCCACGACCGGCTTCTACGGCGACCACCCGTACTCGGCGGCGCCTCTCGTAGCCGTGGCAACCAAACGCTCGCTTACGGCGTCCGCGCCCGACGACCCGGCGGTGCCCGCGCTCGTCGCGAATCGTGATCCAGGCCGTTTCGACTCGCTCTACGGCGCGCTCGAGCCCCGTACCCGAGCTCTTGTCGACGAGCTGTCGCCCCTCGCCCGAATGCCGCATGTGATCGCTCCGGTCGAGATCGTCTCGGCTCCGAACGACTCGTTCTTTCCGGTGGGCGAGGCGCTCGCGCTCGCAGGGTCCGGGTGCGATGTCCGACTGACCGTGACGCGCGCCCTCGACCACGTCCGGCCACGGCTACGGCCAGGGTTCGTCGGCGTTGCTGCTGCGCTCGACCGCACGCTGAAGCGGGCGGCACAGTCCGAGCGCGCTCCTGCGTTCCGACCCTCTCCGGTCCCGGCTTAGCCCTCAGGAGGTCTTTTCCCTATGCGGCCTCGGTGATTCACCGAGGCGCGCTTCCGGGAAAGCTTCCAAGAAACGGCCGAGCAATTTCATGATTCTTCTGACGAAAGATCATGTCTTTCCCGAAGAGAATCTGACCTGAAAAAACGAGCATCCGGCGCATGGAAATCAAGCGCCGGATTTACGCAGAAGTATCGCGAGCGATTAGCGGTTCGTTAGCCGCTCGTGACCGCGCGGTTAGCGGTCGGCTCGAGCGTGACCGGTGCACTCGAAAACCCGGAAAGGAGGGAACGATGCGCCAGGTCACTCGCATGCACCGCACGCTCACGGTGCTCGCAGTCGGTCTGCTCGCGCTCGCGGCTCCGCTGGTCGCACTTGCGAGCCACGGCGGCCCTGGGCCCCACTAGCAGAGGGAACCTTCAGCGACGCAAGGCCCGCCTCTGGCGGGCCTTGCGCGTGTCTGGACTTGTGTGTGTGTGTGTCAGAGTCGTCCCGTGTCAGGAAGGAGGTGACTCATGAGGGTTCGAGTCCGGCTGCTGTTCTACACCCTGGTCGGTCTGCTCGCGCTAGCGGCTCCGCTCGTCGCGTACGCGAACCACGGCGGAACGCACGGCGGTTAGCAGCATCCGCATCGGACGCGCGAGGCCCGCGGAATGCGGGCCTCGCGCGCGTTCAGACGAGCGCGAGGTCCTCCTGCAACGCACGTGCCCGTGCCGCTGCGACGGCGTTCCCTTTCTTCTCGTACAGCGTTTCCGCCTCGCGGGCCGCGGCTGCTGCGTCCGACTGTCTGCCCACGAGCCGGAGCACGGCGGCGAGGTCGTGTTGTGCTCTTGCTTGGCCGTTGAGCCAGTCGCTCGACTTCGAAAGCCGAACAGCGTCGCGTGCGAGCCGCACTGCAACCTTCACCTCGCCGCGACGGGCGACGATCTTCGCCCGTACCAAACGCCACAGCACCTGCGCGCTGAGATCGTCGGTCGCGGCATGAGTCTCGGCGATCTCAGCCCACTCCTCAGCCTCGTCCAGTCGGTTCTGGGCATGGAGCGCTTCTCCGAGGTCGCTTGCCCTGCTCGACAGATGGCTGTAGTCCTCCATCCGCTGAAGCTCGGCGCACAGCTCGCTCAGGATCCTCTCCGCCGTAGCGAACTCACCCGCGAGGAGCTCGATGTCGCCGAGGAGTGCTCCGCAGTACGTCGCCGCAACAGTGCGCTGACCGAGATCCTCGTAGGTTCTTCGCGCCGAGGCGACGCGGTCTCGAGCCTCGTCGAAGTCCCCGCGTTGGGCGGCGAGGCCTCCGAGGAACGTAAGAATGCTGGCCCGGCCAGCACGGTCGGTGACCTCTTCGCTGAGGATCTGCTCGCACCGTGCGATTGCATCCGGTACCGGTGTTGGGCCGTAGTAGAGGGCCGCCGCGATCTCCCCGAGACAGGTCGATGTCTGCCAGCCCGATCGCTTGTAGTAGCTGAGGGCGCGTTCGGCGGCATCCTCCCAGGCTTTGTGCTGACAACGGACGCCGCCTTGCACGAAGCCAACGAGGAGCCATGTCCATCCAAGCGAGCGGTCGTCGCCGACGGTCTCGAGGATCGGTATGGCCTCTCCGGCGAGGTCGAGGAGCCGATCCGCCACACCCTCGGGTCCGGAGAGGAGCCCAACGTATGCCTCCTCGATCTGTGCCAGCAACTCGATGCGGCGATCTCCGGCTTCATGGGAGCTGCTGACCGCCTCCGTTAGCACCTTCTGCGCGCGAGCGGAGTCTCCGGTCGTGCGGAGCGCGCTTCCGAGTTCCCACAGGAGCTCGCGGCGGAGCGGCTCCTCTTTCGGCAGGAGCGACGTTGCGCGGCCGAGCAGGTTGACGGTGGCGTGCATGTCGCCGCGCTTGAGCGCCCGCACTCCCGCCTCGCCGAGCCGCCGCCCGCCGTCCTCCGCGAGCCGCGCGGTCCGGCGGTCGGACTCGCCGAGCTCCGTGCGCAGGCGATATGCCTGCTCGAGGTGGTAGCCGACGAACTCGTCGAGCTCGGCGATGTCCTCGCCAGTTCGATCCAGCCGGTCGGCGAAGCGCTCGTGCAAGTCCGCCCGGAGTCGCTTCGGCGCCGCTCGGTAGACCGCCTCCTGCACGAGGACGTGCCGGAAACCAAAGACTCCCCCGTCGCGTGGCCGGACGAAGCCGCGGCCCGCGAGCGTCCGCAGATGGGCGCCTGCAGTGGGCGCACCCTCTGGGTCGAGGAGAGCTATGACGTCGTCGGCAGTGAACTCCTTGCCCACGACGGCTCCCCGTTCGAGAACCGCGCGCTCGCCCGGGCCGAGCCGGTCGAGGCGGGCGGCGAGGAGCGCCTGGACCGTCTCCGGCAGCGTACGCTCGACGAGCCCACCCTCGAGCGCGAGCGCGAGGAGCTGCTCGAGGAAGAACGGGTTGCCCTCGGCCGTCTCGACGATCCGGGCGCGCTGGTCAGCTGTGAGGATCGCCCCGCCGAGGCCCTCGAGGAGTGCGTCCGTCTCGTCGGCCGAGAGTGCTTCGAGCAGGATCTGCTCCACGTTCGCCCGTCCCTCGAGGAAGGCTGGGCGGTCCTCGAGCAGCTCCTCGCGCGCGAGGCAGACGACGAGGATCGGCCCTTCGCCCTTGTCGGCGAGGTGCTCGACCAGTTCGAGGAAGGTCGGCTCCGCCCAGTGGACGTCATCGAAGACGAGGATGAGCGGCTGTTCACGCGCGACGGCCTCGCAGAACTGCCGAAACGACCATGCGATCTCGGGCGCAGGGGGCGGCGTGTCGGCCTCGAGCGCGGCGAGAGTCGCGTCGCGCTCCTCGCCCCGTCCCGCCTGCTCCAAAACCTCGCGCAGGGGCCAGTAGGTGATGCCCTCGCCGTACGAGAGACAGCGCCCGAAGAGCGCTGTCACGCCCTTCGCCCGGCGGGCGATCTCCGCGGCCAGCCGCGATTTGCCGACACCCGGTGGACCGATCACCGTGACGACGCGCGTCCGTTGCTCGGCGAGCACTGAGCGGAGGGTCTTCTTGAGCGCGCCTAGCTCCTTCCGCCGTCCAACGAGCGGCGCGTCGAGGCGACGCTCAAAGGCTGGAGCGGCGGGAGCGATCTCGAGCAGTCGGAACGCGCGTACCGGGTCGCGCCTGCCCTTGATCCTCAGCTCGCCGAGCGGCTCGAGTCGCGCGGCGTGGCCGATCAGGCGGCCGGCGAGCTCCCCGACGACGATCTCGCCGGTCGCCGCCGATTGTTCGAGCCGGGCGGCGACGCCGACGGCCTGGCCGGTGACGAGCCGCTGCCGCGCGTCCGTCGGCGTGGACACGACTTCGCCGGTCTCGATGCCCATCCGTACCTCGAGTCCAGTGCCGTGATCGTGGATGAGCTGTTCGTTGAGTGCGGCCAGCCCCATCTGCACGTCGAGGGCCGCGCGGGCCGCGCGAAGCGGGTCGTCCTCGTGCGAGACCGGGATGCCGAAGGCCGCCATGACGGCGTCTCCAGCGAACTTCTCGACCGTCCCCCCGTGACGTGTGAGAGCTGCAGAGACCGTCTCGAAGTAGCGGCGCAGGACCTGCCCGAGGGCCTCTGCGTCGAGCGCTTCCGCGAGCGCCATCGACCCGACGACATCGACGAACAGGATCGTCACCAGCCGGCGGAACTGCATGGCCGGCGCCGCCACGCCCGCCTCGGGGAGGAGCGACTCGTCCTGGCGGAGGATCGCGGCCTCCAGGCTCTTCAAGTCAGGGCCGGGCTCGATCCCGAGCTCTTCCACGAGCGTGTCGCGCGCAGCGCGGTAGGCGGCGAGCGCGTCCGCCTGCCTCCCGGCGCGGTAGAGCGCGAGCATGAGCTGGGCGCGCGGGCGCTCGCGCAGCAGCTGCGCCTGGGTGAGGGCCTCGAGCTCCGAGACGAGCTCGGCGTGGCGGCCGAGGGCGAGATCCGCCTCGATGCGCTCCTCGAGCGCGACGATTCGAAGCTCCTCGAGTCGTGCGATTTCGGTCTGTGCGAACGGCTCGTACGCGAAGTCGGCGAGCGCGGGGCCGCGCCAGAGGCCGAGAGCCTCGCGGAGAACCGTGGCCGCGGCAGCGGGATCGCCGCCGGCGAGGATCTCTCGACCCTCGTCTGCGAGCCGGACGAACCGGTGGAGGTCGATGCGTTCGGGATCGAGCTCGAGGGCGTAACCGGGCCCTCGCCTCGCGATTGCCTCCGGCCCGAGCGCCTTTCGGAGCTGGGAGACGTAGACCTGAACGGCATGCGGGGCGGTGTCGGGTGTGGCTCCGGGCCAGAGATCCTCGACGAGCCGGTCGACGGAGACGACCCGGCCGACCTCGAGCGCGAGCGCGGCGAGGAGCGCTCGTGGCTTCGGACCCCCGAGCGGGACCGTGCTGCCGCCTCTCATCACTTCGAGGGGGCCGAGGAGGCGAACCTCGAGCTCCGGAATGCCAGCCTGGCGTCGCGCTCCGCCCATCGCTACTCCTCGCGTGTGTTGCGGCGCGTAGCTTCGCACGAAATGGCTCTCCAGCGGGCGATTCCTTCGCACCCGACGTGTCTTGAGCGCTTCTTGAGGGGCGACGTCGATGCTCTGGCTGTGCAGAGAACACCCCCCGTTGTCGGATTCGCTCTGGGCGCGGTGTCGCACATCCCTGTAATCGAGCTCAGCTCTGAAAGGAGTCTCCGATGGCCGCTTTCGTCGTCTCTTCACCTGCTCTCGCCGGTGTCCCACCGACCGCTAGGCGTCTCAGCATCTTCCCAGGGTCGGCAACACCGGCGGTGTTTCCAGCCGACACGCCGTTTTGGGTCGGATACGGCTTCGTTCCCGAGCCCGGCGAGCCCGCTGGGGAGAGCCAGGCGGCACTCGACGACGCGACCAGGTTCGAGCTCGCCGTCGACGGCGAGCCGATGCCGCTCCACACCGACGTGACGACCGGCGATGGGCATCCGGTCAGCAAGCACAGCATTGCGAGTTTCCACGCCGGCTTGCCCGCCGGCTGGCATCGCTTCGAAGGACGCTGGTACGACGCGGGCACGCTCATCCTGACGAGCGACCGGTCGATCCAGTTCGTCGACCGACGGTAACTCGCGCGGGCCTTGAGCGTTTCTTGAGCGAAGGCGCGCACCCTCCCTCCCGTAACTACGACGCGCCGACCTTGTGCCGGCGCTGGAAAGGGAGGTTCGGTATGAACGTCACACGACGCCGGTCTCTCATCGCGACTCTCGTCGGTTCCGCGCTGCTGATCGCGGCGGGGACCGTCGGGGCAGCCACGATCAAGGGGACGGCGGGGAACGACACCCTGAGGGGTAGCGCCCGTGCGGACAAGCTCTACGGCATGGGCGGCAACGACCGCCTCTACGGGATCGCCGGAAACGACCTTCTCTCCGGTGGGCCGGGGAACGACCTGCTCGTGGGCGGCCTCGGGGCAGACAGGCTCATGTGCGGAGCGGGTCGTGACATCGCCAATGCGGGTGCAGGGGACAAGGTGGCCAGCGACTGCGAGGTAGTGAAGGGTCTTCCGAAGCCCCCTCCGCCGCCTCCACCTCCGCCGCCTCCACCTCCGCCACCTCCGCCGCCTCCGCCTGCCCCCAAGGCACTGCCGGGGATCTACTGCGGCAACACCGTGCAGGGCCCGCCGCTCTGCCTCACGACGAACGCCGACGCGAGCGCAGTCATTACGGCGCGGACGTCCTCGATCGTCGATTGCACGTCGCCTATCGCCGTGAGGTTGACGTTGACGCTCGGGTTCGATACTTCGACCCCGATCCAGTCCGACCTCTCGTTCTCGTTCACCTACACGGGGCCTTTGTCTAGTGGATCCAGTGCGATCACGAACATCGAGACCTCGTACTTCGTCCGCGGTGTCTTCACCACGGACGGGAAGGCAACCGGACAACTGGCGGTCTCGAGCCTCGCGTTCGACTTCCAGGGTCAGCGGTTCAGCTGCACGCAGAACCCGGTCGACTGGACCGTGAACAAGCAGGGCTGAGCCTGACCGCGCTACCACCATCGGCCGCCGGTGCGCCCTCCTCCCGCACCGGCGGCCGTTTCTCTGTGCTCTCCCAGCCCGTCTTTGAGCGTTTCTTGAGCGTCTAGGCGCAGCCTCCCTCCCGTAACCACGACGCGCCAGCCGAAAGGCGGCGCAGGAGAAGGAGGTTTGGAATGAACGTACGGCGGATGAAGCGACCGAGCCCGGCGCTCGTCGTGGCCATGGTCGCGCTCTTCGTCGCTCTCGGTGGCACCGCTGGTGCCGTCGTGACGGCGGCGGTTCCGCTCGCAAAGCGGGCGCTTACGGCAGACAAGGCCAAGACGGCCTTGGTGGCCGACAACGCGAAGAAGCTCGGCGGGCAGACGTCGTCTCAGATCGCCTCGCAGGCGGCGGAGCAGGCTGTCTCGAAGGCGTCGCAGGTGCCGGGCCCGGCAAGCACGGCGGCCGGTCTCGTCGCGATCAAGACGGGGACATGGTCCCTCAACCCACGTGGCGGTGGCAACTTCACGGTCATGTGCGACGCGGGTCAGAGGGTGGTTGCCGGCGGCTGGGCGGATCCCGGCGACTACTCATCCAGCTACCAGAGCCTGCCGACTGGTGACGGCTCGGGCTGGACGACCAACATCTGGACGTCCGGGTCTGCGCCAGGGGCGCAGAGCGGCACGATCTACGCGATCTGTATCAAGTGAAGACGCTTGCTGTGACGGGTCTGGAGAACATGGCTGGTCGACTCGTCTCGAGGAGCGACTGCCGGCGCGTGCTCCGCGCCGCGCCGGCAGTCCTTCTTGCACTGGCTCTCGCTCTCGCGGCGGGCGCTCGCACGTCGAGCACGGCGGCTGCGAGCGGCGTCCCGCCATTCGCACGCGTCATCGATCAGCCGGGGACGATGTTGTCCCACGCGCGGCTCGCCCGAAGTGCGGTCAGCTGGAGCGGGGGGCCGACGACCGCGGCGACGGGCGAGACGGTGACTGTCTACGTGTCGGCCTCCCTCTCGCCCGAGTTGGGGACGCCGCAGACGTGGGCCGACTTCCTGGCCGGGCTCGTGCACGGGCCGGAGATCTCCGCGCTGACCGCGTACATCGCGACCTTCGCGGAGATGCAGGAGATGTGCGGCGATTACGCGCTGGGCTGCTACTGGGGAGACCGAATGGTGTCCATAGGCGAGACGATGTTCGGGATCACCGCGGCCGAGGTTGTGCGGCACGAGTACGGGCACCACATCGCCTTCCATCGGCTCAACCCGCCCTGGCAGGCGATTGCGTGGGGGCCGAAGCGCTGGGCCTCCGCCGAGAACGTCTGCCGGCGCGCCGAGGACGGAAGTGCGTATCCGGGTGACGAGGGCGAGCGCTACTCGCTGAACCCTGGCGAGGCGTGGGCAGAGACGTATCGGCTAATGGACGAGCGACGGACCGGCGTCACCGGTTCGGGCTGGAACATCATCGACTCGAGCTTCTACCCGGACGAGGTGGCCTTCCAGGCTGCGGAGCACGACGTCCTGGAACCCTGGATGTCGCCGCAGACGACCGTCGCGAGGAACCGATTCGCACAGCAAGGCAAACGGGTCTGGACGATCCCGCTCTCCACGCCGCTCGATGGAATCCTCGAGGTTACGGTGACGCTGCCGAAGAATGGTCTGCATGAGGCCGTGCTCGTCGACGGTGAGCGCAAGACCGTTCTCCAGCAAGGTCTTTGGGCGTCGAGGACGGTGAAGAGGATCACGGCCACGATCTGCGGCGAGCGGTCGCTCTTCCTCCGCATCACGCACAAGGGCGCGTTCGGCAGAGTCGTAGTCGCTACCTCGTCGCCGTAGCCCTCGTCGGCGCGGCGCAGGTGGCGCCACGGCGATACTTACGCGCCTTTCACAAAGATCCGGCTATAAGGAGTCCTCGTGACGTCTTCTCGCCGGCTGATCGCCTCACTTGTCGCGGGGGCGCTTCTTCTCGCAGCGCTCGTCGCGGCGACCCGTGGCTCGAGCGCGCCAGGCGTCGCGCCAGCGGCGCCTGTCTCCGCTCGCTCGATCGACGCGCAGCCCGGAACGGCGCTTCGCGCAGGCCGTCTCGCGCGCACCGCGATTGAATGGCGCGGCGGGGCAATCACGACGTCCACGGGAGAGGTCGTGAACGTCCTCGTCTCCGACGCCCTTCCCGTGGAGTCGACGCCCGAGAGCTGGGCCGAGTTCATCGTGAAGCTCACGCACGGCCCGGAGCTGTCGCTCGTGACGGCGTACATCGTCACCCTCGACGAGGTGGCGGAGCTCTGTGGCGCCCGCGCGCTTGGGTGCTACTCGACAAATCAGATGGTCGCTCCCGGTGAGGGCGCCGCGATCGACGCAACCACGTCTGAAGAGGTCGTCCGCCACGAGTACGGCCACCATGTCGCCGAGCACAGGCTGAACGCACCGTGGCGCGCGATCGACTGGGGCCCGAAGCAGTGGGCGAGCGCGGCCACCGTCTGTCCGAGGGTCTCGCGCCGTGAGGCGTTCCCGGGCGACGAGGGTCAAAACTACTCGCAAAACCCGGGCGAGGCCTGGGCCGAGGCCTACCGCCTGATGGACGAGCGCAAGGTCGGGATCGCGACAGCGACCTGGCCGATCATCGCGCCGAGCTTCTATCCGGACGACGTGGCGCTTCAGGCGGCCGAGCGCGACGTGCTCCAGCCGTGGACGACCGGGCAGGTCGCCGTCTTCCGGCGGACGTTCGGGAAGAAGACCCCGAAGGTGTGGTGGATCCCTCTCTCCACGCCGCTCGACGGCGACTTGAGGATGACGGCCGTCCTTCCCGGCACAGGTCTCCACGAGGTCGCGCTCGTCGGCGCCAACCGCAGCACCGTCATTCGACGTGCTCAGTGGGTGGGACAAAGGTCGAAGCGGATCACCACCACGGTCTGCGGCCAGCGGTCGCTCTTCGTGCGGGTGACGCAGAGCGGCGGCCTCGGGCGCGTCACTGTGTCCGCGTCCACTCCTTGACCAGACGAGGCCGCCGGGGTCACGGCTAGGGTTGCCGCGTCCCGCCGTCGAGAGGAGCCGTCAGATGCGACGAAGCCCGACCCCGTGGAGCCTCGCAGTCGCCTTGATGGTCGTCGCGGTCGGCGGCGCTGCCGGAGGCACAGTCGGCGCCGGCTCAGCGCGCGGCCAGGTTCGCGAGCTCACGTTCGAGACGGCAAAGGCTGCGGTCGCCGCCGGAGCGCTCCCCGTCGTCCGGGCGACGGCGCAGGCGACGGCCACGTGGTGTGGAACCTCCTCGCAGGTCGACTTGACGCCGAACGTCGTGGCCGGCAACCCCGTGCACTGGGTCTACGCGATCCCGTCGGACGGACAGGATCGGCTGTCGTCGCTCGCCAACACAATGCAGACGGATGCGGAGGCGATCGACGCCTGGTGGCGGACGCAGGACACGACCCGCGTTCCGCGGAACGACCTCACGGAGCTCTCCTGTGGGCTCCAGATCGATCTCTCGAGTCTTCGCATGCAGCAGCCGGGTTCACAGCTCGCATCTCCGGGTGAAGTGTTCGGCGCGGTGTTCGCCGCCCTTGCCGCAGCCGGCTTCAGGTCTACGCACGCGAAATACCTCGTCTACTTCGACGGTCCAGTCTCGGACGCCAACGTCTGCGGCCAAGGTGCCAGCGACCCGTTTGGGATCGGGCTCGCGGTCGTGTACTTCCAGGCGTGCCAGGGTGTCTCGACGGCCGCCGTCGCGGCGCACGAGCTGCTCCACACCCTCGGCGCGGTGCCGCGCGGCGCGCCGCACGAGTGCCCCGAGCCGGACGTGGGGCATACCTGCGACGACACGATTGACCTGATGTATCCGTCTATCGACGTCTCGCCGCTCTCGAACAGGGCCCTCGACCCTGGGCGGGACGACTACTACGGGCACGCGGGATCGTGGCCCGACTCCCAGGACTCGCCCTGGCTCGTGCAGCTCGATCGCCAGGTTCCCTTCACGCTCACGATCACGGGCCCCGGAGCTGTGGCGGCCGACGTTCCAGGCCTGCAGTGTGCGGCGAGCTGCACGACGACCTGGAACGCCGACACACGGCTCGGCTTGGCTGCGACTCCGGGCACGGGCACGAAGCTCGTCCGGTGGGGCGGAGGATGCAGCGGCGCCTCGATCTGCAACGTCGTCGTCGCGCCAGGAGGAACCGTGACGGCGCTCTTCGCACCGCTCGTCTACCGGCTCACGGTCAACGTCTCGGGGCGAGGGACGGTCCGCAGCTCGCGGTCCGGAATCACGTGTCGGCCGCGGTGCTCGGTGGCGTTCCCCTCGTACGTTCCGATTCGGCTGACGGCGGCGCCCGCGAAGGGCTGGCGACTGCGGAGCTGGAGCGGCGCGTGCCGTGGATCGAGGCTTGCTTGCACGGTCCCGATGAGCGCAGCGACGCGCGCGCGCGCGATCTTCGTGCGGGTCAAGAGCTGAGCCGAAACCTGCCTGCGATAAAGAGCTCAGGGGTCGGGTCTCGTCTGTTGCAAGAGACCTGACTCCACCGGCCTCAGGTAGCGTCCTCGCTCGTGGACAGGGGCTCGCCACGGCATGAGCACCATGTCGCCGCACCGCGCTCGACGGTGCGATGCGGTGTCCTCGGTCGCGCCCATATGTCCAATGTGGGCGCTCCCTGCGTCCTTGCCTCGCACCGTCGAGCGCGCTGCGATCGACGGGTGATCACACCGTGACGAGCCCCAAGCACGACGTCGTGGTCGTGGGGGCCGGCTGTGCCGGCATGCGGGCCGCGATCGAGGCCTTCGACGCGGGCGCGGACGTCGCGATGATCTCGAAGATTCACCCCGTCCGGAGCCATTCGGGCGCGGCGGAGGGCGGGATCAACGCCGCGCTCGGAAACGCCTCCGAGGACGACCCGGAAAAGCACGCGTACGACACCGTCAAGGGCTCGGACTACCTCGGCGACCAGGACGCGATCGAGATCCTCTGCCGGGAGGCTCCGGACGACGTGTACCAACTCGAGCACTGGGGAGCCGTCTTCTCGCGCACGCCCGACGGGCGAATCGCGCAGCGCCCGTTCGGCGCCGCCGGCGAGCCGCGCACCGCGTACGCGGCCGACATCACGGGTCACGTCCTCATCCACGTTCTCTATGAGCAGGTGATGAAGCGTGACATCCCGACCTACGAGG
>Ga0247727_10013081_pt1 | contig 14073 bp, 13 predicted proteins | sample WisWelCaveWW1625_FD_202498 | JGI IMG/M metagenome (GOLD analysis project Ga0247727, IMG submission 202498) | Biofilm microbial communities from Wishing Well Cave, Virginia, United States - WW16-25 | ecosystem: Environmental > Aquatic > Deep subsurface > Groundwater > Cave microbial mat | place... | reverse complement strand
ATGCCATCATCGCTAACGAAAATGCGGTGAAGGCGGACAGCGGCTACATTACTCAATGCCACGCGCAGGGAATGTATCCGGTGGCGTACGTGCCGCACAATCACCACTTTCTCTCCGCGGCGGCCACCATGGCCGGCAATTCTGAGAAAGCGCTGATGGCCGCCCATCACATGGCGATGCAGCAAGATGCAAAACTGATGCGCGAGCCGGGTTACGGTACATTGCAGCACTATTTCACCATTCCGCTGTATGCGATGATTAAGTTCGGCAAGTGGGATGATATTTTGCAGAGCCCCGCGCCCGACGCCGATCTGCGCTATCCCAACGGCGTTTGGCACTTTGCCCGCGGCATGGCGTTCACACGCACCGGCAAATTGGACGAAGCGGCGGCCGAGCTGGAAAAGCTCAAGGCCATCGCTACGGACACGGCGCTTGTCCACGTGACCATTTGGGACATCAACACGACTTATGATCTCATGCAAATCGCCCGCGAAACGCTCTCGGGAGAGTTGCAGGCCAAAGACGGCAAGTTTAATGAGGCCGTCGCGCATCTCCGCAAAGCCGTTGAGTTTGAAGACAACCTCACTTACGACGAGCCGCCGCCGTGGTATTTTCCGGCGCGGCACAATTTGGGCGCGGTGCTGTTGGAGGCCGGACGCGCCGCTGACGCCCAAAAGGTTTTTGAAAAGGATTTGAAAAAGTATCCGGAGAATGGTTGGTCTTTATTCGGGCTGCATCAGAGTTTGACGGCGCTGGGCAAAACCGCTGAAGCCGATGCCGTTCTAAACCGGTTGACGGCCGCATGGGCCGCCGCGGATGTCCAGCTTGTCGCGGCGCGGTTTTAGGAACAACTAACGATACCATCCCGAAGCGTCGGGATGGTATCGTTTTTCTCGGCGGAATAATTTCAACAAACTAGTGGTTTTAATTGACGATTTTTTTAAAGCTGCACTGCGGCTGACGCAAACACGACGGAGGAAAGAATGTTTACGAACGTTGCAAACCGATTAGGAAGATGGGGATTCATATTTCTGTTGACCCTGCCTTTTGCTGTCGATGCTCAACAAACCGTTCCCGATGAAGTCCTCAATATTTTCGACAACCGCTGCGCGTTCGCTGGCTGTCACGCCGGTTCTAATGCGCCGCAAGGTTTGGATTTGACGGAGCAGTTCGTTATTTCATCGCTGGTGAATCAACCCAGCACCGGCAAGCGCGGCTCGTTGCGGGTGAAGGGTGGGGACCCCGCCAACAGTTACCTGATTATGAAAGTCAAAGGCAGTCCGGGCATTGAAGGCGATCCCATGCCGAAAAGCGGCGAGCGATTGTCCGCGAGTGAAATCGCCGCTCTCGAAGCGTGGATTGTCTCGTTGCCCGCCGGTATGAAACAAGCTGCGCCCGAGCGCGAATTTGCCGAGGCATTTCCGGGATTGTCGCTGGCCACGCTGCCCACAACCGAAACCATGGAGAAGGGTACGTTTTCATACCGCATCGCGCATCGCTGGCGGGGCGCCGTCAACGAAGGTTTGGATCAACTCTTCGGATTGGACTTCGGCGCGCGGATGTTTACGCAGCTTTCTTTTCCGCTCACCAATGGTTTGATGATCTATTTTGGCCGCTCCGGCGAGGCCGCCACCTATGAATTCGCCGGCAAATGGCGGCTGCTGCGCGAAAAAACCGACGGCTCGATGCCCATCTCCGCTGCTGTGGTGGCCGGACTCGATTGGGAAACGCGTCGCGATATTCTGGGAGTGAGCACTTCGCGCACCAACAGCGAGCGCTTTCATTGGTTCGCGCAGGTGCCAGTTTCAAAACAATTAGGCAGCCGGATTTCGTTAATGGCCGTGCCCGGTGTTCTGTTAAACGGCAACGCCACGCTGAGTGACGAGGATCCGATCATCACCATCGGGTTCGCCGGCAAGTTGATGTTGCTCAAAGATTTCTCACTATTTGTGGAAGGCGTGCCCATCGTTTCCGGTGCGGACGGCGCAGCGACCGTCGAAGGGACTCGCGATGAAAACGGCGAGCCCGTCTTCAACGACTCATTCACCATCGGCCTCGAACGGCGGGTGGGCGGCCACGTTTTTCACGTGTACGTTACCAACTCGCTCGGCCTCAGCACCAATCAATACATGAGCGGCGGCAATTTCGATTTTTTCGATGGTGATTTTCGGCTGGGGTTCAATATTTATCGCGTCCTGCGGTTGCCTTTTTAGCCCGATAATTTATAACCGCAAAGACGCTGAGACGCAAAGTTTCAAGCAACAAAAATTTGAGAAATAAAGGCAGTAGCTGAGCAAAGTCAAACATTCCAAAAATTACGATGAAACATACGTTGCAATGTGTTAATTCATTCTTGACGTCTCAGCGCCTTTGCGGTGAAAAGTTATGAATGATGCCGGTTACTGGAAATCAAATCGGAACTGCAAGAATTAACGAAGGAGTTTTGATAGGAGAGTCTATGAGGGCTTGTTCAATAATTCGGACCGCATTAGTAGGAATAGCGACAATAACTATTTTGACGATCCAAACTGGCTGCGAGCACGCGTTGCCCACCCCGCCACCGCCGTCGCAGGCTACATTATCCATCATTCAAACGAGCATTTTCAGTCCAAGCTGCGCCTTCTCCGGTTGTCACATTCCTAACAGCCTCGGGCCAATGCCGATGCGCAACGCCACTGAGTCATTTAATAGCCTTGTGAACGTCAATTCAATTCAACGCCCAACATTGAAACGAGTGCAACCCGGTAATGCCGCCAATAGTTACATTATTCAAAAATTGGATGGAGCATCCGGAATCTTCGGGGCGCGCATGCCGTTGGGCGTCCCGTTACTCAGCACAGATGAAATCAATCTGATTCGCCAGTGGATCGACGAAGGGGCTTTGAATAACTAATACATGATCGGTTCTCGACAAATTTATGGCAGCCGTTTTCGTTATTTTCGCTGATCCGTTGCTATTATTTTCTAAAAAATTGAGAGGTTAACATGAAAAAGCTCGCAGTGCTACTTTTTACGGGTTGTTTGATCGCAATGGTATCGGCTTTCGGGCAGGACGGCAAGCAAAAGTCTGCGTCTCACAGCAATTTACGCGTCACTCAAATCGCCGGGCGGCATCTCCTTGACTTGAAAGAATGCACCGATTGCCACATGCTGGGGTCGCAGGCTGAGGACAAACTCACGCCGATGACCAATAAACGCAGCGTCGAATGGTTTGCGGCCCATGTGGAAGAGAAATCGACCATCGTGTTGCGGCAGGAGGCTACCGACCGCAAACGCAAGCGCGTTCTGCAAGATGAAATTCTCGCTCTTGGCGATTTTCTCTATCAGAGCAAAGCAGAGGAAAGAAAGCAGATTGAAGACATGGCGGAAAATGTTTTCGCCGGCGGCTACCTCGTTTACCAAAATAACTGTCTCAACTGCCATGCGGTTGCCAGCGAGGGCAAGGACATCGGGCCGAGCCTGACCACGGTCGGCAGCAAGCGCGACAAGGCGTGGTTCATCGCCAACCTGAAAAATCCACAGCAATTTGCGCCGGAATCGGTGATGCCGAAATTTGACACCTTGCCAGCAGAAACCCTCGATAAAATGGCGGATTATCTGACAACACTCAAGAAATAATGGAGCGCTCTTTCTGGAGTGATTGCTTGATGGATTAATGGATTGGTGTGGTGTAAGTTGCATTGATACATTACTCCATTGCTCCACTACTCCATTACTCCTCTTAATGGTTACGATATGCAGATTCATTCAACACAACTCACGGTGGATGAGGAAAGCATCTCCCGCCGCGGATTCTTAAAAGCGGCCATCGGGTTGCTGAACGGACTAATTGCGCTAACGCTGGCGGTGCCGGGACTCGGTTTTCTTCTCACGCCGGTGTTCCGCAAGGGCAGCAGTTCGTGGATCAAACTCGGCGCTGCAGACAATTTTTCATCAGCCGAGCCGCAGAAAGCGACCCTCAAATATGTTTCGGAAGCAGGTTACACCCGCGCCGAGAAAACTGGATTTGTGTGGGTGGTCCCGGAGGCCGGTGGTGAGAATCCGCTGACGGTGTTGTCCGCCGTGTGCAGCCACACCGGCTGCAACGTCGCCTGGCAGACCGACGAACAAAAATTCGTTTGTCCCTGTCACGAAGGGCGATACGATCGCCACGGTGACGTGCTTTCCGGCCCGCCGCCGCGGCCGCTGACGAAACTTGCGACGCGCATCGAGAACGGGCAACTCTTCGTGCAACTTCTCACATAACGCGCGTTTTTTCGATCTTCAATCTTCGATCATCGATTATCGATTTCAGAGGGAGAGATGAATCCAGATTACGAGAAGAAACCACCGGGGATCCTCTCGGTTGTAAAAAATTTATTAGATGAACCGATGCCCAAAGGCGTTAACTGGCCGCAGACTCTGGGTTCGGTGCTGCTTGCGCTAATTATCCTGCAGATCGTTACTGGTGTTCTTCTCTCTCTTTATTACTCCCCCAACTCTGACGCCGCTTACGAAAGCATCCAATACATTGAGACGCAGGTGCTGTTTGGCAAACTCATTCGCGGCATTCACTATTTTGCCGCCAGCGGGATGGTCATCGTTATTTTCGCGCATATTTGTCGAACGTTTTTTTACGCCGCGTACAAACCTCCCCGTCAGTGGACGTGGATTTTTGGCGTTGCTCTGCTGCTCATCACGTTGGGATTCGCCTTCACCGGCTATTTGTTGCCGTGGGACATGAAATCGTATTTTGCCACCAAAGTCGGCATCAACATTGCGGGCATCGTGCCGGTGGTTGGCCACTCCATTATCAAAATCATGCAGGGTGGCAGTGAGGTGAGTACCATCACTCTGTCGCGATTTTTTTCATTGCATGTGATCGTTTTGCCGCTGCTGTTGGTGCTGCTTGTCGGCGGGCATCTCTATTACATTCGGCTGCACGGTCCCACTCCGCCGTGGCTTAAAGATGGCGAACCGGTTTCTTACCCCAATCGATTTTATCCGCAGCAACTATTTCGCGATAGCGTGGCGGCTTTCCTCGTTGTTGGCGCGGTCGTTTTTCTGGCCGCAAAATACGGCGCGCATCTCGAACCGAAAGCCAATCCCAACGACACTAGTTATGTGCCTCGTCCCGACTGGTATTTTTACAGTCTCTTTCAACTGTTGAAAATTTTCGAGGGGAAATTGGAAATCGTCGGCGCGGTGATTTTGCCGGGCGCATTTGTCACGATGTTGATTCTGCTGCCATTTCTTGACCGCAATCCCGAGCGGAGGTTGTCGCAGCGACCGTTAGCTGTTAGCGGCGGCGGTGTCGCTGTGCTGTCAATTTTGATTCTCACAACTTGGGGCGCATACGAAGCTGACCAGGCAAAACAACGATTGTTGGCAAAGACTGAGGCTGCGGCGGCGGGCGCCAGTTCTGATGCTGCAGAAATCAAAACTGGGGATCCCCAAAGAGGTGAAGCGCTGTACACGGCGCTGAAGTGCGGAGAGTGCCACAAACAGGTCTCGCAGGGTTTGAATATTCCACCGGGGTTGGGGTTTGCCGGCAACAAATACAATGAAGATTGGTTGTTGGGGTATTTGCAAGAGCCGTATCGCATCCGCTGGTCGGCGAAAGATCGGCGGCCCGTGGAGCGCATGCCAAATTTTGATTTGACCGATCAGGAAGCCCGCGACCTCGCATCATTCATCATGCAAAATAAAATGGACTCAAAATTTCCCGAACCGGACTTCGATTGGGCCGAGGCCGACAGTGACATGGTTCTGTCGGGTCGAGATCTGATTTTTGAATACGGCTGCGTCGGCTGCCACCGAGTCGGCGATGAGGGACAGAACATCGGCCCGGACTTGACCGCCGTTGGATCGAAATTACAGGATTCCTATCTTTATCATCTAATCAAAGCTCCTCAACAGATAATCTCAAAAACTCCGATGAAGGATTTCAAATTGGATCAGGAGGAAGTGGAAGATATGGTGGCATATTTGCGGGGGAAGAAGTAAGTCGATTAAGTGGATGGTGCTCAGATCGCTTCGGTGAGTTTGGATTTTAGCCAGAGATTGACCAATGTCTCGGCTGAAATGCCGCGCTGGGTTGCAACTTGACGAATCTGTTTTGCAATGTCCTTTTCGATGGCAAAGTAGTGTTTTTCTTTTTTGAGATTAACATCAAAATTCACTTCCTCGACATCATCGTAATCCAAAAAGCTGTGTTCATCCCAAAAATCAGATGCTTCACGAAGCGTCATACTTTTGGGCATGTCTCGCTTCTTATATTTATTTGCTCGCATATCTGCGTCGCTCCTTCGGGTTCATCTCTCGCGCTGACACGACCAGCGCGTACTTGTTCAGTTTGTAAATAAAGTAAATGGACAAATACCTTCCGGAATCGGTTTGTCCTAACAGGATGCTGAAAAACTCGTTTTTCCGCTGTAAACTTGATGGTTCGACTTCGCTCACCATGAAAAACAGGCTCAGCTCTTCACCCCGAGCGGAGTCGAGGGGTGCAGTTTTACAGGTTTTCAGCATCCTGCTAAAGCATATCAACAGTATGTCAAGACAAATTTATAATGAGAATATGAGAATAAACTGATTAGGTGAAACCGGAATCCTCAAGGGGTTGAGAATGCAAAATTTTTCTATTCATTCACTGAGAGAAAACATCTTTTTTCTCAGTCTATAAATAAAATCCTTTGCATTTTCCGCCAAAGTTCTAAATTAAGAACCACGCTCACCAGCACACTTCGCAGAGAACACCGGCGGCTTACAACATTTACCAAAGGAGGGGAACAGATGAATCGAATCATCACCGCAGTCCTCGCAATCGGGTTGGCCATTTCGGCGTGTAAATCGCCGCCGGAGCCGACCCCGGAGGAGAAGCTCGTCGCCAGAGGCCGCGATCTTTTCTTCAACGAGACCTTCAACGGCAACGGCCGCACTTGCGGCACTTGCCACCCCGCTGAAAATAATTTCACCATCGACCCAGCGTTCATCGCCACGCTTCCGAACAACGACCCGCTGTTCGTCGCGGAGTTTGTGCCGGAACTGAAAGAAAATTTCGAGAATCCGCGGCTGATGCGTGAGTTCGGTCTCATTCTCGAAAACCTCGACGGCTTCGATGACCTGGCCAATAAGTTTGTGCAGCGCGGCGTGCCGCACACGCTCGCGCTCAATACCTCGATAAACAGCCGCAACGGTCCGCGCACCGGCTGGTCTGGCGACGGCGCGCCCGGCGATGGTTCGCTGCGTTCGTTCGCTATTGGCGCGGTGATTCAACATTTCACCAAAACACTGAATCGCGTCCCCGGGGTGGATTTTCGTTTGCCGACCGACGAAGAACTGGATGCGTTGGAGGTGTTCCAGCTTTCGCTCGGCCGGCAAGCGGACATCACCTTGCCGCTGCCGTTGAAGGGTACCGTGCCGCGCCGCGGGCAGGAAATTTTTAATGACCGCACTCTTGGCAAATGTTCGATCTGCCATTTCAACGCTGGCGCCAATGGCGACCCCAGTGTATTTGGCGCCGCTGGCGACAATCGCAATTTTAACACCGGAGTCGAAGACCTGCCGGATCAACCCGCGCGTCTAACCGACGAATTGGTGCCGCCCGATGACGGCTTCGGCATCCCCGGCAACGGCGAATTCAACACGCCGCCGCTCATCGAGGCGGCTGATTCCGGGCCGTTCTTTCACAACAACGCTATCGAAACCATCGAGGGCGCAGTTGGGTTCTATGATGGGGAGTCCTTCAATGATTCGCCCGCCGGCCAGCTTCTGGCGCAGGCCACCGGCAGCGGCATCGAGCTGGATGGCACTCAGATTGTCGCGGTGGCCGCCTTTCTGCGCGTGCTGAACGCGTTAGAAAATATCCGCCAGAGCATCGAGTTTTTGGAAATGAGCGTGAAGATCAAACATGATTCCGACCGTTTGCTGCAAAGCGCCCGGGAAGAGACTGACGATAGCATCCGCGTGCTTTCGGGCGGCGGACTCCACCCGCAGGCTGTGGCGCATCTTAGGGAAGCGCGGCGATTGACGGAAAAGGCCTTAAACGAATTCTTTTGTGGAGATCAATGCGTGCGCGATGCCATCGATCAACTTGGACTGGCGCGCATCGAGTTAGTGGAAACTCAAGCGCAGTGATCTGATTTATTAATGCGACTTAGATAATCTGTATGGCGCGTTATTTGAGAAAGGACAATCCGTATTAAAGAAAGCGTCTTCCTGTAATGGTCATTTAATGGTCATTTCGAGCGCAGCGAGAAATCTGGCGACGCTCAGATTCCTCGCCAGACAAAAAGCGGCCGATTCGAAATGACAGTTCTCATCTTTTGAGGACTTTTCATTCGAAGCGCGATTAATATTAGGAGAACAAAAATGCGAAGAATTATTTTGATAGCGTTCACAACGATTTTGCTTCTCGGCGTTTCGCAGGCACACGCCCAAAAAGCCACTGAAATTTTTATTCCCATCGGAAAGTCGCCGGGGCTGTCGGGCAAATACACCAGCATAGGCAAAATCGCTTCCTTCAATCTTCAGCAGAAAATGCTGACCGTCTCCGATTCGACGGCAAACTACACGGTGAAAATAACGGACTCAACCCAGGTCTGGTTGGATCGCAGTCCGAAGAAACTCAGCAACACCAATGGGACACTCGAAGATTTGCGTCCCGGCGTGATGGTAGAGATCAAGTATTTCAACAACGAACGCAAAGAAGGTGGGACAGCGGAATGGGTAAAGGTAGAAGTTAAGTAATTTCGTCCTGTAGTTTTTTTCAATCGACCTGCAAAATGGCGGCTCACCTCAACGCCGCCACAGCTTGTCCGAGCGAAATGCCGCCATCGTTTGGCGGCACCCGTTGATGCCAGTACGGTCGAAAGCCTTCTTCGTGCAATCGATGGATAGCCCGTTCGGTCAGGTATTTATTTTGGAAGCAGCCGCCGCTCAGCGCCACTCTTTCTTCGCCAATTCGGCGCGCCACTTCGACCATGCCTTCGACGAGTCCGTTGTGGAATTTCGCGGAGATGATTCCGGCTGAGATGCCCTTGTTCATGTCCTCTATAATTTCGAGAATCATTGATCCCCAATCTAAAATGATAGAGGATTGATGATTGATGATAGAAGATAGGGGCAGTGAGTAACATTCATCCGTTTCGAAATCTCCTATAGCGAATTCCAGCATCATGGCGGCTTGGCCTTCGAATCTAACTACCTGGCGTGTGCCGATTATCGACGCGACCGCATCGAAGAGTCGCCCGGCGCTGGACGTGCGCAGCGAGTTGATGTTCCGTTGCAACATGGGTTTGACAATAGCCAACTCCGGCGGAGTGAATGCTTGCAGCGGAAGGATGTCGGGCTTCGAAAAAAGTTCGTCCCCAAAAAGTTCATAAAGCAGCCCAAGTGCCGTGCGCCGGGGCTCTTTCACTGCCGTGTCACCCCCGGGTAGCGGAAAGGTACGGAGATGCGCCACGCGATCAAATCCGCTTTCGGTTACCCGCAGAAACTCACCGCCCCAGATTGTGTTATCCGTTCCGAAACCGGTGCCATCCCACGAGATGCCCAGCGCCGGCGGTTGCAGATCATTTTCGGCCATGCAGGAGAGGACGTGGGCATAGTGGTGCTGCACTTCGACTTTCTTTAATTGTGAGGTATTGGCGTAGTGTGTCGAAAGATAATTTGGATGGGCGTCGCAGACGATTGCTGTCGGTTCTAATTCGTAGAGCTGTTTGAAATCCGCGATCACTTTTTTGAAGGCGCCATACGCTTCGGCGGTTTCGAGATCGCCGATGTGCTGGCTGATGAACACCCGCCGACCTTTGCTGATGGCAACTGTGTTCTTCAGATGTGCGCCCACAGCCAGCACTGTCCTTCGGTCGCGTCCCGCGGCTCTGCTCGGGATGAAGTGCACTTTCTTCATGGTGAGCGGAGTCGAACCATGAATTGATTTCAATCGGCAGCGGCGCATAGCCACGGGCGCGGCGAAGAACCATCTCGCGATCGGCCATCACCCGCATCACTGAGTCGTCCACGTGGCGGGCGATGGGTCGGTTGTGCACGAGAAATAGATCGGCGATGCCGGCGAGTCGTTCGATGGCTTCGTGCTCGTCGACGCAGATGGGTTCGTCGGAAAGATTACCGCTTGTGGCTACGACTGGAAACCTCAACTCGCCCATGAGAATGTGATGCAGAGGCGTGTACGGCAACATGACGCCGAGGTAAGGGTTGTTCGGTGAGACGTTAGAAGAAATGTCAAATATCGAATGCCGAACATCGCATGTCGAAGAACGCTCTTCGTTCTTCGCTTTACGCTTCACGAGAACAATCGGTGCTGCCGGATTCAACAACAGCTGTTCTTCCAAGGCCGAAACCACACACGTCGCCTTTATAGATTCCGAATCCGGAAACATCAGCGCGAACGGTTTCTCCTCGCGATGTTTGCGCTCCCGTAATCGCCGAATCGCGTCATCGTTGCGGGCGTCGACCATCAGATGAAATCCGCCGAGTCCTTTCACCGCCACAATTTTTCCGTCAGCGATGGCGTGCGCCGCATTCCGTAAAGCCTCGTGATTTTTGTGCAGAACGCTTCCGGTTTGATCCCACAATTCGAGCTGGGGTCCGCACTGCGGACAGGCGTTGGGCTGGGCGTGAAAACGGCGGTTGCTCGGATCGTCGTATTCGGCGCGACAGGCATTGCACATGGCAAATTTATTCATCGTGGTGCTGACACGATCGTACGGTAGACTCTCGATGATGCTGAAGCGCGGTCCGCAGTTGGTGCAGTTGGTGAACGGATAAAGATAGCGGCGATCATTGGGATCAAAAATTTCTCGCACACATTCCGGGCAGCTGGAGATATCTGGCAAAATCAGCGCCGATTTTTCGCCGTGATCATCGCTGGGCACTATTTCAAAATTCTGAAACCCGACGGGGTCAAGAAATGAAGATTCTAAACTTTGAATGATAGCCGGCGGCGGTTTCTCAGCAGAGAGCCGTGACAGAAACTCTCGCACCTCGCGCGCTTTCCCTTCGACTTCGATGTGCACGCCCTGATTGGAATTACGCACCCAACCTTTCAGATTCAATTCGGTTGCCAAACGATAAACGAACGGGCGAAAGCCTACGCCTTGCACCGCGCCGAAAATGGTGACGCGCACCCGTTGACTCGCGGTTAATGCTTTTGGCTGCTGTTGATCTTCAAACATCTTGTTCGATTTAGGCTGGAATGGATTATTGGATTAATGGATCAATGATCCAACAATCCAGCACTCCATTAGTCCATTTTGAGTAATGCAGGTATTATTTGGCTACGTAATTACTCTTCTACATCCACGCTGTCGAGAACTAGATCCTGCGCATAGGGCTCATGGGGATCGTTGGAGGTTTCGATATCCAGCCGCACGCCATCCCATTGCGTGCCGGCCGCGGCGTCATCGAAGTGCTCGCGAAAGTGGTCGGCAGAGAGGTGCAACAGCGCCCCCAATTTCACTCTTACGCCGACGAAGCGTTCGCCCTGATGCTCGCCGGCTATCGCTTCGAGCTTTTTCATGAAATCGGCCATGAGAGAAAGTTCATGCATTATGAGACTCCTTTTAAGTAACTCAACATTAATGTTGAGTTACAATTGGCATTTTTAATTTACACACCAATCACTTTCAATTCCACCAAAACTTTTGACACAATTTTTTCGACGGCTTGTTCAACTTCTTGAGATAAACCGGCCCCCGCCTCAAAATTTTTCCCTTCGATTCCATAAACCATCAGATATTCCGGCAGCAGGTTCATCGCGCGCGCCATCTCTATCGCTTCGGCGACGCTGAAAGCATGCGTGGAATAGTTGAAGAATTTTGATGGAAGGGATTGGCTGTGCGCTTCGAACCGGAAAATCGTTCCCGTCCGTGCACCCGAGCACACCGCGTCAAAAATGAAAACGTACTGGCGGCCGTTGAGAAATTCCATCAACGCTGCGCCTTCTCCGGATGCTTCAATGATTTCTGCGTTGGGAATTCTCTTCGACTGCAATCTTCGCACGATTTCCCAGCCAACGCCGTCGTCGTGGCGGAAACGGTTGCCAACCGCAATAAAGGTAAGGGGATGCTTGCCGTAGAACACCCCCCTCGGTCCCCTCTCAAGGGGGGAAGGCCTTTCACTCACGCTCGACCCGTAGCTTCAAAAAATGCGTTGAGCATGAAATGCACGGGTCGTAGTTGCGGATGGCCTGCTCGCATTGCCATTGCAGTTTATCGTCAGGCAGATCGAGATTGGGAGGAATGAAATTGCGCAGATCGCTCTCGATGGTTTTCTGGTTCACCGCGGTGGGCGAAACGATCTTGGCGTCGAGGATCGTGCCTTTGTCATCGATGGTGTAGCGGTGGTAGCAGATGCCGCGGGGAGCTTCGGTGCAGCCGTAGCCGGTGCCAGCCTGCGGATGCACATCCACCGACGGCTTGTCCGGCATCTGATAGTTTTCGATGATCCGCAGGGCTTCATCGAAAGCGTGCACGGTTTCCACGGCGCGGACGATAATGCTCTGAAATGGATTGCGGCACACTGGAGCGAGTCCGGCTTTGTTGGCGGCCTCGCGGGCTAGCGGGGAGAGTTTATCAAAGTTCAAACTGTAACGCGCCAGCGGACCGACCATGCAAGAACCGCGACCAACGACGCGGGTGTGCAGCGCGGTGGAATGCGCCACGTGTTCTTCCACTAAGTGGCGATCGTAGCCGCTGATGGGCGTGTCGATGCCCTTGTTGGAAACAAGCTGCCCTTCGATGATAGCGTATTCATCCAGGTGGCGCAGGGCGACAAATTCGTAGTCCTGCTCGAATACTGGCATCGGCAAGCCAGCTACGAATTTTACTGTTTCCAGTGCTGCATCGAGTCCCCATTTGAGATCATCGACGAGGGCTCGCAGATCGCGCTTCGGTGGGACTTTATAGAATCCGCCCACTTTCAAATTGATGGGATGAATTTCCCGGCCGCCCAACACGCGCATGATCTCGTTGCCGATTTTTTTCATGCGCAGCGCGCGCGTGACGATGTCGGGATGGTCTTTCGCCACTTGAATCGCATCCTGATAGCCGAGGAAATCCGGCGCGTGCAGCATGTAAATATGCAGCACGTGGCTTTCGATCCACTCGCCGCAGTAGATGAGCCGGCGCAGATCGCGCAGCGGGCCAGTGACTTTCACTTTGCAAATGTTTTCCATCGCTTGCGACGCGCCCAACTGGTAAGCGATGGGACAGATGCCGCAGATACGGGCGGTGATGTCCGGCGCCTCGCGGAAATCGCGTCCGCGCAGAAAGGCTTCGAAGAAACGCGGCGGCTCGAAAATTTTCAGCTTCACGTCTTTCAGCTCACCGTCTTTGACTTTGACCTGCAGACTGCCCTCGCCTTCCACCCGCGCCAGGTAATCGACTTTGATGGTTTTGTTCATAACCAAGATGTCTCCACAATTCTCTATCTTAACAGGGTCAACTTCTTTACCGCCACTTGCTCGCCTGCCTGCAAACGATATACATAAACGCCGGAAGCCACACCTTTTCCAAAATTGTCCTGTCCATCCCAATTGACTTCGTACTCGCCAGCGGCTTTTATTTCATTGACCAGCGTACGAACTTCCTGACCACGCAGATTATAAATTTTCAGAGAAACCGGCGAGGAAGAGGTGAGCTGATATTTTATGACCGTTTCGGGATTGAATGGATTGGGATAATTTTGCGATAAATCAAACCTGTCAGGTGATGTCGCTGCTCCATCTGTGGACTGCTGCGCCAGCGAATTCTTTTCCACGGACTTGTTGAAATCATAAATATGACCAAGACTCGCAAACACGCCAGGTTTGGGCGCTAATCCCTCGACTTTTATAACAGCCTTCAAGGCAGTCTTGCCGAGATGTGACTTTACCGAATTCAAGGCGACAGCAAAACGATGAGCAGTTTCCGGAATGTTTCCGACTGCTGTGAAATCTGGTCCGGCAATTTTGCTTAACGATGTCTCGGAGGTATCTTTAAACTCCAAACTTATTTTGGGAGCCGCTCCGCTCACTACTTTCTCTGCGTTTTCCGTCCACAGGGTGAAATTCACGGCTAAGCTCTCGGCATC
>Ga0247727_10013080_pt1 | contig 14075 bp, 9 predicted proteins | sample WisWelCaveWW1625_FD_202498 | JGI IMG/M metagenome (GOLD analysis project Ga0247727, IMG submission 202498) | Biofilm microbial communities from Wishing Well Cave, Virginia, United States - WW16-25 | ecosystem: Environmental > Aquatic > Deep subsurface > Groundwater > Cave microbial mat | place... | reverse complement strand
TCTTTTGAACTCATGGTCAGTGTTCCTGTCATAATCGGGAATCCCTCCGTTTGGTGGATTCCCGAATGAACAAAAACCTGACATTTTAATCGAGCGCTTAACCTGACATTTCTATCGAGCGATTACAACATTCCGATAGACCTCAATTTTTCCCCTGACATTCTCCACTTTATTTATTATCTTTTGACGCCAAATGAGTAAAAAACGACGTTGTTCCGTCTACTGATCATCATCGATGGCTTGGAGGAGGCTTTATGCTTCGACGCGAGTTTTTGAAGTCAGCCGGTTTTGCCGTAGGCGCGCCGTTCCTGCCATCGTTTTTCTGGCGATCAACTTCCGATGGGTTGCCAAAGTTCGAAGAGATGGCGGCCCGGCTGAAGGACGCGCCGACTATCAACCCTGAAGATTATGCGGCGCGCCGCGTCAAGCTGCAATCGTTGTTGGCAGAGCGAAAGCTCAGCGGATTTTTTCTTGAGCCCGGGGTGAATTCTTTCTATTTCACCGGCTATCAAACCGGCCGCAGCGAGCGGTTGATCGCGATGTTCATTCCGGCGCAGGGCGAACCGCTGATGATTTCTCCGGCGTTCGAGGAATCTCGGCTGCGCCATGAAGCGGGCTTTGAGAAAATTTTTACTTGGGAAGAGCACGAAAGCCCCTATGCTCTTTTTGCGCGAATTCTTGGAGACCTTGGCTTGCGTACCGGCTCTGTTGCCATCGAGCCGACGACAAGATACTTTGTTGTCGACGCCATCAGTCGAGAAATACCACAGGCAAAATTTGTCAACGGCGAATCGTTATGCGAAGCGTTGCGCATGCACAAATCGGAAAAAGAATTAGCTCTGATGCGGCTCTCTTTGGATGCAACTGAAGCTTGCATCCGCAAAACATGGACTGAAATCAAACTTAGCATGAAAGAGCAGGAGGTGGCGAAGCTGCTTTCCCAAAACTACGCTTCTCTGGGGCTGAGCGGCGGTGGTTTAATCCAGTTTGGCCCCTCGGCAGCCGTACCGCATGGCGGACCCGGCGGCAAACCTCTCGAATTAAATCAAATTGTTTTGATGGATTGCGGAACGCGCGTGAAGGGATACACCAGCGACATTACGCGCACGACGGTGTTTGGTGATGTCTCCTCACGCCACGAAGAAATTTGGCAGTTGGTTCATCAAGCGCAAAGCGCCGGAATCGCTGCGGCAAAACCAGGCGTAGCTTGCGAAACAGTCGACGCCGCGGCGCGCAAGATAATCGATGATGCCGGTTATGGAAAATTTTTCACGCATCGTCTCGGGCACGGCATTGGGCTTGAAGGCCACGAAGCGCCGTATTTCGCGCGCGGGAACAAAACGATTCTGGAACCGGGCATGACGCTGACGGTCGAGCCGGGGATTTATATTCCGGGTGAGTTCGGCGTGCGCTTGGAAGACGATATTGTCATTACCGAGAGCAGTTGTGAATTGCTCACGCAACGTATGTCGAAGATTGAACCGATTCTGGTTTGAGATGGCGGCGCAGGTGACTTACCGAATCAACATCAGAATTAAATTCTGAAAAGCTTTTGTCACCAGCGGATAGATGAACCCAACGGAAAAAGCCTTACAGTTGGGTTCATCTATCAGTTGGGAGAATTTTGTTTCTCGATAAGCTGCTCGAAGAGCTTCGAGCTTTGTTTACAAAAAAGATGTGGGAAGCAGGCTATGAGCAGTTTGTGAGAACAAGAGAATATGATTGTGCGAATTGAACAATGGCTGGTTGTTGCGCTGTATGTCGTGGCGTTCCTCGCGTACGCCGTCGCCTTTCGCAAGGAAGGAAAAGATTCATTCACAAAAGCGCGCTGGCTGCTGCGCGGTGCAGTCATTACTCATCTTCTGCATTTAGTTCATTTATCAATTTTCTTACGAAGGCTGCCGGTCACCGATGTTTTCGAAGCGATGACGCTTTGCGTGTGGTTTTTTGCCGCAACTTACGTCAGTCTCGAATGGCGCGTACCGGAAAAAGCTCTGGGCGTTTTCATCCTGCCGGTGATCATCTTCCTGCAAAGTTTGTCGGCGCTTTTTCTCGACTACGAGCGCATCCTGCCGCCGATTCTCGAAGACACGATTTTTGAAATTCACGTCTTCATCATGCTGCTCGCCTACGCGGCTTTCGCCATTTCCTTTATCGCCAGTTTGCTTTATTTATTATTGTCTCGAGAGCTACAGGGGAAGCAGCTTGGATTGTTCTACCGTCGCCTGCCTTCTCTTGAGCTTTTCGACACCTTGAGCAATCGTGCGGTGAACATCGGCTTGTACATTCTGACTGCCGGATTGCTCTTAGCTTCATATACCGGTTTCCGACTTGGAGACCAATTTTCTTTTTTGGACCCGAAAGTCCTTGCCGTCGTCATCACTTGGCTGATCTATGTGCTGCACATTCTGTTTCGCAAGGCGAGCGGATGGCGCGGCCGGCGCGCCGCCTTCCTTTCGCTCATCGGATTTAGCTGGTCGATGTTTTCTTTTTTGATCGTCTCACAGTTGTTTTCAAAAGTACATCAGTTTTGATTGTTCATGACACTTCTTGGATTTACTTGGCAACATCCCGATCAATCACCGGAAAGAGCGCCTGTTGATCTCAAGCGGCTCTACCATGATAGCGCGCTCGCCAAGCGCATGCGCGAGTTCGATGCGGACGAGTGGCTTCTTGTTGCCGGCGAGCGCGTGATTCAACTTTTTGCCGTGGCGCCGAATGAATTCTCCGAGCGGAAGTTTGCGCAGCTTGTGGAAAAACTCGAATTGGTCGGCGCCAAAAAGGTTGAAAACGTCCGGGGTGAATATGAACACGGGGCGGTGCGTCTCTTCTTACAATCAGCGATTGGCTGGATGCCCGACGGGACAATCAACCTCGAGCACGCCGAAAAATTTCGCCAGGCATATACCATCGCTTTGGAAGACGGTTTTTGCGGCGCGCAGTTCAATCGTCTGTTTCAGCGCGCGGTGTGGGTACACGAGCGCTTGCGCTTGGAAACGCCGTTTTACCAGCTTGCCACCGGCGAAATCGATCTGGTCGTTGAGTTGATTGGAAAAATATTCGGCCGTCAGCAATCGCGTTCGGCTCTGCTTGTCGGACAGTCGCCCGCGGCGCGGGCCTTTGCCTCGCGAATTTCTTCCCTGGGCTTTTGCCACGTGATGACCGCCCCTTCCGATCTGTCACAATCAGAAGTCCCCTCCAAGTTTTTTCATCGCGCCGCAGGCGGAAGGCATATCGATATTGTTCTGTTGTTTGAAACATCATCTCCCTATGACTTGTCGCGCGCCGATCTGCAGAAGTTCATGGAATCGCGCGGCAATGCGCCGCTTCTATTTTTTGATTTGCGTCCTTCTCTCGCGCCGGCAGCATCGCTGAAGTTGTACAATCTTTATTTCTACAATCGCGCCGACCTGCAACAGGTACTGTCACGCAATCGCGATGAACTAAAATCAATCGTATCGCTGGCGCAACCCTGGCTTGACAAAGAGGCTCAGGATTTTATTGTTTGGAGAGATTCAGACGAGCGGTTTCATTATGGTTCCATGGTCGGCGGCAGCCCGCAGATGTTGCGCGTTTTTGAACTGATCGCCAGAATCGCGCAAAACGACATCACCGTGCTCATCGAAGGCGAGAGCGGCACCGGCAAGGAATTGGTGGCGCACGCCATTCACGACAGCAGCGGACGGACGCGACGGCCTTTCATCGTGGTGAACTGCGGGGCGATGCCGGAGAATTTGCTCGAAAGTGAGCTCTTCGGCCATGTGCGCGGCGCGTTTACTGGGGCGATGAACAACAAGCGCGGTCTTTTTGAAGAAGCAAATAACGGCACGATATTTCTTGACGAAGTCGGCGAGACTTCACCGGCGTTGCAGGTGAAGCTTTTGCGATTTTTGCAGCATGGCGAAGTCAAGCGCGTCGGCAGCAACGAGGTGCAGTATCTGAACGCCCGAGTGATTGCTGCCACGAATCGTAGCTTGGAGAAAATGGTCGGCGAAGGCTCGTTTCGCAGCGATCTTTTTTACCGGCTGAACGTTATACAGATTCTCATGCCGCCGCTCCGTGAGCGTGTCGACGACATTCCCCTGCTCGCCGGACACTTCTTAAAAAAGGCTGCGGAGAAAATGAAAAAACCGGCGCGTGACATTTCACCCGAGGCGATGTCGTTGTTGAAAAATTATCCATGGCCCGGCAACGTTCGCGAGTTGGAGAATGTCATGGAGCGCGCTGCCGCGTTGACGGTGGGCACGATGATCACGCCGACTGATTTGCCTTCGCAGGTGCAAGACTCGGAAATTGTCACCTCGTGCAATGGTCAAATGACTCTCAAAGAAGTCGAGCGCCGGCACATTCTTGACACTTTGAAATCTTTGGATTGGAATTATGACCAAGCGTGCCGCGCACTGGGCATAGGGCGAACGACTTTGTGGAGGAAGCTCAAAGAATATCAAGTTTCCGGGGAAGAGTAAGCTCATTGTCTTGTTGGGATGGGTGATTAAAATTACACTCTTCTTGTTTACGAATCGAGCATCACCAACATGTTTGAGCAGTTTTTTCGCAACGAACGCCCGATTTTCATTCTCGAGCAGTCCTCAATTTAGCAAAAAGTGACTGTTTTCCAAAAATGACTTGACATTGGATTGTTTTTTTTTATTTTTCTCCCACCGGTTGTAGGCGCGCACAAAGACAATCACCCCATCTTTATTTTCTGCATCATCCTTTGATCGATTCGCTCAACTTCGCATTAGCCTGGTGCGAAATGGCTCGGGGGATGGCTTTTTTGTGACTCTCCAAGTCACTCTTGATTGCTGATGTTTAATCTCTGTAAGAATATCTTCCTATGGATCTAAAAAAACTGACCAACTGCGAATTATCGAAATTAATGGCCGACGAGCACGGGCATAATGGAGCTTGGAGAGAATTCCTGGATCGTTTTCACAAGTTCGTATGCTATACGATTTACAAGGAATGCAAACGAATAGGCTATGGAGAAGGGGTGACTTGTGTCGAGGATATAGCTTTGGCGGTTTATGAAAAACTCTTAAAGAAAAATTCCGAAGCGCTCAGAAACTTCAGAGCAGAGCATGAGAATTCAATTTACAAATTCCTACAGATCATCGCCATAAGAACGGTGCTGGTGGACTTTGCCCACGACCGCACGCAGACATATCATCCCTCTGGTGGGTGGGTGTCTCTTGATACGCTTGCACAAGTGGGCATTATCCCCAAAAATCCCGAGGGCTCCATGAGCATGGCGGAACTAAAAGAGGAGGTCGAATTCTGCTTGCAGCGAATTTTTCAGGATAGCCGGCATCGAGAGAGGGATATGTTAATATTCAAATTTCATTTTTTGGGGCAACTCAAGTCCGATGAAATCACCTCGCTCCATCACTTCGATTTGTCAACCAAGAGGGTGTCCAACATTATCGCTGACAATACTCCAAAGCTGCGTAAGTGCCTGATTGAGAGGGGTATCGGACGGTCATGAAGATTTCGGGATTTAAGGAAGGTTTTCTTGTCTATGGTATTAGAGATGAAGCAATCATAGTTTTCCACGGGGAGTAATGTTTTCCCCATTTAGGGTTTTCGTTGGAAGGAGTTACTTCATAGCATGAAAAAAAGTCGCTGTTTCCGTGAGACACAGCTTTTGTTCAAACTGAGGAGCAACACAAGATGGATACGACGCTATCGAAAAGTTCACGTTCCGGGGAGGTCCCAGGAGGATGTCTTAGCGATGATTTGATTTTTCGATATACCGAAGGCAAAGCTACGAAAGCTGAGGCGCAGTCCGTTTATCAGCATCTCAATTCATGTGAAACCTGTTTTGCAATTGTCGCTACACTGGCCAAAACGCCCGTCAATCTGCATAGCGAGCCGGATTTCGTCGAGTTTGAAAAGGCGGTCACATTGCATCCTGAGCAGCAATTTGCACGAATTCTTTCTTATGTGCACCCGCAAGGGCTACAAACCGATCAAGTGCAGAGTAATGCCCTGGGGGTTACCGAAAAATTATGGCAGGGGATAAAAGACACCGCTCGATCCATGGGAGTAGCTATTGAAGCGTACTCGAAACCAGCCATAGCATTGGCCGCCACGATCATTGTTTCGTTTATCATTGGGCGACCTTACTACTATGCATGGCGCAGTAATGATTTGGCAAAAGGCGCCTTGGCTTATCTTGCTGAAAACCACTCAATAACTTCCAGAGATGAGCTTCGCCCCGCCGGTGGATTTCGGTACGATGAATTCGGCCCTACTCGTGGTGGCGAAAGCAAGTCTATTTATTATGAGCCTGCCAAAGCGAGTCTCGAAAAGGCTCTACAACTCAATGGCAAAAATTCATCAGCGCATCATTATTTAGGCACATATTATTTATTGATAGAAAGGAATCTGAGCCAAGCGAAAGAGCATTATGTGCTTGCTCTTGCACAAGATTCTGCCAATGCCGCCATTCTTAATGACCTTGGCATCGTGGCTTTTCACAATGGTGCTTATGATGAAGCTGCTGAAAAATTTTCTATGGCATTGAAGCGTAATCCTCAACTATTAGAAGCGCACTATAATTTGGCAACACTTTATCAAAAACAAGGCAAGGGAGAAGATGCGCTGAAGGAGTGGGAAAAGTATCTTCAACTCGACCCCACCTTTAATTGGGCCGAAGTGGCCAGGAACCGGTTAAAGCTTTTGCAAAAAGATCAGTGAGGAGACCGGTGAAAGCGCCGGCTCAAACGCGGGGAGAAAGCAGTTTATGAGCAGAACAGTTCGGCATTGCTGCCAGCTCGTTTTTGGCGGGTGTCTAGTCGCTGTTCTTTCCTGGCGGGGACAAAGCAGCTTAATATACCCATTGCCTTGGGATCCAAGCTCTACGGTTGAGGCTGGCCTTCTTTTTTCCTCTCAAGACAGCCTGGCGTGGGCACATATTGCCTCCCATGACAAGGCCTTTGCGCAGCCTTCGGCAAATGATAAACAGGTCATTACAGTTTTTGATAAGTTGGTGTATCATGCTTTGCTCGAGAAATGCCGAGGCAATGTGTCTGGCAGCCAAGCGTATTTTCAGCGTGCCGAGTTGACGGCTGGCTATTTTAACGAATTTTTCGATAACCCCATCTTGTTGCGGGCTATGCGCTTCCTTGACGGCCTGGCGGGCGACGACCTTAAGATCAAACTCACAGCCGAACATTTTTTTTACCAGGGGGATGAGCTCTTTTACCAAAAAGGGGAATACACCGAAGCTGCAAACGCATTCAATGTTTGTCATCGATTGTACGCAGAAATTCAAGACACGAAAAGAGCAATAGAAACCGAATTCCACCTCGCTTCTGTGGCGTTGACGCAAGGTGAGTATTCCCGATGTCATGATTTGGCAATGGTGGCTTTGAAGAAAGCCACGACGGAAAATTATGACCAAATGATCGGGTGGCTGCACTGGGTGATTGGAGAGTCTTATCGCTACTTATCAAAGTATGATGATGCCATAAGCGAGTTCAACGTCACGCTCGATCTGGCTGAAGCCAGAAAAGATACTATACTGATTATGCGTGCTTATGAGCGCTTGGGAGTGACGTTTTGGCGTCAAGGGAATCTTCTGAAAGCTTTGGAGGCAGTGCGCCATGCTCAACTTTTGAGCCAGCAAATTCGCAACCAACGCGCCGAAATCAATTGTTTGGTCGTGCTTGGTGTGATAAATCGTGGGCTCGGTAATTTTGCTCAAGCCAACCAGTGTTACGAAAAAGCTTATGACCTCAACCGAACTGTGGCAAAACCGCATTTGAACTCTGTGATCGCCACGAATTGGGCCTTCCTTTACATTGAATTGGGAGATTGGGAACACGCTTTGGATTTGCAGGTCAAGGCGCTCCAAAGCGAACAGGCCGAACCGGCCCCAATTATTCGGTATCTTGTCACTTATTACTCCAACATCGGCCTCATTTACTCGAATCTTCATGACCACCAAAAAGCCTTGGAGCACCAAAAGCTGGCTCTGCGGGAATTAAAAAAAATTCAGTCTGCTGCTTTCGAAGAGGCCTTGACTTACCTACGTATGGCCGATTCCTATCGCGAACTGGAGCAGCGAAGAGAAGCGGAAAGTTGTTACAGAACTGCTTTAGCGATTGCAGAAGGCTCAAAAGAGGCAGCGTCTCAGGTTCTCTGCCTTTTAGGGTTGAGCAATTTTTATAGGGATGAGGGAGAACTTAGCCAAGCTTTAGAATTACAGAAGCGAGCCCTAAAATTGGCGCAGCAAACGCAAAGTCCGGACTTGGAATGGAACGCTGCTTTTGCACTCGGCAAAACGTATGAAGCATTGCATGCTATCGAGCTTGCCCATAGTGCATATGAAAGCGCCTTAAAGAAGGTCGAAGTTTCACGCACAAAAATTTCTGCCGACACCTTACGGACGAGCTTTTTTGCCAGCAAACAGGATGTCTATGATCGGTTGATACTCCTTTTATTGGAGGCAGAGAATGATTCGGAATCCGCATTGCACTATTCCGAGCAATCGCGTGCGCGAACGATGTTGGACATGATGGGAGAACGCTTTAGTAAGACTAATTTTGTCAGTGAGATTCCTCGACTGGCTGATTTGCAGCCTCTCATGAGCACAGAAATGGTTTTTGTCGAATACAAGTTATTATCTGATAAACTGATCATTTGGGTGGCTAAGAAAGATGGCCTGGAAGTCGCGACCGTCTCGGTGTCACGCCAAGCGCTCTCGCAGCTTGTCCAAGAGTTTCTTCAAGCGATCGGCGCAAGCGATTTTGAGAGGTTCCGAAAGCTGTATATTAAAGATCCGCGGCGCCTTTTTAAGGAATCATCATTGTTGGGAGAGCGTTTATACAGCCATCTCGTGGCTCCGATTCAAGAGTATTTATCTCCCAATGATGTAATTTACTTCATACCAGACGACATACTCCATTATTTACCCTTTGCCGCTTTAACTGTGACCAGCACCAATCCGTCGCAATTTCTGCTCGAAAAATATAAAATCGCTTATATGCCGAGTTTGGCCGTTTATAACTATCTGGCTAAACGTCGAACTGATGATCTCCCCCGACATCCGCTCAAGATTCTCGCGATTGGAAATCCGACCGCGGATCTTGATAATTCCGAGAAGGAAGCGCAATCCATTGCGGCGTTGTTTACAACCCCCCAGATTCTCATTCGTGCACAAGCCAACAAACAAGCTGTAGTCAATGGCCTGCGATCCGATATTGATTATTTCCATTTTGCCGGCCATTGCCGGATCAACACCAAAAGCCCGATGCATTCTGCGCTGTTGCTCTTTGGGAATGCAACGATAAAACCGCCGCCAAAACATGATGCCGATGGTACAAATGGAATGACCGACGACGGCATGCTTACCGTGCAGGAGTTACTACATTTTTCATTGGAACACATCGAATTGGCGACGCTTTCGGCTTGTGAAACGGCTTTAGGAAAATTGTTCCAAGGCGAGGGGATGATGGGCTTTAACCACGCTATGCTCGGCAGCGGCATTGCTACGCTCGTTTCCAGTCTTTGGAAAGTCGATGACCGCTTTGCTGCCGAGTTGATGCAGCGTTTTTATAATTATCTTGCCACCGAGAAGTACACCAAATTGGATGCCTTACGGCAGGCGCAATTGGATGTTATTGCTTGGTGCCGTGAGGATAACGTTGTTAAATACCCCTTTCCATACTTTTGGGCTTCATATATTCTAAATGGGATGGCTATTTAGCCATGAACTTCACTTCCAGAAAAGGAGGAAGAAAATGTCTAACGGTAGAACAACGTCCACGGTAGAACTACGTGCAGAGAGGCAAGGACGCCATGATACTGTACTCAATGAAGTCGAGCCCCCACCAAAACCGCTGTTTCTTCAAAGCACTGGTCCCGCAACGGTTGGTGGGGCAGGAGCAGGAGCTGTTGTTGGAGGGGTTTTCAATGTTTTAGAACCCGCTTCAAGAACGGCGAATGGATTGGCCGAAGCAAGTCTTCTCTTCCACATGGTTTTAGGGGCTATTGTCGGCGGCATCTTCAATGGGGTTGGTAGCATAATTTACAATGCTATCGTGAAAAAATCGAATACCGGCAAACTTAAGCGAATATATCCGGAGACCAAGGATCTCAATCATGACGAGTTGTTAACCTGGTGGGTCCAAATGAAATTGGCTGCTCTTTTCAGCTATGTAGATGAAACTTTTCAGAAAAAAGGACCGGGTACTCCATAGGGGGGTACTCCAAGTTAGGGTAACGGGGGCGAGCATGACTAATGCCGTCCGGATTCTGATAGTCTGAAACGGAGCATCTTTAGTCTGAGGCAAACGGTATTGGTGCCGCAAGGTCATTGACACCGAGGCCATGAGATTCATTTTGCCCCGACTTTCAAGATAGCTCAGCGGCTAGTGAATCACTCGGTGCGATTTTGTCAGCCGCTCGACTTTTGCATCAGCCGGGTAGTCTGTAAATCATTTTAAATGATTTTGCAGGCTGCCCGGTTTTTTATTTTAAAAATATTTTCTGGAAGCAGTTCTATGTCGGGAAGTGATGAACAGTTTTGTCTCTAAGTTAATGACAACCAACGCCGTTCTCCGAAACATGAGACAATGAATTTTCCTTAACATTCGATTCAGATCGGGAAAGCGTTCCAGTTCTTTTGTCTAATTTAACTGAAAGCAATTCACTAATCCATTTACCCTCAAACTTATGGAGGAGTAACATGAGCGGTAGAACAAGCGACATGGAAGAGATCGTCGTCACGAACGGTGGTCATGGCCACGAAGGCTCGGGCAAGAAGGGCTATCCTGAAAAGGATTACCCCGAGAAAGGTTACCCTGAGAAGGGTTACCCGGAGAAGGACTACCCTGATCAGGATTATCCTGACAAGGGCAACAAAGGCTACCCTGGAAAGGGTTACCCTGAGAAGGATTTTTTACGCAAAGGGTATTTCCGCAAGGGTGTCTTTGAAACCCCGATTCCGGGGCGTGGCTTGTTTGACGGCGAAATCTATGCGGCCGTCTACGAGCAGGGCGGCGCCGCGCCGGCGAACATCATTCGTATTAACCAGAACTGGGGTGTCATTGTCAAATGGAAGACCAGCGGTTCTTTAGTGCGAATGATCTGCGGCGAGTGGTGTCTAAAGATGCATCTCGAGTCCATGGGCCCCGGCCCCGAGCTAACTCTGCCGGTTAAAGCCAAGCACATCCCTCTGGAGCCATGCGCCACCGATTATAATGATTGGTGCGGCACTGGCAAATATGAGCCGGGCAAGTATGGGTCGGGCAAGTACGAGTCAGGCAAGTACGAGTCGGGAAAATATGAGCCCCGGAAGTATGAGCGAGAGAAATACGAGGCTGACAAATACGAGTCCGGCTTGTATGAGTCTGACCCCGTCAAGTTTTTCGCGCCTGACGAGTATGGCTTCGACAAGTATGACCGCGGTCATTATCCAACGGTCTACTACAAATGCCGTCTGGAAATTCCGCGCGGCTGCGTGACGGGAGAGCATTGCTCCATTCCTTACAAGTTGGTGACGACGCTGACTTACCTGGAGCCATGCGGGACGCCGGGTCCCATCGCCGCCTATGTCGAAGGGCAAATCCTGCAATTCTATGAGCCGTAAGCTCTTCGGCGCGTAGAACCTGTTTCAACCGTTGGCCTCCGCCGGTGGGTCGTCCTGCCGCGGGGGCCAGCGTTCCGGGGGGATTTCTTTAGAGATTCATAAACGCAAGAAGGAGTCAGGCATATGGGCCTCAGAAAGAATCAAGCGACCCTCTCAGCCGGCGAAAAAGCTCGTTTCATCGAAGCGATTTTGCGATTGAAAGCGAATAGAATTTACGACGAGTATGTCTTGCAACATCGTGAGGCGATGAACGACATGATGAGGATGCCGGCTCACGGCGGTCCGGCTTTTTTGCCGTGGCATCGTGAGCTTTTGCGCCGCTTCGAGCTTGATCTCCAGCGCATTGATCCGAGCGTGACCATTCCTTACTGGGATTGGACAGTCGATCGCTCGCTGGCTTCATCATTGTGGAGCTCTGATTTCATGGGAGGCAACGGCGAGCTTGACAGTCGTCGTGTGACAACGGGACCGTTTGCGTTTGACACGGGCCGATGGAATTTGACGGTTACTTCGCCTGGCGATCCTGGGCCGGCGCTTCGACGCGCGCTGGGCCAATCTTCAGGTCTGCCAACCGCTATGCAGGTGGAAGCGGCGCTCACTCGCGTTCCTTATGATCGATCGCCGTGGATGGGATCGACGCAAAGCTTTCGTGGCGTGCTGGAAAATCTTGTGCACAATCCGGTGCATGCGTGGGTCGGAGGGTCGATGACGCAAGCAACCTCGCCGAACGATCCGGTTTTCTTCTTGCTACATTGTAATATTGATCGCCTTTGGGCGTTGTGGCAAGCCAGGCATCCAAACGAACGGCCTTATCTTCCGGCTGCCGAAGGTATGCCCGGACACAATTTGAACGACCCAATGTCGCCGTGGGGCGGAACCACGACGCCGGCAAGCGTGCTCGATCATCGGAGACTCGGCTACTGGTACGATACAGATGTGGTCGACTCGATCATCGACCTGACCATCGGTGCTGATGCAACCCAAGCGTCGATTGAGCGGGCGGGAGAAACGGATATCTACAGATTCGTGGTTCGGACTGCGGGAACTTATATCATCGAAACAGAAGGGCCGACTGATGTTGTGATGTCGCTTTTTGGCCCCAACAGTGACACCGCCCTGGTTACTGAGGACGACGATAGCGGCGGGGACCGCAATGCAAGGATCGCGAGCCGGCTATCGGCAGGAACTTACTTCGTGCGGGTCCGGCATTATCAGCCGGCGTCGATTGGCAGCTACCGAATCGCGGTGAGAAGTGAAAGGCCGCAAGCTCCGCTTCCCGAGATTCAAGTAAACGGAACAGCGATTCAGGGAAATATCGAGGCTGCAAACGAGAGCGACATCTACACCTTTACCGCAGAGACCACCGGACTGTACACGATCGTAACGGCGGGCAACACAGACACGTTTCTCACGCTGTTCGGCCCTAATAGCCAGACAAGGCTCATCGTGACGGATGATGACAGCGGACCGGGATTGAATTCGATGATCGTCGCCGACCTCGTGACCGGCGTCTATTTCGTGCGCGTGCGGCACTTCAGTCCGACCAGCACGGGCGCTTACCACCTTTCGGTCAGCCGATAGTTGAGCAAATGAAACAATCGGAGTTGAAGCATGTCAACAAGTCGTCGTTTAACCGAAACGTTCGCCTCGGCGAAGGAAATTCCCTTCGACGATTCTTCGAAATTCATTCTGTTCAGCGATTGCCATCGCGGCGACAATAGCTGGGCCGATGACTTTGCGCCGAATCAATCCATATACTTTCATGCCTTGCAACATTATTACAACGAAGGATTCACCTACATCGAGCTCGGCGACGGCGATGAGTTATTGGAGAACAAAAATTTCGAGGATATTCGGCGTTCACACAGCCACGTTTTTTGGTTGATGCGCGAGTTTTATCGTGAGAGCAGGCTTTTTCTGATTTATGGCAATCACGACATGGCTCGTAAAAACCCGAAAAACGTCAAGCGCGATTTTGAACAGTATTACGACGAAAAGACCGACAACTTTGCGCCGTTGCTGAAAGGGATTGAAGTTCATCAAGGCCTGATCTTGCGGCACAAGGACACCGGCGACTCGATCTTTCTCGTGCACGGACATCAGGGCGATCTTATTAACGACCGGTTCTGGATGGTGAGCAGATTTTTCGTTAGATATTTTTGGAAGTATATGCAATTGCTCGGCGTGCACGATCCCACCAGCCCGGCAAAGAATTTTAAGAAGCGCAAGAAGCGCGAGCGAGAAATCATCGCATGGATAAGGACAAACAACGATCAACCGCTGATCTGCGGCCACACGCATCGTCCGGCGATTCCCGATGAAAGCGCGCCTCCGTATTTCAACACCGGGAGCTGCGTTCACCCGCGCTGCATTTCCGGTATCGAAATTCAAAACGGTGAAATACGTTTGATCAAATGGTGGGTCAATGCTTCCAAAGACGGGCTGCTCTGTCTTGAGAAGGAGACGCTCGGCAAACCTT
>Ga0247727_10013079_pt1 | contig 14076 bp, 6 predicted proteins | sample WisWelCaveWW1625_FD_202498 | JGI IMG/M metagenome (GOLD analysis project Ga0247727, IMG submission 202498) | Biofilm microbial communities from Wishing Well Cave, Virginia, United States - WW16-25 | ecosystem: Environmental > Aquatic > Deep subsurface > Groundwater > Cave microbial mat | place... | reverse complement strand
CCGTAACGTTGTACGCGACCGTGCCGTTGAACAACTGGTACACGGCGTAGATTCCGCCTCCCCGGACGTCCTGGATGTCCAAGCGCTGGAAGGTGTTTGTGAAGACTCCCGTGGAGCTTAGCACCAACTGGTCAAGGCCGCGGATGGCCGTGGATGTCGAGCCCGAGCGGATCATGGTGTCGCGCAGTTGCACATCGACCTGGCCGATGACGCCAAGGGAGTAGATCCGGAGCGGCGTTGCCGTCGCGTTGATGAACACATTCTGGAAAATGACCTCCTTCAAGGTGGTGAGCGTAACCGCGCTCGTAAAGTTCGCGCGCACCCCGCCCGTCGTGCCGTTGACCGCACTTACCTGCACGTTGCTTAGGTACACGTTTGAGTCGACCGTCGAGATGGTGCCGCTGTTCACCCCTCGGATATCCGCAAACGTCGAGTCGCGCACCGCGAGCGTGCCGTCGACGACCCACAGCCAGTCGTAAAGGCCGCCGATCGTCGAGGAGTTGATCAGCACCGTCACGCTGCTTGTCGCCGGTGTGCGCGTCGCGCTGATGCGGAAGCCCGTCGTCGTCGAGGTGCTCTGGAACACCGTGTTCTCGATCACGAGCCGCCCGTTCGTGAGCGTGATGTCCACGGTCCGGCCGGTGGTCGCGTTGTAAATCATGGAGTTCTGGATCAGCAGCGTCACGCCGTTGCTGATGCGGACATTGGAGTTCAGGGGCTGCGAAACGCCGATCCAGGTCGTGTCCACGAAGATCAGCAGGTCGATGTCCACAATCCGCGACGCGCTGCCGGTGTTCAGCGCCGGGTCGGTCGCCTGGAAGGTCACCGTGTGGCGGCCCGCCGTGAGCGTCGTCGTGAACGTGAGTGAGCCCGTCGCCGCCGGCGCGCCGTCCACGAGCCACGCCCAGGTGCACAGCGTCGCGCAATTCGGGTTGTTGTCCGTCGCGCTTCCGGTGTAGGTGACTGCCGTCTGGTCGTCTCCCACGATCGGCCCCGCCGTAATCGTCGCAACCGGCGCGGTGACGTCCGCGGTCACGGTGAACGTGGTCGTGGCCGTCCCGTTGTTGCCCGCCGCGTCGCGCGCCCAGAATGTCAGCGTGTAGGTCGCCGGGACATCCCAGCGGCGCGTCATCGACGCGCCGACGATGACCACCGGCGAGCCGCTCTCCGTGAACGCCCAGCCGGAGAAGGTCACCGCGACATTGTCCGTCGCGGTGCCCGTGTGCGTCATGGTGCTGAACTGCTGGCGCGACTGCGCGAGGCTTGTCGCGCCGATCAGCGGCACCGGCCGCGTCACATCACTGATCACGAGTGTCAGGGTCTGCGTCAAGCGGTTGCCCGCCGCGTCCATCGTGAGCAAGGTGATCGTGAAGGTGCCGGGCGTCGCGAAGGTGTAGGTCGGCGATACGCCGGAAAGGTTGCGCGCTGTGCCGTCCGTGAACGTCCAGTAGTCGCGGCGGTTCGTCGCGAAATTCGGGTCGTTGTCCGAGACTCCCGATGAACTGAACGAGATCAGCGCGTCTTCGTTCTGCGGCGAGGTGATGCTGACCGCGCCCGTCGGTGCGGTAATGTCGCGGATCGTGAGCGAGAAGGACGCGGTGAGCGTGTTCCCCCTGATGTCCATCACCGTGAGCGTGATCGTGTAGGGGCCCGGCGTGTTGAACGTCCACGATGCGGAGGCGCCCGAAAGGTTCCGCGGCGTGCCGTCGGTGAACGTCCAGTAGTCGCGGCGGTTCGACGAGAAGGTCGGGTCGTTGTCCGTGATCGACGAGGAGCTGAACGACACGGACGCATCCTCGTTCGCGCTCGACGGCACGCTGCCCGCCCCCGTTGGGGCCGTCCGGTCAATGATCGTGATGCTGAACAGCGACGTTATTGAGTTGCCCGCCGCATCCATCACGGTGAGCGTGATGCTGAAGGTGCCGGGCGTTGCGAAGGTGTACGAGGCGGAGGCGCCGGAGACATTGCGCCCGATGCCATCCGTGAACGTCCAGTAGTCGCGGCGGTTCGTCGCGAAATTCGGGTCGTTGTCCGTGATGGCGGTGGAACTGAACCCGACCGAGACGTCCTCGTTCGAGCTGGATGGCACGGTCGCCGAGCCTGTGGGCGCGGTGATGTCGCGCACCGTCACGGTCATGGAGGCGGAGGCGAAGTTCCCGGCCCGGTCCAGCACGAGGAGCGTCACGGGGTAGGCACCGGGGGTCGCGAAGGTGTAGCTCGCGGTCTTCCCAGCGAGCGATCGCGGTGTGCCCTGGTCGTTGAAGGTCCAGTAGTAGCGTCCGGTCGTCCCGAAGTTCGGGTCGTTATCGGTGGTGCCGGAACCATCGAGGCTGACAAGCGCGTCCTCATTGACCGCTTGGTTCGCGCCGGGGTCCACGACGGGGGCCGTGAGGTCGAGGACGGTGACGGTGATGGGGTCCGAGACGTTGTTGCCGCCGAGGTCGTCGGCCCAGAAGCTCACCGCGTGGTCGCCGGGCGTGGTGAACATGAACGAGACGCTTGCGCCGTCGATGACGGCTCCGTCGAAGTCCCAGCCGAGGCTAAGGCCTTCGCCACTCGCGTCCGTGCCGGCGTACGTGTACGATGAATCCTCGTCCACCGTACGGCTCCCGCCTGCGTCCGGCGTGGGGACAGCGACCGCCGACCCCGCCAAAAACAGAAGCGCTGCCAATCCAATCGTGTACCCTAGTGTTTGTCTGACCACAGCCATAGAGACCCCCCGGTCGATTTGGGGCGAAGGACGGCCAGTACCTCTATTAAGTCTTCCGAGCGGGGGCGCACACCCCACTTTTAAGCAAAGTGGGGCAGATTGGCCATATTGATAGCATCAATCGTATTGAATTGTGTACAAAATTGCAATCTGAAGTCCTTCCACACAAATTGAAGTAAAAAGACCGCGACTGGATTTGATTTAGCTACCTTAGCGAATCCGGTGCGTATTCGCTGCCGGATTGCGAGTGTTGACCTCGGTGTGGCGTTATTGCGTAAGGTCGCGCAAATCTGGGCGGCGGCGGACGTCCATCCTCCTGGGCACCTCCGCCTGGCGCCTGTGAACCGGGGGCCGAAGCGACTCCTATCATGATACATGCGCCTGCTGCCGCGAAGGGCCGCGCGCCCGCTTCACTCACCCCCCGTCTTGCTTCATATGGCTGGGCGCCTCGTTGCGCGCACCGATGGCTCCCCTCCCCTATGCCCCCCGCCCCGGCCAGGACCGCATCATGGAATCGGCAGCCCTTGCCGTTGCAGCGGGGTCGCACCTCGTCCTTGAGTCCGCAACGGGAACGGGAAAAACCGTTGCCGCGCTTTCCGGTGTCTTGGATGGTATCGACCGCGTGCGCGACCAGCGCGCGCGCCGCGTCCTCTACCTAACGCGCACTCACTCCCAGCAGCGCCAGGTCATGGTCGAGTTGCGGCAGATCGCGAGGGGGCGCGCCACGTTTGGCGTGGCGCTACAGGGGCGGTTGAGGTCATGTTTCCTTACCGAAGAGGACTCGGAGCTTGCAGCCTGCGACACCGAAGAGCATGGGCGCCTTTGCTCCGACCGCAAGCGCGCGACGACCGGCGAACGGCACACGCCGGATGGGTGCCGGTTCTACCGGGGGCTCATCAACTTCCCCAAGCCCGAGCTGGAGGCCCACGCGCGCGCGGCGCTTCCGACCTTTGAGGAGTTCTCCGAGTATTCGCGCGAGCGGGCCATGTGCGCCTATGAGGCGAACAAGCTCCTTCTAAAGGATGCAGAGGTGGTCTGCGCGCCCTACGTCTATTTTTTCAACCCTTTCATCCGCCGGCGGCTCCTCGAGTGGATTGGCGCTAGCCTCTCCGACCTCGTGGTCATCCTCGACGAGGCGCACAACCTCCCGGACTACGCGCGTGAGATCGCTTCCGCCCGGCTTTCGTACGACGCCCTCGAAGCCGCGAAGGGGGAGTGCGCCCTCGTCGACGACCCCGAAGTGCTCCCCGGTGTCGCGTCCTCGGAAGCCCTTGAAAAGATTCAGGCCGGCCTGCGCGCGATGGCGGACCCCTACATCATCGACGAGGACGGCCTTGTGCCCCCGGGTGCGTTCGAAGCGGAGCTGATGGCGGCGTTCCAGGCGACGTCCACGAAGCTGGGGCTGATGGCCAAGACCATCGAGGTGTTCGGCGAGCAGGTGAGGACGCAGAAGCAGAAGGAACGCAGGGTGCCGCGCTCCCACCTGCGGGCGGCCGGCATGTTTGTATCGGCGTGGTTCGGCGCGGACGCCGAGGCGCACGCCAAGCTGGTTTCGACCCCCGACCCGTGGCCGAGGCGCACGGACCGGCCGGCCCTCGAGCTCTACTGCCTCGACCCCTCGATCGCCTGCGCGCCCCTGCTCGACTGCGCCGCGACCGTCCACATGTCGGGCACGCTCTCGCCGCTCGAAGCCTATCGCGACCAGGTCGGCTTGCCCGAAGACACGGAGCTGCTTTCGGTCCCTTGCCCGTACCCCCCCGAGAACCGGCTGGTCGTGTTCTCCCCCCATGTCACCTCGCGCCACGAGACGCAGCGCGTCGACCCCACGATGGAGCGGCGGCTCTTCGAGGAGGTCGCTGCCGTCTTGCGCGCCGTCGACCGCAACACGGTCGTGTTCTTTCCCTCCTTCCGCGCGCTCGCCGCGTTTGCGGCGTGGTCGGGCCCGATGTTTGAGCGCCACCGCATGACGTTCATCGAGGAACCCGGGATGGACCAGGAGGAGCTCATGGCGATGCTCGCACGATTCAAAGCGCCGAGAGGGCCCTCGCTTGAGCCCCGCACGGGCCGGGTCCTGCTCGCGGTGATCGGCGGGCGCCTCTCCGAGGGGGTCGACTTCCCCGACGAGGCACTCGAAGTCGTGGTCATCGCCGGCATTCCGTACCCGAAACCGACCGCGCGGTCGAAATCGCTGATCGACTTCTACGAGGGCAAGTTCGGGCGCGGCTGGGAGTACGCGGTCGACGTGCCAACCGCGCGGCGGTTGCTGCAGGCCGTGGGGCGCGCGATCCGCGGGCCTACCGATGTTGGAGCCGCGGCGATCCTCGACTACCGCGCGGGGCAGTTTTCCGACCGCATCGCCGGACTCACGAGGGCCGACGAGCCGCCCCGCGCGGTAAAGGAGCACATGGCGAAGCATGCCCGGCCGCCGCTTCCAGAAGTCGACGCCGGCCGCGGCGGGGGCCGCCAGCCCGAAGGGCGCTGACCCGCGGGCGACGGGAAGCCCGCGCCATGGGTCTCCATCGTTCGTTTTATCTACCCTCCGCCGCCCTTGGTGTGTGGGGATGGGATGCGCTCGTAAGTGAGCGCCCATCGCAACGCGGGGGTGCCTCCAGTGGCAGACGACGAGACCGACCCCCCCTCGACCGTCCAACCCCGCGCGACCGACTTCCTTTCGGCCGCCGTTGAATCCCGCGCGCGCGCGGCCTCCGCGATCGTTTCGGGCGATCGGCTTGCCTCGGCCATCGGCAACCCCTTCAAAACCCCGCTTTCGGTCAAGGGGGCGCCCCTACTCGCGATGGAGGCGGACGAGGATTCCGGGCTGAAACTTCGGCCAACGAAGCCGCCCGTCCAGCCGGTGGCCAAGGCCGACCTCCTTCCTTCCATGCGGCTCAACGCGGAGCAAGAGGAAATCCTCGCGCGAATCGCGCCCGCGCCTTCGGTCTCGCAAAAGTCGCCGGGTGTGGCTCCTGCCGAGCGTCCTCAAGCCGAAACGGGCCGGGCACCCCCTTCCTCCCCTTCCGTTTTGCAAAGCGCGCGGCGCACGCGTTCGGTCGAAATGCCGGAGCCCGGCGAGCCCTCACGCCCCCGGCGCGAGTTCTATGCCGCCGAATGGGACCGCTACTACAACCCCGGGATGTTCGCGCAGGCGAAGATCCCGCGGATGACCATCGGCCGCGCCGCGGCGCCGCCGGGCGCGCCCGCCTGGACGATGGTCGGCAAACCGAAGGGGGCGGGCGTTGTGGTCACCTCGCAGGCGCCCTACCGCGCGTCGCTGAAGGAAGGGGCGCGCGTCAAGGACTTGCGTCCCCAAAAGGAAGTCGCGAAGTTCATCGCGCACCGCGAGGGTGAGGGGGCCGAATTCGACCTCCCCGGACCTGGCGCGGTCCCCGACGAGAGGGAGGGCGGGGAGCGCCCGGACGACGCGGAGAACGCGCGGCGCGCGGAGTTCGAGTCCGCCATGGCCGACCTGGAGCGCTCCTTCGAGGAGTCGCGCGCCTCCACCGGCGCGCCGGAACGCCCCCCTCGCCCCGGCACATTGGCCTCGCCTCGCGCCGCCCCCGCGCCCGCCGCCGCGGCCGCGGTCGCCAAAGCTGCGGAGCGCGCGATGCCCTTCCCGCGCACATCGACGAGCGGACCTCCCACGCGCGCCCTGTCGCGCTCACGCTCCGACATGGCCGACGAGGACGATGCGGACATCTCCGCGGAGGACGAGGAGGAGCCCACGCTCGGCCGCTCCCCGCCCCCCGACCGCCGCGCCGAAGAGAAGGCCCACCGCGCGCTGCAGCACGACGGGTCCGGCGCGGCCCTGTGCCCGACCTGCGGGCGGCGCATCACGCCCTCCAACCAAGTGCTCGTGTGCAGCTCCTGCGGCCGCGTGTCGTGCGGGTCGTGCGGCAAGTTTTCCGCGGGCCAGCCGACGGGCAACATCTACCAATACGAATACAAATTCAACTTCCCGCTTTGCCAGCCCTGCTTCGACCGCCATTTCAACATCCAGAAAAACCTCGCCCGCGCCAAGGCCTACCTCGCATCGGGGAACCTCACCTACGCCTTCTACCACGCCCAGAGTGCGCGCCAGCTTGAGCCGGAGTCCCCCTACAAGGCCGACGCGGAGGAACTCGTCGTGCAGGTCGAGGCCCGCCGCACGCAGATGCAGGCCGCCGAGAAACAGTGGGATGACGCGCGGCGCAAGATGATGAAAGAACGGACGACGGTGCTGAAGTAGCGCGGGCGCCGCCGCCGGCCTTCAATCCGGGTGCGGGGCGCCGAACACCGCCGCCACGATTGGCCGGAGCCGGTCCACGAGTTCCGGCGGGCAGTCGTACCGGACGCGAACGACGGGCTTCCTCACCTTGATGGCGCGCTTCAGGTCGATCGGCGTGCCGGCCACCACCACCTCGGCATCCGAGTTGTTGATCGTCGCTTCAAGCTCCGCGACCTGCTCGCCCGTGTAGCCCATGGCCGGCACCACGTTCTTGAGGTGCGGGAAGCGCTCGTACAGCGCGCGGATCGAGCCCACGGCGAACGGGCGCGGGTCCACGATCTCGATGTTGTGGATGTCCTCCACCGCCACGTACCCGGCCCCGTACCCCATCCCGCCGTGCGTCGTGGTAGGCCCGTCCTCCACCACGATGACCCGCTTCCCCTCCAGCTGCTTCGCTCCCCCTTGGACCTTGGCGGGCGACGTGGAGGTGAGGACAAGCGCGTCGGGGTTCACCGAGAGCACGTTGCGCTTGATCTGCTCGACGGCGCCCGGCGTGGCCTGATCGATTTTGTTGATGATCACGAGGTCGGCGTCGCGGACGTTGGCCTCCCCCGGGTGGTACGTGAGTTCATGACCGGGGCGCAGCGCGTCGGCGATCACGATGTGCAGCGCCGACTCGTAGAACGGGAGGTCGTTGTTCCCGCCGTCCCACACGATCACATCCGCCTCCGTCTCGGCGCTGCGCAGGATCGCCTCGTAGTCCACGCCTGCGTACACCACGGCGCCTGCCTCGATGTGCGGTTCATACTCCTCGCGTTCTTCGATGGTGCATTTGCCGGCGTCGAGGTCTTCGTACGTGGCGAAGCGCTGCACCGCCTGCTTTGCAAGGTCTCCGTAGGGCATGGGGTGACGGATCGCGACGACACGCTTCCCTTGCTCCCGCAGGATTTTCACGACCGCGCGCGTCGTTTGGCTCTTGCCGCAGCCGGTGCGCACGGCGCAAACGGAAATCACCGGCCTTGCCGACTTGAGTGCCGTGGAGCGCGAGCCCATCAGGACGAAGTCCGCTCCGGCGGCGACCACCTCCGAGGCCTTGTGCATCACGTACTCGTGGGAGGTGTCGCTGTATGCGAACACGACGAGGTCGACCGCGTGCTTCGGGATGAGGAGCCCGAGTTCCTTCTCGTCGTGGATGGGAATGCCCTCCGGGTACAGCTCCCCCGCAAGCTCCTTGGGGTAGAGCCGGCCCCCAATCGAAGGGATCTGGGTCGCGGTGAACGCGACCACCTCGTACTCGGGGCGCCCCCGAAATGCCACGTTGAAATTGTGGAAGTCGCGGCCCGCCGCCCCCATGATCAGCACGCGCCGGCGCTTTGTGCTGTGCTTGCCCATCGGGACGATACCACCTCCTTTTCCGGAGATGCAATGGTGGCCCGAAGCCACAAAAAGGCTCGCCTGCGGTCCGCGCGGAGGGGTAAGGGCACCGGCGGCACTAAGGAGGCGTTCGCGCGGCCCGCCACCAAACATTCATCCCGCGCCCTTCCCGTCGTGCAGGACGCACAGGGCTCTGCATGCTCCCGCCTCCATCGCCGCCCAACGCACAAGGGCCGACTGCGCCGCCCCCTACGCCGCCTGCCGGCTATCCGGCTTCACCCTACGGCCCTCCGCCCTACTACCCACCCCCGTCCTCGTATCCCGGGCCCTACGGCTCCCCTTATTTTTCCTATCCTCCGCCCGGGTTCTCCTACTTCCCCCCGCCGCGGAACCGCTCGTCGAAACCAACGGCAGCCGCCGCGCTGTGGGTGGTCGTGCTCCTCCGCGACCTCTTCATGCTTTTCATGATCGCCGTCTGGCTGTCCCTTCCGTTCGGGTTCCCGGCGGACTTCCCGTTCTCTCTCATCGACGACCCCGTTTTCATGGTTTCCGTGCTTGTCGTCGGGATCGGCTCGACGGGCACGGCGATGTTCTGCGCGCTCACCCGCTCCCACCACCTGATCGGCACCGGCGCGGCCATCGCCGCTGCCGCAGCGTGCATCACCCCCGGGATGGGGGCGGGCATCGGGGTCGTCGGCGTCCCCCTCGGCGTGATCGCCCTCGTGCTGCACCTGCTTTCGGCCCGCGAGTACAGGGGATACCGCGGCGGGCCCGCGCTTCCCGCGTACGGACCCACCCCGTGAGGCCGCGGGGGAGGAGGCTTGGGTCCGCTAGCGAATCGGAGCGCCGCATCGGTAGCAGCGCACGGCCACACGGGGGACGAGTTCTCCGCAGCTGCCGCACCGCTTCCCTTCCGCCGCCGGCTTTGCCGCCCCGGCCGCCGTGGACGGGGGCGACGCGGAAAGCCCGGCGCCCCAGGGGAGCTTGGAAACCTCCTTCATGACCGCCGGCGCCTCAAGGCCGAGCTCCGCGACCGCACGGTGCGCGCCCTCCGTGTCGCCGCGAAGGAGGTAAATGGAGGCGAGGCGCGCCGCCATTTGGGTCCGGGGGAGGAGGCCAAACGCGTCCCTCGCAAGTTCGTCCCGGAAGAACGGTGCGGCCTTCTCGTATTCCTTGGCCTCCATGAGCTTGTCGCCTTGGTTCCGGAGTCGTTCGAAGAAGTCCTGGTTCAGCGTAATGCGGTAGCTCTCGGCGAGCTGCGCGTTCACATTGAACGGGAATAGCTCGTCGAGCGCGTCCTCCGCGTTCGAAGGCGGGATGAGCGACTTGAGGGGCGAGCCCATGTGCACGAAGCGCGTCACGAAGTCGCGGTCAAACAGCGCGATCATCTTCCGGAACCCCTTCTGGTTCCCGCGCTCGACCATCACCTCCGCGTCCCGGATCCACTCGTAGAACGGCCCCTGGCGGCCGGCCGCGATATTCTGGACCTTCTTCCGATCGCCGCGGGCAAAAAGCGCGGCGAAGGCCACGGCGTCGAGTTCCCGGTCGGCCTGCGAGCCCTGCTTGCGCTCGTAGGCGAGCAGGAAAAAAGACCACAGGTCGGCCACGCGGTCGGCCTCCGAGGGCGCGCCGGCCACCTGCGCCACAAACCCGTGACCCACGAGGAGGCGTCCAAGGAAGGGCAGCAGCTCCTGCGCGCCCCGCGCGACCTCGTCGCGCAGCGCCGCTTCGATCGAGCCGCAGGCGGCGATCAGCCGGTCGTACTGGCCGAGGTGGAAGTAGATGCGCAACAGGAACGCCGCGCTCACCGGGTCGCGCTGCCCCTCGAGGAGCGAAGTGGCCTCCCCGAACCGCTCGAACTTCACGAGCTCCGAGGCCGCCTGGGCGTAGCGCTTCGCGGAAACGAGCCCGCCGATGTAGTCGTCCACCTTCCGGCCTTCCGCCGCAAGCTCCGAGCGCCTCGCCCGGTCGGCCGCGGCGATCTTCTCCACGATCCTGCCCGCCTCTTCCTTCTGCTTCAGGCGCTCGTAGAGCTTCGCCGCAAACCTCTCGTCGTGCGCGCGCTCGGCGACCTGCGCCGCTCTTCCCCCGTCCCCTGCGTCGAGGTAGGCGAAGGCCGCCGCCTCAAGCGCCTGCCGCGGCCCGTGGGCGGGCGCTTTCCCCTGGAGGTCCGGTCCCCACGCGCGCTCGAGGAGCTCGTAGGTGCCGCCGAGCTCCCGAAACGCCCTCCGGCCCTGGTAGTGGGCGATCGCATTGTTGAGCCCCGCTTCCACGCGCGGAAGGTCGGCGGGGTCGAGCGGCCCCTTCGCAAGGCGCGCCTCGATTTCCTTCACCTCGCCCTCGACGGCCTTCGGCGAAGCCCGCCGCGCCTGCATCATCATCTCGCTCGAGAGCGCGGCGTACTCCGCGGCCATGGTGAAGTCCCGCTCGGCAAACGAGGCCTCCGCAAGCCCGAGCTGGTTGGTGGCGTCCACGGTGCTCACGCCGTCGTACCCCTTCGCCGCTTCGATCGCGCCCTTCGCAGCTTCGAGGGCCCGCTTCGCCTTCTCCAGCCCCTCGCGCCGGCGGTTCAAGTCCACGACCTTACCGCGCGCATCGGTGACGGCGGAAAGCGCCCGTCCAAACTCACGCGCCGCGATGGCCTTCCCCGCGGCCTCCACGACCGCCTTAACGCCGGCCGTGTCGAACCCTAGGGCGCGAGCCTCCGACTCGGACTTCTTGAGGTCGGAAAGCGCCTCCGACGCGCGCCGCTGCACCTCGGAGTCTTCGCTGAGTTTCGCGAGCCCCTCGCGGAGCACCCCTTCGGCCGAGAGCACGGCCGCGTGCACGCCCTTGTAGTCGAAGTTCTTGAGCGCGGCCACGGCCTGCTTCTCGAAGGCGAGCGCCTGCTCGATCTCCGTGCCCCGCTCGCGGCAGGTCAGGATATACTGGCGCAGCGACAGGATGAGGGACTTGAACAGCGCCTTCGTGTCAAACGCGCGGACATGGCCGGCCTCCAGCAGGAGCACCGTCTCGCTATCGGCCGTGACCTCGAGGCCCACCGCGCGTCCCGCCGCATGCACGTCAAAAATCAGCCCTTCATCCGCGGACAGGCAAAGCACCCGGTCGTCCGAGGTCACCACAAAAACGAGGTCCCCGTTCTTCGTGAGCTTCACGCGGCCGCCGTCCGACCCCGTGGCGTGCGACCAGAGCAGGGCCCCTCCCTTGGCGTCGAAGAAGTACAGCGTCCCGTCCTTCGACAGCGCCGCGACGAACGCCCCTCGGTTGTCGACGCTGACATCCAGGATCGAGCCCGCCGTCTGGCGCTCCCACACAAGGCGCCCCCCGAAGTCGAAGCAGTGCAGCGAGCCGTCTTCGGAGCCTGCCGCCATTACGTCGCCAAACTTGGAGGTGGCAAGGCAGAGCACGGGCGCCTTCGCGAACGCTCTCCAAATGACCGCGCCCTCCCGCGCGTCCATGAAAAAGATGCCCCCGTCGCCCGCCCCCGCGAGCACGTTCTCGCCGGAGGGCACCATTGCGACGGCGTTGACGACGCCCTCCATGCGCAACTTCCAAACGAACCGCCGGGGTGTGTTGCGGTTGTCGAAGTAGTAGACCCCCTGGTCCTCGGAGCCGGCGGCGAGCACGTTGCCGTCCCGCGACACCGCGATTGCCCGGATCCGCTGATCGCACTTGTAACGCCACAAGAGCAGCCCACGGCGGTCGAAGAAGTACACCTGCGCGTCTTCGCAGCCGGCCGCCACGAACCCCCCGACATCCGACACCGCCACCGTCCGGATCGCCTCGCGCGTGATGTACTTCCACAGTTGCTTGCCTGCGCGGTCGAGCAGGATGACCTGACCGCTCCCTTGGAGGTCGCCGCCGAGCGCGATCAGGCTCCCGTCGCCGGAGGCCTTCAAGTCAAGCCCGGCCGCTTCAAGCGGCGATTCCCAGCGTTGCTCGACCTGCGCCTTGCTCTCGAGCGGGATGTCCGGTCTCTTGTGCACGCCCGACACCCCCTAACCGTCCTTCCAAAGCCCCGGCAGGCGGAGCGTCAAGGGAGCCTAAGCGCGCCTCATAAAAGTTGCGCGCTTTCACCCCAAGCAGACGCTCCCACCCCCCAAGGGGCGAAACGTTATTGTCGGGCGGGATGCGTCCCGCCAAGGTGGACTACACGCTCCCGGACGAGGGGATCATCCTGGAGGCCGCGCTTGGGGCCCTCCGGCACCGCCGGACGGTGCGCTCCGAGACCGCGCTCCTTAAGGTCGTGCGCGAGGCCGTGCGCAGGGTGGACCCGAAGTTCACGGTGGGCCGGAGGCGCCTGCGCCTTCTCTGCCTCAAGTCGGGGAAAGTCGAGGTGACCGCTTTCACGCGGTTTTCCGGGGAGCGGCGCGCCATCTCCAAGTGCCCCGTCTGCCGCGGGGCGATCGCGCCCATCCGCAACAAAACGGTTTACGACGGGTCGGTGACGCTCGGCTACCGCTGCAGCGTTTGCGGGTACTGGACGGGCATCCGCCGCCGCATCCCGACGCTCTACGTGTACGCGCGGCGCTTCCCGGAAGCCGGCACCGAGGAACCCCGGGGCCTCAAGATCATCGACGCCCGCGAGCCGTAAGGCGCGGCGCAAAGCGCGGGAGCCCCCGCGGGCCTTGAAACGAGAAAAAAAAGAAGGGCACCCCGGCCCCCGAAGGAGCCGGGGTAAAGAGGCGCGGCCGGAGGCCGCGCCGACGCTCCTTGCCTTAGATGCTGATGCACTGGGCAAGCTGCGGGATGGAGAACATGGGGCTGTTCGGCTCCGTCCAGGTCGTGCGTGCGTACCACACGGCGGTGGGGTCGCGGTTGTGGATCTCCGTCTGCACGAACAGGTAGCCGATCCCGGCGTGGATGTCGTCGGAGGTGATGCGCACGGAGGCGCCGAAGCCGCCCGTGCCCGTCTGGATCGCCGGTCCGATCTGCTGCGCCACATACGCCGAGCCATTCCACTGCACGAGGTAGATGTACGCGTCCATCGGCTTGTCGGCGTCCGTCGAGCGCCACACACCGAACCCGTCCTGCCACTCGAGCACGCCCGAGACGGTGAACGACTGCTGCTTGACGACATTCACGACGCGCACACCGTCCAGGAGCAAGCCGTTCACGCGGACGCCGCTGATGCGGGTCGGCGGCAGCACCGTGGTCGCCTGGGGGTTCGGGTCCACATCGTCGGTGAGCCCGTCGTTGTCCGTGTCCGTGTCGGCGGGGTCCGACGCGATGCCCGAGGGGGCCATGAGCGTGTCAACCTCGACGCCGTCGGCCATGTTGTCGCAGTCGGTGTCCGCGGTCTGCGGGTCACTCCTGCCCCAGAAGGGGTTCGAGCGGTCTCCCGTGCCGACATTCACCGTCTGCATCAACTCGAAGATGTTGCCGAGCTGGTCGCCGTCCTCGTCGTCGAGCGAGTCGATGATCGTGTCCTTGTCGGAGTCCTTGTCCTTGGGGTCCGTGTCGGTGAAGTAGCGCCACGAAATGCCCGCCGCGCCGAAGCAGTTCGGCGAGGGCCGCATCGGCCCGAGGTTGCCCGGCCGGTCGTTCGGCATCAAGGGGCCCGTCTCGCGGGAGTCCCACAGGTAGTCGTTGTCCGTGTCCGTGTCGAGCGGGTCGGTGAACGACATCCGGAGCTCCGAGCCGTCGCAGAGGCCGTCGTGGTCGGAGTCAGGGTCGGTGGGGTCCGTGCCCCACTCGATTTCCGTCTTGTCGTCGATCCCGTCGGAGTCGGTGTCCCGGTCGTTCGGGTCCGTCTCGCCGGGGTCGACCTGGCCGTTGCCGTTCGAGT
>Ga0247727_10013078_pt1 | contig 14076 bp, 12 predicted proteins | sample WisWelCaveWW1625_FD_202498 | JGI IMG/M metagenome (GOLD analysis project Ga0247727, IMG submission 202498) | Biofilm microbial communities from Wishing Well Cave, Virginia, United States - WW16-25 | ecosystem: Environmental > Aquatic > Deep subsurface > Groundwater > Cave microbial mat | place... | reverse complement strand
CGGGTCCTGCGGATCCGGTTCCGCATCCGGGCCTCGGACGTCCTGGGGCGGCCGCTGCTGGGGGACTTCGACGGGGACGCCCATCTCCAGCGGGCCATCCTGAAGGTGCTGGAGGAGGCCAAGGTCGATCCCCACGCCGTGCCGGAGTACCGCTCCTTCGCGGACAGGACCTTCACCGCGCCGCCGGCGGAGGAGGAGCTGCTCCCCGCGGCGACCTCCGGGGAAGAGGGGCGGTAGCCGTACCGTACCCGACCCAGAATTGCGGGATTCGCAGCCGCGTCAGGTCAGGCCGTCGAATCCCGAGATGACGGGTCGGGGTCCGCACGGACGGCCACCAGCGCCTGCCGCCCCGCGTCCCCGCGGCGGTGGCTGAACCAGTCCACGCCGCACCGCGTGCAGCCTGCCCCCCGGACGCCCTCCACGGGGACACCCGCGGCTTCCAGAGCCGCCAGGACCGCCCCGGGAAGATCCAGATGGGGCTTCCCCGTCCGCCCCGTGCGGAACCACGCCCTCGCCGCATCCCCGAAACGCCGGAGGAACCGGCGGGGGATTTCCTCTCCCACTTCGCAGCAGCAGGGGCCGATGGAGGGGCCGAGGACCGCCCGGAAGTCTCCGCGGACCCCGGCCGGGAGCGACGCGAGCCGTGCGACCGCCTCGACCGCCGCCGCCGGGGCCCCGGCGAGGACCCCCCTCCACCCCGCGTGGAAGACGCCGACCGCGCGGCCGTTCCGGTCGGCGACCGCCCCCACCACGCAGTCCGCCGAGAGGACGAGAAGCGGCAGCCCGGCCTCGTGGGTCGCGATCCCGTCGGCCTCGCCGAGGACGGCCGCCGGATCGGGCCCGCCCCGGCCCCTGTCCCCGGGGCCGGCGAGGAGGATCCGGGAGCCGTGCACCTGACGCACCGCGACGGCCGCGGCCGCGTCGAGCCCGGCCGCGGCGAGGAACGCGCGCCGCGCCGCCCGGACCGCGTCGGGGTAGGGGGCCCCCGTGAACCCCATGGACCCGTCGGCCCGCGTCGAGACGGCGACCCGCACGCCCGGGACCCCCAGCGCCGGGCTCAGGTCGATCAGACGATGGTCTCCCCGGGAGGCTTCGGGGTCTCGGCCGCCTTGGCGCGGATCGCCGGGAGGACGAACTCGGTCCAGACGATCTTCGCCGCCGCCGCCAGGGGGATCGCCAGCACGAGGCCGAACATCCCGAGCAGCCCCCCCCCGATGAGGATGGCCGTGATGACCGCCATGGGGTGGAGGCCGACCTCCTTCCCCACGATCTTCGGGATCAGGATGTACCCCTCGACGAACTCCGCCGAGAGGAGGACGGCCATCGCCAGGCCGAAGACGACGGGGCCGCCCTCCCGGTAGGCGAGCACGGCGGCCGGCACCCCGGCGGCGAGCGGCCCCACCGCGGGGATGATGGTGAGAAGCCCCGCCGCCGCGCCGAACACCCCCCAGAAGGGGGCGCCCACCACCCCGAGCCCCAGCGCCACGTAGATGCCCTTGAGGACCATGGTGAGGAGGCGGCCCCGGAAGAACCCGATGAGCATCCGGTGGATCTGGAAGAGCACCTTCACCACGCGGTCCCGGTGGCTCCCCGGGAGGTACGAGACGAAGGCCGTCCAGACATCCTCCAGGCGCATGAGGAAGTAGAAGGTGTACAGCGGCACGATGACCGCCCAGGCGAGGATCCCCGCGACGGTCCCGAGCATCCCGAGGGCGCTTCGCGCGGCGCCCGCGGAGAGGAAGACCTCGCGGAACCGCGGGACGACGTCCGTGCCGAGGTCCTCCAGCGCGTTCGCGGCCACGGGCGTGCGGAAGCGCTCCCGGACGTAGCTCCCCGCCTTCAGCGCCAGGTCCACCACGTACCCCGCGTCGAGCGCCCGGTTCCCGTCGACGTCGTCGAAGGCGAGCACCCGCCCCTCGTGGAGCGCCACCCGCCAGCCCGCGGTGCGCAGGCGCAGGTCGCGCACCCCCTCGTCGCCGCGGGCGATTCTGGCCTCGCGCACCCTCCGCTCCCAGTTCCCCTCCTCCCCGGGCCCCGGGGCCGGGCCGCCCGCGCCCCCCTCCGCCTCCCGCTCCCGGAGGAACTCGTCGAGGAGCGGCGGCGGGGAGCGCTGGAGAAGGGCGGCGAGGCGCGGGGAAGGCGCCATCCCCACGGTCATGGAGGGCTCGCCGAGCCCCTTCTGCAGCAGGACGCGGGCCTCCTCGAGGAGCGGCGGGACGCCGAAGACCAGCGCGAGCGAGGTCGACCCGAAAAAGCCGAGGAAGAGCATCGTCACGGCCCCCAGGCGCGAGACCCCCCGCTTCTCGAGCGCCATGACGACCGGCGCCAGGACGTAGGCGAGGAGGAGCGCGACGGCCAGCGGGACGACGGCGGCCCGCGCGAGGTAGGCGAGGTAGAAGACCCCCAGCGTGACCAGCAGGAGGTACAGCGTGCGGCGGCGCCCCTCGACCTGTTCCACCACGAAGGGCCTATCCCGGCGGCCCGTCGCCGAGCCGGACTTCCTCGCTCTTCAGCCGATCGGCGAAGCCGCGGTCGAAGGCGGCCTCGAAGTCGAAGACCGCGTGGTAGTCGGAGGGGGAATCCGAGGCGGTCTTCTGGAGGAGCCCGGCCTCCACCATGTTGAACACGATGCTCCCCACGTCGTCGGTGCGCGTGATCCCCCAGGCCCTCAGGACCTCCCGGGCGAGCGCCCCGTAGCGCTCCAGGGCGAGGTCCCGGAACCCCTCCAGGAGGTTCCTCCCGGTGACGTTCCAGGGCGCCGCGGGGCCGGGGATTGCCCCGGCGCGGGAGAGCGCCTCCGGGGGCGGATCGGCGACCGCGGCGGGGGCCTTCTCCCGGCCGAGGCGGCCGAGCGTCGCGTCCAGCGCCTCCAGGAGGAAGTGGTAGGCCTCCGGGCGGAACCGGGGGTCCCGCCCGCAAAGGGCGCGTACGCTGGCGTCGAGGTCCATCGTCGGCATGCGGGTTCCCGGTTCCTTCCCTGGCCTCAAAGGGCCGGGCGGGTTTCACCCGCCCCTACCAATATCGGCGGCCGCCGCGGCCGCCGCGAGGGCCTCGAGGATCCCCGCCGGGTCCACGAAGCGCTCCACCCGCTCCCGGGCCGCCGCGAGCGCGAGGAGCCGCGCCCGCCGGGCCCCGGCGGGGAGGCCATTGTACGCGGCCGCGAGGTCCCCGGGGAGGACCGACGCCCCGCCCGGGGCGTGGATCGCGAGGAGGAGCCTGAGCATGAGCCTCAGCCTGCGCCTCTGGCCTTCCAGCGTGCCACCCCTCCCCTTGACCCACCCGGCGGCCTCTGCAATGCCTTCCAGCGGATCTCCCCTCCCGGCCATCCCGCGGGGCCTGAAGGCCCGGGCGATACCGGCGGACGCTTCCGGGACTTTCTCCTCCGCGGCCTCCTCGACGGCCGCGGGATCCCCCGCGGCGGCGGTCGCGAGGAGCCCGGCCTCCCGGGGGTCCCTGCCGCCCTCCGAGGCCAGGCGGAGAATCTCCGCGGCCGGCAGCGGCGGAAGGCGCAGGACCGCGCACCGGGAGCGCACCGTCGGCAGCAGCGCCCGCCCGGCCGCCGCCGTGAGGAGGATCAGGGTCCGGGGCGGGGGCTCCTCCAGGGTCTTCAGCAGCGCGTTCTGCGCCTGGTCGGTCACGGTTTCGGCCCCCGCCACGAGGACCGCCGCCGCCCGCCCCTCCACGGGGCGGAGCGCCAGGCGCCCGAGCAGCGCCTCCACCGCGTCCACGCCGATGGAGACGCGCCCCTTGCCCGGCTCGAGCGCGTGGAAGTCCGGGTGGAGCCCGCGCTCGAACCGGTGGCAGGCCCCGCAGGCTCCGCAGGGGAGCCCGGAGCCCGGCGCCCTCCCGGCGCAGAGGACGGCACGGGCGGCCTCCCGGGCCGCGGCGTCCCGCGCCGGGCCGCGGCCCAGCAGGAGGAAGGGCCGGTCCCAGCGCTCCGCCGCGACGGCGGCCCTGAGGATTCGGATCCCGGCCGGGGGCTCAGGGGGCGCCAGGGAGCACCCTCCCCGCGGCCTCGCGCACGCGCCGGGCCGTCACCTCGACCGTGGCCGGCGGGAGGACCTCGGCGCCGCGCCACAGCGGCGCCTCCTCCAGGTAGCCCCGCCGCACGCGCCCCTGGAAGCCCTCGCCGCGGCTCTCGATTCGGTCCAGGCGGGCCCCGGCGTCCTTCCGCCCGAGGCCGGTCCCCGGGTCCACGTCGAGCACGAGGACGAGGTCGGGCTCCACCCCGAGCGCCGAGAGGCGCACCGTCTCACGCAGCCGCTCGAGCGCCGCCGGGGCGGGCGGAGGGTCCGCGGCGCGCCCCTGGTACACCACCGTGGAGAGCGTGAACCGCTCGCAGACGACGACGCGTCCCGCGGCCAGCGCCGGGCGGATCCTCTCCGCCACGAGCTGGGCCCGCGAGGCGAGGAAGAGGAAGATCTCCACAGCGGGATCGAGCGCGCGCTCCGCCAGGAGGATCTCCCGGATGCGGTCCCCCGCGGCAGTTCCGCCGGGGTCGCGGAGGTGATCCACGCCGCGGCCCTCCGCCCGGAGGTTCTCCACGAGGAGCGCGGCCTGGGTGGACTTGCCCGCCCCGTCGGGCCCTTCGAGGACGATGAACGCACCCCTGCTCACGAGGGGAGTGTACCCGGAGGCCCCTGCAGGGGCGGGGCTTGCCCCGCCCGGCCATCGCCAGCCAATCCCCCCCTCCGGCACGCCTCCGTTTCCACAGGTGGAAACCGTGTGGAGAATCCGCTTTCTGCCATGTTGTCAGGACTGACGGACCGAAGCCGAGGGGGGCCTGAACCGCCGGCCGAGGGGGGTTTGAACCGGGATTCGGGCGCCGGATGTAAAGGATTCCTATCAAAACGGGGAAGGCGGGATTCCCCGGGGGCGGGCCCCGGGAGGCCGGGAATCGAAGGCGCGGGATGTGGATAACTCCCTCCGCCGCAGGGCGGGGGAGAATGCGGGTTCCAGGCTCGCACGACCCCGAAAGGCACGATTCCCGCGGATTCCGGGGCGCAGGGCCCCTGAAACCCGCATTCCGCGTTGGTTCCGGGGCGGGGAGGCCTATTTCTCGAGGGAACGCAGCACCTCCGCTGCCCCGGCGTTCCCCGGATCCAGCCGCAGGGCCTCGGTGGCCGCGCCCCTCGCCTCGAGCGAGCGGCCCGCGTCGAGCGCGGCCTTCGCCTGCTCGGCGAGCCAGCCCGCGACGGTCGCGTCCTCCGCGCGCGGGTCGAAGTCCCGCCCCGCGGCGACGGCCCGTGCGAGGGCATCCGCCGCCTCGCCGTGGCGGCCGAGGCGCGCGAGCGCGCGGCCGAGGCGCGCATGGACATCCGCCGCGGGAAATCCCTCGCCCCGCCCGCGCGGGGCCGGCGCCGGGAGCGGCCGGATGTCCACGATCTCGCGGAGGATCCGCGCCGCCCGGTCGAAGTCCCCGCGCCCCTCGTAGACCCCGGCGAGGCGGAGCCGCCCGCGGAGATCCGTCTCGCTGAGCGCGACGGCCTCCTCCAACTCGCGGACGGCCTCGTCCGGGCGGCCGAGCCCGGTGAGGATCCGCGCGATCTCCGCCCGCGGGTCCTTCTCCCCCTGCGCGCGCGGGAACCCGACCTTCGCCCTCCGGTAGTGGTCGAGCGCCTCCTCGGCCTTCCCCTGCCTCTCCGCCTCCGCCCCCAGCGCCATGCGCAGGTCGAAGTGGTCCCGCCCCCGGGCCAGCGCCTCCCGCAGGAGCGCCATTCCCTTCTCCGGGGTCTTCATCGTGTGGAGCAGGAGGGTCCCGTGGAGCTCCTTCAGGAAGGCGCCCTCCGGCGCCAGGGCCCGGGCGCGGGCGAGCGCGGTCCCCGCGTCGATGGAGTTCCCCTTCTGGAGGCAGGCCTCGGCGTACAGCAGGTGGGCCTCGAGGTCCCCGGCGCCGGCGTCGCTCCGCCGGCGGAACTCCTTCAGGCTCGTCTCGCTCCACCGCGGCCGCACCTTCCAGTCCGCCGTCCAGCGGCGGCAGTGCTCGAGGAAGGCCCGGTCGAACTCCTCCGCCGAGAGCCCGAGCGCCTCGCGGACGACGGCCTCGTTCCCGCGGTCCTCGCCGTAGAGCCGGAGCATCTCGAGGACCCGGGGCCAGCCGAACTCCCTCTCCAGCCACCCGCACATGAGGCCGCTCTGGTAGTAGGCCCAGAGGATGCCGGGGCCGCGGAAGGCCCGGTCGATCGCGCGGAGCCCCTTCACCTCGCCGTTGGCGAGCGCGCTCACGAGGTCCCGGTCCAGGGTACGGATCCAGGAGGGGTTGGCCACGGCCTCCTCGTGCACCGCCAGCCCCTCGGTGAACCAGCGCGGGACGCGGCCGCGGGTCATCTGGAGGTGGAAGACGTGGGCCACCTCGTGGTGGGCGGTGGCGCGCCAGGCGAAGGCCCCGGGAGGGAGCGCCCCGGGCGAGTCCAGGGTCACGACCTTCCCGAAGCAGGCCCCCACCGCGCCGAAGCCCGGGATCCCGAGAGTGCGGGCGGAGAAGTCCCCGGCGTCGCGGAACACCTCGACGAGGATCGGGACCTCGGGGTCGAAGCCGTAGCGGGCGCGGAGGTCCTCGAAGGAGCGCTCCAGCGCCTCCTCGTAGAGCCCGCGGAGCACCGCGTCCTCGACGCGGTGGATCTGCAGGACGAAGTGGGCCGTCTTCCCCGTGGCGTAGCCGGTGAGGGCGTCGAGGACCTTCGTGAAATTGTTCCGGAAGATGCTCCCCCAGGCGTCCACCTTCGCGGAGCGCTCGAGCGCCTCGCGCGCCTCCTTCTCCCGGCCGAGGTTGAGGAGGTTGCGCCCGAGCGCGAACCACCCCTCGGCCTCGAGCGGGTCCACGGCCACGGCGCGCCTCGCCATCGCCGCGGCCTCGGCGAACCGTCGCCGGTCCTCCAGCGCCCGCGCGGGGAAGAGGAAGGCGCGGCCGAAGGTGGGATCCACCGCCAGCACCTTCGCGACGGCCGATTCGAACTCCGCGTTCCGCCCCGCGAGGAAGGGCCCAACCGCAGCCAGCGATAGCAGGATCCGGTCCTTCGGGTGGGCGACGAGCCCCTTCGCCACGAGGGCGGCGGCCGCGGCGTCCTCCCCGTCCCCGTACATCTGGCCCGCGAGGATCTCGATGGCCCCGCGGTGGACGGGGTTCACGGCCAGCGCCTTCTTCGCCAGGGCCGCGGCCTCGTCCCCGTCGAAGCGGGCCGCCTTGGCCCGAGCGGCCGCCGCGAGCGCGTCGGGGTGGTTCGGGTTGCGCTCGAGCAGCGGCCGGAGGGCGTTGGGGACCTTCCCCGTCAGGTCCGTCGCCCCGTCCCCCCGGGTGTAGGCCTCGGCGACGAGCACGTAGGCCTCCGGGAGCATCTCCCGGAGCGGCCCCGCGAGGAGGTCGAGCGTCTCCGCCCTCTGCCCGCGGAATCCCGGATCCAGTTCCATGATGGCGAAGCGCCCCCGGACGAGCGCCACGAGGTCCCGCGGCTCCTCTGAGCCGGCGCCCTGCGCCCAGAGGTCGTTGGCGGCGACGAGGAGCTCCAGGGACTCCTTCCGCCGACCCGTGGCCCGGAGGTGCTCGCCGAGCGCCACCCGCGCCTCGACGCTCCGGGCCGAGCCCGCCACGGCGGCGCGGAACGTCTCCTCCGCCCCCTCGAGGTCTCCGGCCGAGGCCAGGAGGGTACCGAGGAGGACGAGCGTCTCCGGGTCCCCCGGGGCCGCCTTCGCCGCCCGCCGCGCGGCCTCGACGGCGTCGGCGGGCCCCCCCGTCTCCGCGAGGACGCGGGCCAGCCCGGCCGCCGCCCCGCCCGGGGCGTCCGGGGCTTCCAGGGCCTTGCGGAACCTCGATTCGGCGTCCCCGTAGCGGCCCTCGGAGAGGGCCCTTCCTGCTTCCTCCACCGCGGGATCCCGTGGCCCCCCCGGCGCCTCGTCCCCCGCGATGGCGGGAGGAACGGCCGAGCAGGCCATGGCGATCGCGAGGGCGACGGACGGTCTCATGGGGACATCCTACTTGCCGGGGAACGGCCGGGCGGGTTTCACCCGCCCCCTACAATCGGACGCGCTGGAGCCGCTCCGCAGCGCGGCGGGTGTCCTCGAGGGAGGGTACGAGCGCGAAGCGGACGTAGCCCTCCCCCGGATTGGAGCCGTCGGGGAGCGGGTCGCTGATCCAGGAGCCGGGCGTGGTGACGAGGGCGACCTCGGGGTCCAGCAGGCGCTTCGCGAACGCGGCGCCCGTCATTCCGGGGGGCCCCTTCTGCCAGACGTAGAGCGTGGCGGGGGGCGTGCAGTCCTCGAGCCCCAGCCCCCGGAGCGCCCCGCAGAGGACGTCGCGCCTCGAGCGGACCTCGCGGCGCATCTCCTCCACGTGCGCCTCGTCCGCCAGCGCCGCCGCCGCCGCGTCCTGGATGAAGGTCGGCGTCCCCGAATCGATGTTCGTCTTCACCTTCCGGAAGGCCGCCAGCGCCGCCGCGTCCCCCGCCGCCCACCCGACGCGCCACCCGGTCATGGCGGAGCGCTTGGAGAGGGAGAAGAAGGCCACCACGCCCTCCGTACCCGCCTCCAGCGCGCTCGCCGGCCTCTCCTCCCCGAAGTAGAACTCGGAGTAGGCCTCGTCGGAGGCGAGCAGGATCCCCCGCTCCCGGCACCAGGCGGCGGCGTCGAGGAAGAACCGGGGGGGAGCCAGCGCGCCGCAGGGGCTGTTGGGGTAGTTGACCCAGAGGATGCGGGCGCGGCGGGCGACCTCGTCGGGGACGGCCCGGAGGTCCGGAACCCACCCGTCCTCCCTCCGCACGGGGTAGAACCAGGGAACGCCCCCGGCGAAGAGCGTCCCCCGGGCATAGGGCGGGTACCCCGGGCTCGGCACGAGGACCACGTCGCCAGGGTCCAGGAAGGCCAGCGGGAGATGGAAGATCGCCTCCTTGGACCCGATGGTGCTCGTGACCTCCCGCTCGGGGTCGAGCGTGGTGCCGAAGCGCCGCCGCATCCAGCCGGCCGCCGCGCGGCGGAACCCGGGGTCGCCGACGTAGGAGGGGTACCCCGCGCGGGCCCGGGCGTCCACCGCGGCCTTCGCCGCCTCGCGGACGAGCGCGGGGGTCGGGTCGGTGGGGTCGCCCACGCCGAAGTCGAGGACGTCCACGCCCTGCGCCCGCAGCCGCTGGACCGCGGCTTCCACCTCGGCGAAGGCGTAGGCCCCCAGCGACGAGACGCGGCGGGAGACCCGGACCTCCATGCTCACCTCCCGGCCCCGGTGCGGCGGGCCGGCCGGGCCTTCCTTCCGCCCCGGAGCACCACCTCGCAGGTCTCGGCCACCGCGGCCCGGACCTCGGGGGGATCCAACACCTCCGCGTGGGGCGCGTGGCGGAGCACGTACTGGACCACGTACTCGATGGAGGAAGAGCGAAGACGCCGGACCACCCCCCCGTCCGCCTGCTCCTGGATCTCGCGGGGGTCGGATTGCTCCCGGATGAAGCGCGCCACCTCGGGACCGAAGCGGATGCGCACGGTCCTCTCGTCCTCCCGCGGGCGGAGCATGTCCCCGCCCCGCCAGGAGGCGGCGTCGAAGGCCTCGGGCACCTCGTAGCCCTCGGCGAGGACCTCCACCGAGCGGATCCGGTCCACGCGGAAGGGGACGCCCTCCCCGCGGATGGAATCCCGCGCGACGCAGTACCAGTCGCCCCCGTTCTCGACGACGCCCCAGGGCTCGATCTCCCGCGTGGTGAGCGCACCCCGGTGGTTGGAGAAGTACCCGATGCGGCAGCGCCGCGTCCGCGCCATGGCGTCGCGGAGGACCTGGAGCCGGCGGGCCGCGGCGGCGCCGGGTCCGGCGGGCGCCACGATCCGCTTCTCGGCGTCCTGGAGGCTCCGGGCCTCCTCGGGGGCGAGCACGGCGCGGATCTTCGCCCGGAGCCCCCGGATGGCGGGGCTGAAGGCGCGGCCCGAGGAGCCCTCCAGCGTGCGGAGCGCGAGGTTGAGCGAGAGCGCCTCGGGGAGCGTCATGCGCACCGGGCGGCGGAAGTGCTCCGCGAAGCGCAGGTTCACCCGGTCCCCCTCGATGTAGAAGGCGATGTAGTTGTGGGGGAAGTAGGGCGGGACGCCGCACATCATGACGAGGTCGCGGATCTCCTCGGTGACCTCGCGGGGCGTGACACCGAGGTAGCGCGCGATCTCCCCCACCCGCATCCCCTGGCGGCGCTGGAGGAGGGGGATGAGGGTGAGGACGCGCCTCAGGCGCTCAAGCGGGGCGGCCAAGGCCCCTCCCGCCGCGGGCGGCCTTCCCGCCCGGAGGATCCCCCTGCGGCACTCCCCGGTGGCGGGCCAGCACGTCCCGGTAGAGCGACCGGGCCTCGCGCCGGAGGTCCGGGGGGTGGAGGACCTCGGCTAGGCGCCCGTGCTTGAGCGCGAAGCGCAGCGCCGCGGCACGGTCCCGGGCGCGGATCTCGAGGACGCCGCCCCCGTCCGGGTCCTCGCGGAAGGTCTCGCCGCGGCGGAGGTTCTCCTTCACCATCCAGGCGACGGCGGGGGCGAAGCGGACGCGGACCCGGAAGGGGGCGCGCTTCTCGAACTCCCAGGGCGGGCGCCCCACGTGGGCCTGGACGTCGAACTTCGGATCCGTCTCGTACTCCCCCGCCTTCCCTGCGCGCACCTTCCCCCGGATCCGGTCCACGCGGAAACTGCGCACCTCGCCGCGGAGGTGGTCGTGGCCGACGAGGTACCAGTGGCCGCGGTGGTATCCCAGGCCCCAGGGGTCCACCTCGCGGTCCAGGGTCTCGTCCCGGCCGATGGCGTAGTAGCGGAAGCGGACTCGGCGCCTCCCGAGGACGGCCCCGGTCAGCTCCTCGAGCGCCTCGTGCTCCTCCTCCGCGCCGCGGCCCCCCGGCCTGAGCCCGAAGGCGTGCTGCTCGGCGAGCGAGGAGCGGAGACCCTCGCCGAGCGGGCTGTCGGCGCTCACCTTCTGCAGGGCGGAGAGCAGGTTGGGGCCGAGTGCGGCGCCTCCCTCTGTGGCCATGCGGTGGAGGACGGCGAGCACGAGGGCCTCCTCCACGTCGAGCGAGATCTCCGGGAGGAAGTAGCGGTCCTTGCGGATCCCGTAGCCGGAGTTCCCGTGCTTGTCCATGGCGACGTACTCGATGGGGACGCCCAGCGCGCGGAGCTCCGCCTTGTCCCGGTCGAAGCGTTTTTCCATGGCCTCGGCGTCCGCGCCGTCGTCGTAGCCCACCACCTGGCCGCGGAGATCGCTGAAGGGGACCGGGATCCTCGCGGCCAGCAGGCAGGAGACGAGGTTCAGAAGGCGCTCGGTCTTGTCGACGCGCCCGGCCTCGGCGGTGGATTCCATGGGGAACGCGCGAGTCTACCGCCCTCCCGACGGGGCCGGGAGGATCGAGGGGGCCGCCGGGGGGGGACGACCGCGTCCTGCTCGCCCGGGCGGGTGTTAACCAGAAAGCCGCAGGTTCGAGTCTTCCTTGGGGAGCCACCGACCGGTCGCAACCCTCTTCATAACCGGGGCGGCTCCAGTTAGGAGCCCCGCCCCAGCGCCCGAAGTCCCGCCCCGTGACCGGCTTCCGCGTGTATCGCCTTGTGCTACTTTTCGGGCGGCGCGGCGTGAGGCGCTCTCGGTTAACCCTCAGGAAAGCACCGCCCGTCCCGACGGCGCCCGCACGACTCTCCGCGCCCCGTCCCCCACCGGGGGCCGCCGTGCAGGACCCGTCCGACCCCGCCGCGACGACCCCCGAGGAGCGTGCCCGCCACAGGGCCGCGGAGCTCGCCAACGAGGCCGCCGTCCGCCCCGTCGCTCCCCGGGAGGGGCACCGGGACACGGCCCCGAATGCGTCTCCGGGCCGGTCCGTGGGCTATCATCCCCGCCTCGGCACCCGGTGGGGGCGCCGCAGGGGCGTCCAGAGGAGGGTGGTTCCATGCGTGGGAGCGTCCGTCGCGCCTTCGTCGCCGCCGCCGTCGCCGGGGTGGTGCCGATCCTGGCCACCGCCGCGGCGGGCCCGCGGCTCGACCCGGTCTCTGTCACGCCCGACGGCTCCGCCTTCGTGAACGGCGCGTGCTACGAGGCCTCCATCTCCAACAACGGCCGCTTCGTGGCGTTCCACACCGCCGCCACGGACGCCGTGGCGGACGACGGGAACGGCCGGTCCGACGTATTCGTCCGGGACCGCAGGGCGGGCGTCACCGAATCGGTGTCCGTGGCCTCCGACGGCTCCCAGGGGGACGGCAACTCCTACTACGGCCTCCTCTCCGGCAACGGCCGCTGGGTCCTGTTCAACTCCGACGCGGGCAACCTCGTGGCCGGGGACGATAACGGGAGCCGGGACCTCTTCCTCCACGACCGGATGACCGGCGAGACCCGGCGGGTCTCGGTGGCGGCCGACGGGACGCAGGCCGACGCCCCCTGCTACGTCTACGGCGCCTCTCTGAGCGGAAGCGGGCGCTTCGCGACCTTCAACTCGTCGGCCACGACCCTGACCGACGCCGGATCGGCCGGGCACAGCCAGGTCTTCGTGGTGGACCTGCAGACCGGCGAGGTGACGCTGGTCTCCGCGGACCCCGACGGTCTCCCCGGCGACGCGGGCTCCTACGACCCCTCCTTCTCCTCGAACGGGCGGTTCGTCGCGTTCTACTCCGCCGCCTCGAACCTCGTCGCCGACTCCTCCAACGAAATGTACCAGGTGTACGTCTACGACCTCAGGAAGCGCGTGATGCGGAGGGCCTCCGTGTCGTCCGACGGGACCCTGGGCGACGGCGGCAGCTACGACCCGGTGGTCTCCAACAACGGCCAGGTGGTCGCCTTCTACTCCGAGGCGACGAACCTGATCGCCGCGGATACCAACGCCCGCACCGACACGTTCGTGCACGACTTCCGCACCGGCGAGACGCGGCGCATCTCGCAGATGGAGGACGGCACCGAGGTCGTCGCCGAGGGCTACGAGCCCGCCATCACGGCCAGCGGGCGGACCGTGCTCTTCTACACGGGCCCGGGCGCCGGCTACGTCCCCGAGGACACCAACGGGGAGGGGGACACCTACTCCTTCGACCTCAAGACCGGGGCGCTGCGCCTGGTGTCGGTGAACGACGACGGCGCCGTGGGCGACCGCAGGTACTCCTGGCTCTGGGCCGCCTCGATGACGCCGACGGGGCGGTGGCTGGCGCTGACCTCGGACGCCTCGAACTTCTCCTCGCTGCCGAGCCCCTCGGGCGGGGACTACAGGTACCAGGTCTTCGTGCTGGACCCGCGGTAGCGGCCGGGGCCCCGTCCGCGGAAGGAACCGGGAGGAGTCGAGGGGTCCGGGGACGTCCCCAAGTAATCCAGTAGCCCGATCAAGCGGTTGGTGCACTCTGGTGTACACTGGTGCCATGTCCACCACCGAGAGACCCGTCCGCCAGAGCGTGACCCTCCCCCCGAAGACCGCCCGCCGGGTGCGGTCCCTCGCGAAGGCCGGGCGAAGGAGCGCCAGCCGCGTCCTCGTCGACCTCGTCGAGGCGGGCCTCGCCGCGAAGGAGGCCGAGAAGCGGCGCTTCCTCGACCTCGCGGACCGGCTCGCCCGATCCGACGACCCCGCCGAGCAGGCGCGCCTGAAGGAGGAGCTGGCCCGGCTCACCTTCGGCGGCTGATGCCGAAGATCCAGTGGACCGACCTCCCGCCGGCCCTGCGGGATCACCTCTTCGACCGGGTGCGGGAGCGCAAGATCAATGCCGAAGATCTCTGGCGGCTCAAGCTCTGGCGCGAGTCGGAGCCTGACGCCCCCGACGGTCACTGGTTCAAGGACTTCGGCTCCTTCAAGGTCTGCGGCGAGGGCAAGTACACCAGGACCTTCCTCCTGCGCGGCCAGGCGGCGAAGGGGAAGAGTCTCTGAGCCATGGCCACCTCTCCAGTCCGTGACAGAACAGCGAGCGGTTATGAAGAGGATTGCGCCCGGGGAGCCAGACGCTCCGGTAACGGAACTGCGGGGCGAATGGATTAACGCAGGGCTCTCGCGCGGCCGTTCCGGCGCGACCGTCGCATCCCCCGCGCCCGCCGCCACTTCCGCGACACCCCCGCGCAGGTCCCGATTCTCGGTTCGAATCCCGCGACTCTGGGGTCCGAGTGCAACCCTCGGGGTTGCGCTTGGTACC
>Ga0247727_10013077_pt1 | contig 14077 bp, 14 predicted proteins | sample WisWelCaveWW1625_FD_202498 | JGI IMG/M metagenome (GOLD analysis project Ga0247727, IMG submission 202498) | Biofilm microbial communities from Wishing Well Cave, Virginia, United States - WW16-25 | ecosystem: Environmental > Aquatic > Deep subsurface > Groundwater > Cave microbial mat | place... | reverse complement strand
GGTTTTTCCTTGTCTCTCATACCCTGAAATTATTATTATTCTGTCGAAATGGAAATAAAAATTCGCAATTTCCAGTTCAGCTTAAGTTTGCGTAAAAAAAGCGTGGATAAAATTGACACTGAGCTGACCCGAATGCTCGGAATTCGCTATCCCATCGTCATGGCACCCATGTTCTTAGTGTCGAATGCACGGATGACCATTGAAGCTATCAAAGCCGGGATTACCGGTGCGATACCCGCACTGAACTACCGGGGAGATGCGGCTTTCAGGAAAGCGCTGGATGAAATCCGAAAAGAATGTGACGGTCCTTTTGGCATTAACCTCATCGTAAATAAATCAAACATCAAGCTGAAAGAGCAACTGCAGACCTGTCTTGATTACCGTGTGGATTATATCATCACTTCGCTGGGCAGCCCGCAAATGGTGATTGATATGTGCAAGCAAAAAGCAATCAAAGTTTTCTGTGACGTCATAGATGAGCAGTTTGCAAAGAAGGTGGAGGCAATGGGCGCTGATGCAATCATTGCGGTGAATTCGGAAGCGGGCGGTCATGCCGGACCCCTTTCAGCCGGGACACTCATTCCGATGCTGGTTAATGCTTGCAAGATTCCAATCATCTCGGCAGGAGGCGTGGGAAGAGGTGACCAGTTGATTGAGAAACTCGAATGGGGAGCATGCGGAGCATCAATAGGCAGCCCGTTCATCGCATCGAATGAAGCGGAAGTCTCGATGGAATACAAGCAGGCGATTGTTGACTATGGCGCAAAAGACATCGTGATGACGACAAAGATTTCCGGCTCGCCCTGCACCGTTATCAATACGCCTTACGTGCAGCAAATCGGAACCAAGCAAAACTGGCTGGAGTCGTTTTTGAATAAAAACCGCTCGCTGAAAAAGTATGCGAAGATGCTCACTTTCTATAAAGGAATGAAGGCGTTGGAAAATGCTGCATTCAGCGCAACTTACAAAACAGTGTGGTGCGCAGGACCTTCGATTGAGTATGTTCATTCCATTCGTCCGGTGCGGGAAATTGTCGAAACAATGGTGCAGGAATATTTTGCCGCGAAGAAAAAGCAGTTGAGTTTTTCCGAGAACTAAAACACATGCGCCTCATTGATTCTTTGGTTTCATGGTTTGTGAGACAGAGGATGGAAGGGATTCTGCATTCAGCGGGACGTCCGGTTGAAATGCAGGAAAGACTCTTGCGTCAACTGATTCAGGATTCAAAGAGAACCGAATGGGGAGGGCAATACGAGTATGCCTCCATCAAAAACTCCAAGCAATTTTCTGAAAGAATTCCGCTACAGGATTATGAATCGCTGAAGCTGTTCATTGAACGGATGATGAAAGGCGAACAAAACATTTTGTGGTCAAGCGAAATCAATTGGTTTGCAAAATCATCGGGAACAACGAGCGACCGAAGCAAATTCATTCCAGTGAGTAGAGAAGGCTTGCGGGATTGTCATTTCAAAGGCGGGCGGGATGTGATGGCGGTATATTGCCACAATCATCCTGAAACGAAAATATTTTCAGGAAAAGGGCTGCTCATGGGAGGCAGTCATCAAATCAATCAACTGAATGAAGATTGCCACTATGGCGATGTCTCAGCCGTGATGCTGCAAAGCATGCCGCTGCTGGCGCACTGGATTAAAACTCCTGAATTGTCAGTTGCGCTGATGGATGATTGGGAAGAAAAATTAGAGCGAATGGCGGAAATCACAATAAGGCAAAATGTCACGCACATTGCCGGTGTGCCGACATGGACGCTCGTGCTTGTAAGGAAAATCTTCGAGAAAACAGGAAAAACAAATTTGGCTGAAGTCTGGAAAAATATCGAACTCTACATTCATGGCGGAGTAAGCTTCACTCCTTACCGCGAGCAATTCAAAAAGCTGATTCAATCTGACAAGATGCGGTATGTGGAAACCTACAACGCATCCGAAGGATTTTTTGCTTTGCAGGATTCAGAAAATTCGGATGACATGCTATTGCTGACAGACAATGGCGTTTACTACGAATTCATTGAAATTGAAAACCAAAAATGTCGTCCGCTTTCGGAAGTGGAAGCAGGAAAAACGTATTCGCTTGTCATCTCTACCAACAGCGGTTTGTGGCGCTACCAAATTGGCGACACGGTATTGTTCACTTCAACAAATCCTTACAAAATCAAAGTTGCGGGACGCACCAAACATTTCATCAACGCTTTTGGTGAGGAAGTAATGGTTGACAACACCGACAAAGCGATTGCCCAAGCCTGCATACAAACTGGTGCGCTTGTTTCTGACTATACTGTTGCTCCGGTTTTTCTGGAAGGAAATAATAAAGGCGGGCACGAATGGCTGATTGAGTTTGAGAAACCACCTGCTGATTTGAAAGGATTTACCTTTTTACTTGATGAATCTTTGCGCTTGCTGAATTCCGATTATGATGCAAAGCGTTACAAAGACATTGCGCTACAACTTCCGATTATCCATTCTTTACCTCAAGGCACGTTTTACAATTGGATGAAATCAAAAGGAAAGTTGGGCGGGCAAAATAAAGTGCAGCGGCTGGCGAATGATAGAAAGATTCTTGACGAGATTTCGTCTTTCGCTATTTCTCCAAAATAGCCTTAATGCTCTTCAAATCCTTGTTGTTAGCCCTGCGCATCATGATCGCCATGAAGGGTGCAAATAATTTCGAAAACCCGGAGGGATTGCCGCGATTCCGCAAGGTCATAACGGTGCTGCTCTCACCGCTTTTTTTGAAGGCGTAGGTTGTCTCCATCGGGAAAGGTCCCTCCGCTGTTCGCATCACGAATTTTTCGGGTGAAAATTCAGTCACCTCGTAAGTATAGGAAAGTTTCTTACCCATGAAGTGAGCCACGAATGCTATCTGCGAGCCGACAGTAAGAGGCTTTGGCTTTTTCCGCTCAGCCGATTTGATGTTCTCATACCAATTGGGCGCATTGTCGGGATTTGTTGCATATTCCGCTACAGCGCGCAGCGGACGATGAATCAGGATTTCTGTTTTTACGTCAACCACTGCAAAAATTATTTTGCCTTTATTCGGTTGTTCTTGGGATTATGTTCCAATTCCGCAAGACCAAGCGCTTCCATTAATGGCGGAATGTAAACCCCAAATCGCCCGCGCAGCCCCTTCTTCAAGCCATACCATCCGCCAACGGGATTTTTGGGAGAGCGTCCCCAAGCCTCCACCGTTCCCTCTTTGGCGGGCTTCTGCTCGTCCGCACCGCCCAGCTCCATCCAGTCGCCATGTTTTTTCAGCATTGCATGTAAATCGCTCAAACAACGCACATCATACAGCAGCACGGTTTTACCAACGGTGCAGACAATCACTTCTTTGCCATCTTTCACATCTTTATACATCTCGTATTCCGATGTGCCCGGAGGGGTTTTCAGCTTCCAGGGATTTTCATTTGTTCCTTTTTCTTTTGCCATAATAGTGATTTATAATTTTTTGGGCTTCTTTGACGTCTTTGCTTTTTTGTTGAACTCAAGCGCAAGCCCAATCCAGTAGTCGAAATCCCTTTTTGTTTTCATTCCTTCCTCGCTTACGAACACATAACCTTTCATCGGCTTTCCGGTGAAATCCATTTCGCGGCAGCCTTTTTTCTCCAATGCGGTTTCATAAATAGCAGGCGCAATGCGGCACATCATTTCATCATTGACGATACCGACACACATTTTGCCGTTCACCATGTAACAGATTCCGCCAAACATTTTCTTTTCTTCCACTTTTGGAACAGAAGAAATCGCCTCGCGGATGCGGTCGGCTAATTTTTCGCTGTATGGCATGGGCGAAATTTAATGAGAATTGGGTTAAGTTTATGAATATGTCCAATGAACCCATCAAAGGCAGAGGCGCTCAAATCAAAGCCGCAAATCCTTTTCTCGCCAATGAATATGTGACCGAGCATTTCGAGGGCTTGGATGAAGAGTTTGAGATTTCATCAAAGACAAAATTCTTCGAAGAGCATCCAAAGAAAATCGTCAACAAAGTTGAAAGCCCTGATTTGCCGATGGAATATTCCATGAATCCCTACCAGGGCTGTGAGCATGGATGCGTGTATTGCTACGCGAGAAATACTCATGCTTATTGGGGCTTCAACGCGGGAATTGATTTCGAGCAGAACATCATCGTTAAGCGTAACGCGCCTGAGCTTTTAGAGAAACAGCTTTCCAATCCCAATTGGAAAGTTGCGCCAATTATGTTTTCGGGGAATACGGACTGCTATCAGCCTGCTGAAAGAAAATTCGGCATCACGCGAAAGATGCTGGAAGTATTGGTGAAGTTTAAACATCCGGTCGGGATGATTACAAAGAACAGTTTGATCCTTCGTGATATTGATTTGCTGCAGGAATTGGCGAAAGACAATTTGGTGAGTATTGCTGTTTCGATTAATTCACTGACGGAGGAATTGCGCCAGAAGATGGAACCGCGAACAGCATCCTACCCGAAGCGATTGGAGGTGATTCAAAAACTTTCAGAAAAAAATATTCCTGTGATTGCCATGGTTGCGCCTGTCATTCCGGGATTGAATGACCATGAAATTCTCAATGTCATTAAGGCAGCATCAGAACACGGAGCCAACGGAGCGGGCTTCACCATTGTGCGGCTGAACGGAGCCATCGGGCAGGTGTTTGAAGACTGGCTCAGAAAAACATTTCCCGACAGAGCGGACAAAGTGCTTCATAGAATTCAATCCTGCCATGGCGGCAGGCTCAACGACAGCCGCTGGGGGAAAAGAATGCGTGGAGAAGGAAATGTTGCAGAGTCCATCGCGAAGCTTTTCAAAATGGCTTCAGCAAAATATTTCAAAAACAAAAAGCCGTTTGAAATCAATCTAACCGCATTCAGAGTTCCTAAAGCGCAGATGCAATTATTCTAAGGCTCAGTTTTGACAAACTTCCAAAGTTTGTCAAAACTTGCCGTTTAGTTTTCCCTCTCAATCGTAAACCGAACTAACTGCTCCAAACTGTCGCGCGCTGGATTTTGGGGAATGGAGTGAAGGATGCCGAAAGCCTCATCGCGGTAATAATTCATCTTGCTGATGGAATATTCCATGCCACCGCTTTGCTTCACATATTGAATCACCTCTTTCACTTTCTTCTGGTCTTTGTTGTGATTTTTAAAGACATTTATCACCCAGCGCTTTTCGGATGAGGAGGCTTTGTTGAGCGCGTAAATCAAAGGCAAGGTCATCTTCCGTTCTTTAATGTCAATGCCGCGCGGCTTGCCGATGTCGGCTTCCCCGTAGTCAAACAAATCGTCTTTGATTTGAAACGCCATCCCGATTTTTTCACCGAACAGCCGCATCTGCTCGATTCCTGCCGCCTCGCTAATCACCGAGGCGCTGCCGCTTGCGCAGGCTGATGCGATGAGCGAAGCCGTTTTCTGGCGGATGATTTCAAAATAAATTTCTTCCTTGATGTCGAGCCTGCGCGCTTTTTCGATTTGCAGCAGCTCGCCCTCGCTCATCTCTTTCACCGCTGCGGAAAAAATTTTCAGCAAATCGAAATAGTCATTCTCCAATGATAAAAGCAGCCCGCGCGAAAGAAGGTAATCACCCACTAACACGGCAATCTTGTTTTTCCAAAGCGCATTAATGGAAAAAAAACCCCTCCGCATGTAAGAGTCATCCACCACGTCATCATGCACCAGCGTAGCAGTATGAAGCAACTCGACCAATGAGGCGGCAGCGTAGCTTTTATCGGTAATGTCTCCATGAAGGCGGGCTGAAAGCAGCACGAACATCGGGCGCATCTGCTTGCCTTTGCGCTGAATGATGTAGTAGGTGATTCGGTCGAGCAGCGGCACCCTGCTTTTCATCGCTTCGCGAAACTTCTTCTCAAAAATCTCCAGCTCTTTTTCTATCGGAATCTTTATTTGGTTGAGCGAAACCGGCATTCAGACGTCTTTGAACGCAAGATAAGAATTAGGTGGATGGGAGAAAGTTTTGATTTGCGCTTTTGGAGAATTCTACTTCTTCGCAAGACCTGCCGCCTTCAGAATGACGAACTCAGTGCCTGGTGACTGCTCCAGTATAAACTTGCCGGGGTCTTCCAATCGGCTGATTCTGGTCAATCATCTCCTTCCATTGCGCAATCCAGCCGGGCAGCCTGCCGAGCGCGAACAGCACCGTGAACATTTGCACGGGGAACCCGATGGCGCGGTAGATGATGCCTGAATAGAAATCAACGTTGGGATAAAGTTTTCTTTCAATGAAGTACGGGTCATTCAGCGCGGCTTCCTCCAACTGCTTGGCAATGTCGAGTATGGGGTCGCTGATGCCGAGTTTGTTCAGCACATTGTCGCAAGCCTTCTTGATGATTTTTGCGCGCGGGTCAAAGTTTTTGTAAACGCGGTGCCCAAAGCCCATCAGCCGGAAGGTGTCGCTTTTGTCTTTTGACTTGTCTATGTATTTTTTCACGTTGCCACCATCATTCTTAATCGCTTCGAGCATTTCCAGCACTTCCTGGTTCGCTCCTCCATGCAAGGGTCCCCACAGCGCAGCGATACCTGCCGAGATGGCGGCATACAGGTTTGCAAGCGATGAGCCTACAATGCGAACGGTGGATGTCGAGCAGTTCTGCTCATGGTCGGCATGGAGAATGAGCAGCTTATTGAGCGCATCGGTAATAACCGGGTCGGCAACGTAAGGCTCTGTGACATTTCCAAAAGTCATGTAAAGGAAATTGGAAACGTAATCCAGCTTGTTGTTGGGATACATGATGGGATGCCCCATGGCTTTCTTGTGAATCATCGCCACGATGGTAGGCATCTTGGCAAGAAGGCGAATCATGGTCAACTGCTTTTTTTCCTCGCTGCGGTTCGGGTCGAGTGACTGCGGGTAAAAAGATGACAGCGAGGAAATCATTGCAATCAACTGCCCCATCGGATGAGAGTTGGTGGGATAGGCTGCAAAAATTTCCTTGATATCTTCATGCACCAGCGTGTGGCGGCTTACAGTGCTTGCAAAAGCTTCAGATTGTTCTTTGGTGGGCTTGTTTCCGAAAATCAACAGGTAAGCCACATCCAGAAATGACGAATTTTCAGCGATTTCGTCAATCGGGTATCCGCGATAGCGAAGAATACCCTCTTCTCCATCAAGAAAGGTGATGGCGCTTTTTGTGGCGCCCGTATTTTTATATCCGATGTCGAGCGTAACGTACCCTGTTTTGTCGCGCAGCGTGGAGATATCAATCGCCTTTTCATTTTCAGAACCTGTCACGATTGGAAACTCATATGATTTTCCCTCCACTTGCAGGATGGCGTTTTGAGCGGCAGTTTTAGGAATGTCTTTCACTGTTGCAGTAACATTTTCAGGCATATTGCAGGATGCGTTTTGCGTTGTTGCAAATCTAAGTATTGTACCGCAATAAATTTAAGCAGGTAGCGGCTGACTTTAATTGACTTGAGTCAAGGAAAATCAGGCGGAAAATGCGCGATAGCCGGAGGCTTATTTGCAGGATTTTTTAACCCATTCAGGGGCATGCACGTTCCCTGATTCCGCTGCTTTCCTGAAGTCTTCACAAGCGCTTGCAGAATTGCCGAGTTTAAGGTATGCCTGTCCGCGGTTGAAGAAGTAGTCTCCGTCCTTGGAATTGAGGCTGATGGCTTTTGTAAAATCCTGAACCGCTTCTTCTGTTTTTCCAATTTCATTTTTAATGAATCCGCGATTGCACCAAGCCCATTCAAAATCAGAAGATGCCTCAAGGGAATGGTTCAGCTCGCGAAGAGCGCCTTGCTTGTCGCCTGAATAATATTTTGCCAGAGCCAGGTTATACAAGGCATCCGCATCTTTTTTATTCATTTCAATCACAAATTCGAAATCTTCCGCAGCTCCCTTGAAATCGTTCAGCCTGAACTTCACCAGCCCCCTGTTATAATGCGCTTCGGGATAGAGCTGTGAAAGTTCAAGGGACCTATCTAATTCCTGCAGCGCGCCTCTATAATCCTGCATCTTGAATTTCACCGCGCCAAGATTATTGTAGCCGGCAGGCACATCCGGATATTGCTTCACCATGTCGGAAAAAAGGTCAATCAGCTTTTCGACATCCATCGAGCTGCTGTTTTCAAGCATCCCGCGCACCTCGTCTTTCAGCCCTTTCATTTGCGCGTTTGAAAGCAGCGCGGTTGAAACCATCATTGCAACGGCAAGTAATTTTTTCATCGAAAAAAATTTTGGTTCAAAGTTAGTGCAATGTCAAAGAATGCGGCATTCATTCCACGCAATGCTGCCTGAGCATTTGCTGCGCTTCGGGGCTTTTCAATTCCAGCGCTTTCCGCCATGCTTCGCAGGCGCCCTGGTTATCCTTCAAAATTATCTTAGCCAATCCGATGCTGTACAATATCATGCCGGATTCAGGATTCAAATTCCGGGCTTTCGCGTATTCTTCCAGCGCGCCTTCGGCATCTCCGTGGTCGAGTTTTGCATCGCCTCTCCTGAGAAATTCATCTGCGGCAACATTGGATGAAAGCAGAATGCCCATGCAATTCAACTTTATTTTTTCTGTGGCTTCGAAATAGCCGAGGCGGTACGCCTTGTCCCAATCTTCGCACGCGCCCTTCTTGTCCCCCAATTTTATTCCTGCTTCAGCGCGATACCAGAATGCCAAAGCGCTGCTGGGATAAATATCAATTGAAAAGGTGAGGTCGCTCGCTGCCCCGCGATAATCACCGGTCAGATATTTGGTATAGCCTCTGAGATAATAAGCCCGGTGGCTTTTCGGGTTAAGCTCCACCACTTTTGTGAAATCATTGATGGCATCGAGGTATTTTTTCTGCTCATTGTAAATTCGCCCTCTTTCATACCATGCCGCTTCATTTTTCTGATTTTCTTTGATGAGGGATGAGTAGTCAGCCAGCGCGCCTGCAACATCGCCCGAACGAAACTTCTTTTTTGCCGCTTCCAGACGGGTGGAGTCAGCGGATTGTGCCGCAGAAAAAAAAGGAGTTGAAATGAAAAGCAGAAGGATTGCCTTTCTAAAAAATTTCACTTGCAATATTTTTCAATGTTGGATTTAAAATCCTTGCTGCCGAATTTTTTTGCCTTTTGATAGTCGGCACAGGCGCCATCATAATCGCCCAGGGAGCTTTTTATATCTCCCCGCCTTGCATAGAGTGACGCATCTTCGGGGTTCGCCCCAATCAGCACATTGAGCGAATCAATCTGCGCCAGGAAAAAGGAAGTGTCCACTCTTATCATCGCGGGGTCGGGCATGTTGGCGCTGTCATAAACAATAACAATAGGCGGCTGATTAATGCCGGTATTCTCAGACTGCTGCGCTGATGACTGCTTTGATTTTCCGGATGAAGAATCATGGCTGCACTCCTTCTGCGCTGACAGAAAGATAATCGTGCAGAAAGAAAGGATGAAGAAAGAATTCATTTGGCAAGATTTACTGAATGCTGTTAAAATCAATTGCGTCAATCAAAGGCGAGCCTTCTTTGAAGAACACCGGGAACTCATCATACGGGACAGAAAGGTTTTCGGTCGCTCCTCCATCGTAAATTTTTGTTTCGTCATACATATAGAGCCATTTGCTGCCTGCCGGAAAAGTCACGCTGATGTCCGTGCCCGCTACCAGGAATGGTGAAACGAAAATATCATCACCGAGCGTATAGCTGTATGCCGCCTTGCTGATGAAGGTCATCATCGAGCGGCTTTCGTTATATGCTTTTTCCGCTTCGGTCATCAAATACGGAATCAAACATCCGTGGCGCAGCTTCACCAGCTTGCGGTAAATATCTTCGGTTTGCTGGTCAAACATCCACGGGCGGTGCTCGCCACCGCCACCGTTTTCCATCAGCGGGCTGAACGCGCCCATTTGCGCCCACCGGATGAAAACTTCTTTTGATCGCATGTTGGGCGGAAAGTTGTTGTCTTCACGGTAGCCGCCAATATCGGAGCCGAAGGCGAGATATCCGTATTGCGCGGAGTGATACATATTATTAAGCGCAGCTTTCAATCCGTCAAACGTTGCGTCCTGGTCGCCCACCCATCCGCTCCAGGTGATTTCTTTCGGAGCGAAAGCAAAGTTGTCATCGCCCTGGTCTATCAAATTATAATTGTCAATCGGGCGAGCCATGAGGATGCGGTCGTTGCCGAGCTTTTGCCGCGTATAGTCGTGAAAGAGCTGATAGTACGAGTGGGAATAATCCAGGCGGCTCACCAAACCGCCTTGTCCCGGTGAATAGCCGGAAAGAACTGCATAATAATCGGTGCCATCGCATTTCCATCCGTCAATGCCAAAGTTGAGCGTTTTGTCCATGAGCGTTTTCCACCATGTCACCGCATCGGGGTTATACCAGTCAATCAGGCTTCCATCGCCCTTCCACCAATTTACCACACCGGGACCGCTCGATGCCGATGTCTTCATGAAATAGTTTTCAGCTTTCGCATCATTATAGAGCGGCTGCACATCGGTGTTCACCACGCCTGTTATCCAAACCAGCACGCGGACGTTTTTTGAATGGAAATAGTCAACCATCGCCTGCGGGTCGGGATAGAGCGAGTTGTCCCATTCAAAAGTATTGTAACCGGTTTCCCACGGGCTGTCAATGATGATGGCGCCCACCGGAATATCGTGCGCGAGGTAATCATCAACGAGCTGCTGCGCGCTTTGCTGCGTGCTTTCATCATACCACACCCAGTGATGAAAAATCCATTGGGGCCAGGGAACATTCCAGGTGGTGTCGGGCGGAGGGTTGCTATTATTATTGTTGTTGTTGACGTTATTGTTGTTGTTGCTGTTGTTAATGTTGTTGTCGGTCAGGTCATTTTCTTTTTTACAGCTCTGCGAAAAAAAAATGAGCGCGAAAAGCATGAAAGCGGAAAAATATTTTGGGAGGCGCATGTTTGGGAGTTTTTCAGAAACGAATATAATGAGTTGAAGCGGAATTTTCTTGTTCGGGCTGATGGAAAAATGGCGGTTACAGAACGCTTGCCCTGCAACCATCACAAGCTGATTATTTTTTTACCTGATGTTTTTTTGTGCGGCAGAAATAAAAATTTCATTTCATCGAGTAGAGTTTAATGTACACGTTATTCACAAGTTGTAGAAAACTAAAGCGCTCCAAAATTTCTTTCATAGGAAAAAGTGATTTAAATTTCCGTTGCGTTTTTATTTACTCATTTAAAATTTTAAAAAATGCCAGCTAAGAAAAAGAAGCCAGCTAAAAAGGCTGCCAAGAAAAGGAAGAGATAAATCTTCTGATTCCTGAAAGAGAAAGCCCCCTCCGTTCAATGGAAGGGGCTTTTTCATTTAAAGGCAAAACCTTAGCTCAGAATGACGGATAGTAGTTGACTCCTTGATTTTTTTACTCCACCAGTTTATACAACACGGGCTTGCTCGGGCTGGCATCCATTTCAAAGCTGGCGATTTGGAGGTTCGCCAAATATTTTCCGTCCGTGATTTCATTCGGCACAAAAATCAATTCGGTGATGGTGGCGTCTTTGCGAATGCGGTTTGGAAATTGCCAGAATGTTTTATGAAACAACAATTTTTCCCCGTCTGCCTCGCGGTCAACCGAGGGCAAATCAACGAGCAGGTGCTTTACATTTTTTTCAACCAGCCATGCCGCAGCATCGGCATGAAGGTAGGGTGGATTTTTTCCTGAATAATTTTTTTTCAGCTTCAGCGCGTCATTCGGCAGCGTGCGGATGATGACGGCTTCCGGTTCATTATTCGCAAGCGATTTTTCGATTTGCTCTTTCAGAATAAGCTCATCCCCGTTTTCCTGCTTCACCGGGAAGACGCTGATAAGCTCAGCGATGAATAAAAATTTTTTCAGGCATTGGTTGATGGTGAATCCTTCGGCAATGTGACCGACACACTCCGTGTGCGTGCCGTTTCCGTGAGGGTTCAGCTTCACGTTTAAAAAATTCAGATAGCCACCGGCTTTGATAGAGCCGGTGAACGAGCCGGACTCAACAGGCGATGTTTCAAATGGCGGTGCGTGAAAGGCATTTACTCCTTTTCCGTCCGCAGCCAGCGGAATGGAAATGTCGAGCGGCTCGGAGAAGTTGGCTTTGTATTGTTTCAAGCCGTAGTTGATAAGGGCGTGCATGGGGACGAAGTTCGAAAAAAGAGAGTTATCGCTTAAGTTTCAAACAGCCCGCTGATAATCCTGTCGGCAATTAATTTTCCTTTTCGCGAGAGGGTGATTTTTTCATTTTCGCAAACCAGCCAATCATCCGCGAGATAATTGGAAACGGTTTTTTCAAACGACTTTAATTTTTCTTCCTGGAAAATTTGTTTCATAATTTTTTTATCAACCCCCCATTTCGTTCGCAGCGAGAGCATGATGTATTCATTGAAGCGGTCGTTTTCCGAAAGAGTTTCTTTTTCAAAAGGAAGCTCTCCCTTTTCAAGCGATTGAATGTAGCGCGCGTTGCTGGCGATGTTCCATTGCCGTGAAACCCCGTCATAAGAATGGGCGGAAGGTCCCAGCCCGAGATATTTTTTTCCGGTCCAGTAGGAAGTGTTATGTCGGGAATAAAAACCTGCTTTCGCAAAATTGGAAATCTCATAATGCTCGTATCCGTTTTCTTCAGCAAAATCCATCAGCATTTCAAATTGATGCGCTGCATCGGCTTCATTAACATCAGGAGATTTTTTTTCGCGAATCATTTTTTCCAGGATGGTTTTCGGCTCGATGGTGAGACAATAAGCGGAGAAGTGGGGGATACCGAGCTTCGCCAGTTTCGCCAGGTTGTATTCAAATGACGAATGACCCCGCTTTGCGGGGACGAATGACGAATTGTTTTTTTCTTGCCTCTTGCCCTTTGCTTCTTGCTCCTTCATCGGTATTCCATAAATCAAGTCAATAGTGATGTTTTCAAATCCTGCCTCCTGTGCAAGCCTCACCGATGATTCTGCTTGCTGCGAATGATGTGCGCGATTCAGGAAATGCAAATCATCATCATGAAACGATTGGATGCCGATGGAGAAGCGGTTGACGGGAGTTGCTTTCAGCTCGCGTATCTTCAATCCAGTCAAATCATCGGGATTGGCTTCGAGGGTGATTTCAGCATCAGGCGCAACCGGGAATACGGCATTCAGCTTTTCAACGATTCTGTTCACTTCATCAGAAGACAAGAGAGAGGGCGTTCCTCCCCCGAAATAAATGGTTTCTATTTTTTCATGCGCGAGGTAATCTTTCCTTAAATCAATTTCTTTCAGCAGGGCGTTTACAAATGCGTCTTTATTTTTCAGGCTCACGGAGAAATGGAAATTGCAGTAAGAGCAGGCTTGCCTGCAAAAAGGGATATGAATATAGATGCCAGCCATTTGACATTAATGAAAGGACGAGTGTCGTGGGACGCGGGACGGGGGGAAAAGCGAAACAACTGACACGGTATTATTCAGTTTTCATCGTTTAAAACAAGCCGATGGACGATTCTTGCAAACGGGTAATTTTCCACGAAAGACCAAAGGAACAAAGAAAGCATGGTTAACCTGCTTCGATTTTTTTTTCTGCTAATGCTGCCTGTTTTCCCCATCATGCTTTTTTCACAGGGCAAAATTACCCTGAAGTTCCACTCTGATGAACAAGATTCATCGCTCCTTGCGGGCAGGTTCAGGCTGAAGGAGCAATATGACAGCGAGGCTGAGCTGAATAAAGCCCTGCAATCGCTGGTTTTGAAATTGCAGGGCAACGGGTATATCGAGGCATCTGTTGACAGCCAGGTTCAGGTAACTAACCCGGAGGGCGAAACACGTCATATATATATGTATGTCGGTCCGCAGTATGAATGGGGGGAACTGAATAGGGGCAACCTGGATGAAGAACTGCTTCAACAAACGGGTTTTAAGGAGAAATTCTATCACGGAGTGGCGTTCAACTATAAGAATGTGGACCAGTTGCTCGGGAAAATCATTTCTTACTCAGAAAACAACGGTTACCCTTTCGCGCAGGTGAAATTAGACAGCGTGGAGATACATGAAAACAAGATTTCAGCATCGCTACGCTTGAACAGGCATCAATTGTTCACCTATGACACAGTGGCGATTCATGGCGACACGCGCATCTCGAAAAAATTCCTCTACAGCTACCTCGGCATCAAACC
>Ga0247727_10013076_pt1 | contig 14078 bp, 15 predicted proteins | sample WisWelCaveWW1625_FD_202498 | JGI IMG/M metagenome (GOLD analysis project Ga0247727, IMG submission 202498) | Biofilm microbial communities from Wishing Well Cave, Virginia, United States - WW16-25 | ecosystem: Environmental > Aquatic > Deep subsurface > Groundwater > Cave microbial mat | place... | reverse complement strand
GAGATTCCGGCCCCCGCCACGGCGGCGCCGGCGAACGCGAGCACGGCGGCGAGCGCAATCCCGGCCCGGAAGCCGTCCGTCGAGGCGTCGCGGAGTGCCGGGTCGGTCTGGCCCTTCTCGATCGGGACTGCGCCCTCGCCGTCCGTCTGCGCGTCGAAGACGAGCGCGATGATGAGGCCGATGACCGCGACCGCGATCAGGCTCCCGAGCCGCGAGACGGTCGAGTTGACACCGGAGGCGATGCCGGCGTAGCGCTCCGGCGCCGAGCGCAGTGCGGTCGCCGTGATCGGCGCGACCATCGCCGCCAGCCCGATCGAGAAGCACGCGATTCCGGCCAGGCCCCAGGTCAAGACGTCGTCGCGCTCGTCGAGTCCGAGGAAGAGGAGCATGCCGAGCCCCATGAGCGCCGGCCCTCCCGTGAGGTAGATCCTGGGCCCGTGCCGGTCGGCGAGCGCTCCGAACCGGGAGGCGAGGAAGATTATCGCCGCGCTCGATGGCACGAGGAGAAGGCCGGCCTCGAACGCCGTGTAGCCGAGGAACTGCAGGTAGATCGTGAGGAAGACGAGCGCGCCGTAGATCGACCCGTAGATGAGAAACGTCGCGAGGTTCGCGACGAAGAAGTTGCGGACGCGAAAGAGCGCCGGGGGAAGCATCGGCTCGGCGCAGGTGGCTTCCCGGTACGCGAAGGCCGCGAGGCCGACGACGGCCGCGACGAAACCCCACCAGACCCCCGTAAAGCCGTCGGAAGCGCCCTGCACCAGCGCGTACGTGAGCGTGCTGAAAGAGACCGCGGCAAGAGCGGCGCCCGGGATGTCGAGCGCCCCATGGCGGAGCTGCTTCGCCTCGTCGCAGCGACCGAGCTCGGCGACGACTAGGCAGACGAGTCCTAGCGGAAGGTTGAGAAAGAAGATCCAGCGCCACGACACCCACTCGACGAGCGCGCCGCCGGCGAGAGGTCCTCCGAGCGTGGCGACGCTCGTGAGCGACGTCCACCGGCCGATGGCTCGGCCGGCGTCTTCCGCGTAGACCGAGCGCAGGAGCGCGAGCGAGTTCGTCGTCATGAAGGCGCCGCCGACCCCCTGCAGCGCTCGCGCCACGATGAGGAGCGCCGTCCCCGGTGCCGCACCGGCGAGGATCGACGCGACGAGAAAGCCGGCCGCCCCCGCCATGAACGTGTTGCGCCGCCCGTAGCGGTCGCCCACCGCGCCCCCCACGAGGTAGAGCGAGGCGAGCGCGAGCGAGTAGGAGAGGAAGATCCACTGCTGGCCGCTCAGTCCGGTGTCGAGCTCCTGCTCGATCGTCGGGAGCGCGACGATGACGACGGTCGCGTCGAGGAAGGCAAGCGAGGAGCCGAGCACCGTGGCCGTGAGCGTCAACGTCTTGCGTCGCTCGAGGCTCAACGTCGGCATACGCGGTCAGCATAGGCTGCCGGCACGATGAGACGAACGAGAAAGCCCCGCCTGAGCGGGGCTTTCTGGCGGGGAGGTGGCTGCGACCCCCACCTCCACCGCGATGCAGGAGCGTTGGCTGCGGCTTCCAACGCGGCCCGCTGACGTAGACGCAGAGTGGGCGACGTGCTCGGCGCCGGCCATGCCCCGTCCGGGTGAAGTGAAGCCTCTCGGTGAACCAGCGAACGGGGGATGGGTCAAGCGAGGGGGTCTGGGCGATGCTCGAAGTGCGGCGGCTGGAAGGGCTCCGATGCGGCGGGAGCTCTCACCAGCCAGGTTTGCGAGGCGGGACCCAGCGGCGGGTCTCGCCTCGTTCCACTTGATCCCCCGCGGGGGGGACTTGGGTAATTGCGTAAGGGCCGATACGCACTATCGGTGACCCTGCATCCGGTTTCGGCGGGCCGCAGCGTCACCGTCCACCGCGTCCACCATGACGAGCCAAGCCGCAACCGCTCTCGTCCCGAGCCCGCGCCCCAGCGGCCAGCTCGACCTTGCCCCGATCATGGGCGCTATCCGCGCCCTGGCCCAGGAGGAGTCGCCGGAGGCGATGCTCGAAGCCGCATGCCGGGAGCTCACCGCCGTTCTCAAGGCGACCGCCTGCATCGTCTCGCGTCTCGACGACGGCATCCTTCGCGACGCGGCCGCGTTCCGAATGCCGAACCCCGCCGGCGAGTTCGCCTACCTGCTCGCTGACTATCCGGTGACTCAGGCCGTCATGGAACGGGGGGAGCCGAGGGCGGTCTCGCTCTCGGAACGCGACGTGGACTCTGCCGAAGCATTCGTCCTCCGCGACCTCATGCGGTGCTGATGCTCCGGCTCGCGGTGGACGGGTCACCCTGGGGTCTCGTCGAGATCTACGACGCCCGGCCGCGGGTCTTCGGTCGCTCGGAGGTCGACCTGGCCGAGCTCATCGCCGGCCAGGCAGCCGGACTGCTCGCGCGCTTCGAGCACGCCGAGGCGCTCGAGCGCCTCTACCGCGAGACTCTCGCCTCCCTGTCGAACGCCCTCGAGGCGAAGGACGACTACACCTCGGCCCACACGCAGAAGGTCGTAAGACTCGCCGTCAAGGTCGGCGAGCATCTCGGCCTCGTGGGCGCGGACTTGCGCACGCTCGAGTTCGCGAGCCTCCTCCACGACATCGGCAAGCTCCGCATCCCCGAGTCGATCCTGAACAAGCGTGGCCCGCTGACCGCCGCGGAGCGGGCGGTCATGCGCGCACATCCCGCCGTCGGCGAAAGCATCCTCCGCCCGATCAGCTCGCTCGGCGCCGCTCTGCCGTCCGTGCGCTCCCACCACGAGCGCTGGGACGGCCGAGGATATCCCGACGGGCTGGCCGGCCCGGCGATTCCGCTCGCGGCACGGATCATCGCCGTGTGCGACGCGTACCGCGCCATGGTGGAGGCGCGACCGTACCAGCCCGCCCGCGCCGCTGACGAGGCCCTCGCGGAGCTGCGCGCACACGCCGGCACCCAGTTCGATCCCGCCTGCGTCGAGGCGATGGAGTACGTCATGAACCAGCGCGCACGCCGTCGCAACGCCGTCCTCCTCCGCCCTCGCTAGGTCAAGGCGTCTCGCCGCGGGCCGGGCGGTCGAGCGGAACGAAGTCGGGCACCCGCAGAGGCTCGACACCCGGCGCCGGCGAGACAGCCGGGGCGATCGTCTCGCGCAGGAGCTTGAGCTCCACTGCGATCTGCCGTACCGCGACGACGAGCTGGGAAACCGTGGTTGCAAGGTCGTCGGTCGGAGCGGCGTGGGTCGTCGCCTTCGACTCGGGCTCGCGCTCGGGCGGCGGAAGGAGGTCGCGGGCACGCTTCGGCTTGCCTGCATGCATCTGCGCATACTCGATGGCTGAGCGCTCGGCCACGGCGAGGCTGAGCTGGCAGCCCATCGCCTGCCGGACCTCCGCGAGCCCCTCATCGTCCGTGGGATCGGCGACGGCGACGACGACCGTGCTCGGATCGAGGAAGCGAAGCGGGAGGACGCAGCGCCGTGCTGCGACGTCCGCAGGCAGCCGCTTCACGGCGGCCGGGTCGGGGTCCGCGGAGTACGGATCCATGAAGGCGAGGCCGAACTGCTCCGCGAGCGCCTTCGCAATCGACTCCTCAGTCGCCCACCCGAGACGCACGAGCACCTCGCCCAGACGCTCGGTCCCCCCGGCGGTCATTGTCAGCGCGGCCTCGAGCTGCTCGGGCGAGAGCCAGCCCTTGCGGAGCAAGATAGCCCCGAGGCGCGGGCGCTCCTGGAGCCCGTCGTCGACAGCACCGGGAACGATGCTCATGGGAACGTCATCGGCAGCGCGAAAGGTCTCCTTGAGACAGTTGCAACCTCCTTCGGGGAGTGGGGTCACCGATTCGGGGTGGGATCCCGCCCTCTCGTCCCCGCCGAAACGCGAGGTTCCGACCTTCAATCCGAGCTCGTCCGTGGCTCGTATGTGAAGTCGATGGGGTTGCGGGCCTTCGCCGTTCTCCTCTTCGCTGCGTCCGCGCTGCTCCTCGCGGCCTGTGGAGGCGAGACAGGAGCCGGTGAGGTAGACGGCGGCGCGGCCGAAGCGACGCAGGTGACCGTCGACGAGACCGAGTTCCAGCTCGGACTCTCCGAGGCGAGCCTCGAGCCGGGCACATACACGTTCGTCGTCCGGAACGCCGGCGCAACCGATCACGCCCTCGAGCTCAAGGGCCCCGGCGTCGACGAAGCGGCGACGAGCATCCTCGCTCCGGGCGAGTCGGCCGATCTGACGGTCACCCTGGAAGAGGGGTCGTACGAGCTCTACTGCCCGGTGGGAGACCACGCCGACAGGGGCATGAAGCTCGAGCTCTCCATCGGGGGCGCGATCCCGACAGCTCCGGAGTCCGAGCCCCCGGCGGGCGGCGGGTACGGCAGCTACGGCGGCAGCGACTGATTCCGCCGCCGCGCTGGTTCGCGGCGAGGTGCGCAGAGACTGTCCGCGCGAACACAGTAAGTACCTGGACAGAGCGCGTGGGGTGCCGGTTACCTCAGACTCCCCGCCGTCCCGCGCTCAGCCGCTCGAGGTCAGTGGATGGTGCCCCCGAGGGCTCGAACGACCTCCTCGGCCGTCTTCTTGCCCTGCTTCGGCACGTCGAACTCCCACGAGACGCCGTTCGCAAAGACGATCTTGAGGTGGGAGAGCAGGACGCCCTTGTCGAGCTCGACGGACGCCACCTCCGTCCTCGGCGCCCGGGCGAGAACTTGATCGCTGATCTTCATCTTCATCAGGCCCGACTTCGTCTTCACGAGCGCGACCTCGTTCTCGGAGACGGCGACGTAGCCCACCCTGCCGAAGTTCGGCACGTCCGGCGCGCCCTCGTATGCGGGCCCGATCTTCAAGTTGGCGGCCAGGTCGCCGGCGGCGCCGCCAGCGACCCGGCCGGCTACGGATGCCGTCATCTTCTTCGCCATTCCCTTCGGGTTGACGAAGGTGCCGGCGACCTCCGTCGCGCCGAGCGCCTGCGACGCGTCCGCAGCCGTCTCACCCTCCTTCGGTCGAATTCCGCATTGCGGCGACTCTAACCTCGGTGCGTCCGCGCGCCCGCGCCGGCTGAAGACGAATCAAGCTCGAGTGTCATGGCCCGGCGTAGCCGGGCCGGACTCGAGCTTGACAGGGCTGCAGGGACTCGAACCCTGAACCCCCGGTTTTGGAGACCGGTGCTCTGCCAGTTGAGCTACAGCCCTCTGTCGGCCGCGACAGTGTACCGTCGGCCTCCCGCTAGACCGGAGCTCACGGGCCGCCGCGGCCGGCTTTGCCGGTCGCGGCTCGCTCCGGCTCTCGGAGAAGCCGCTCCGGGCGCGAGTCGTCATGGCCCGGCGAAGCCGGGCCGGACTCGCGCCCGGTTACTACACTCCATGCGTGTCTCGACGGAAGCGACCGGCTATGGGGGCGCTTTTTCTCCTCCTCGCCGCCGGCTTCGGCGGCGTCGCCTACACGGCGGCCAGGGCGGGAGACGCGGCCTGGATCGTCGCCGGCGCGGCGGCGCTCCTTGCTGCCTGGATGGGCGAGCTCGCCTTTAGGGCTCTCCGGTAGGACTCTGCCGACGTTGACCGTATGCTCTTGCCGTGGCCGAGCGCTCTGAGCAGACCGACGCCCTCTGGGCTTCGTACAAGCGGACGGGCGACAAGGCTCTTCGTGACCGGCTGATCCTCACGTACGCACCGCTCGTGAAGTACGTCGCGGGGCGACTCGGGAGCGGCCTGCCGGCCCACGTGGACGAGGGCGACCTCGTCTCGTACGGCCTCCTCGGCCTCATCGGCGCCATCGAGCGCTTCGACCCCGGCCGCGACATCAAGTTCGAGACGTACGCGATCTCCCGTATCAAGGGCTCGATCATCGACGAGCTGCGCTCGATGGACTGGGTGCCCCGCTCCGTGCGCGCGCGCGCCCGCGACATCGAGCGCGCCATCGGAGCGCTCGAGGCTAGGCTCATGCGCGCGCCGACCGACGAGGAGATCGCCGCGAGGCTTGGGATCAGTGAGGACGAGCTCGACGAGTCACTCCTCGAGATCAGCCGCTCCTCGATCGCGGCGCTCGACGAGCTCTGGACGAACTCGGCGAGCGGCGACCCGGTCGCGCTCATCGACACGCTCGAGGATCCGCTCGCCCCTCAACCCACGCAGGCGATGGCGCAATCGGAGGTCCGTGACGCTCTCGGCGAGGCGATTGCGCGGCTACCCGAGCGCGAGAAGCTCGTCGTGACGCTCTACTACTACGAGGAGCTGACGCTCCGCGAGATCGGCGATGTCCTCGGCGTCACGGAGTCGCGGGTCTCCCAGCTCCACACGAAGGCGATCCTGCGCCTGAAGGCCTATCTCGCGCGCTCGATGGCAGGCACGTCACTCGAGTCCTAGCACGCGCCTCAGAGAAGCGCGCGCTGCGACTGCAGTCGCAGCTTCCAGGAAGCTAAACTCGGCGTCCGCATGGCAGCGCGAGACCCGAGCACGATCCGAAACTTCGCCGTCGTGGGCCACCGTGGCTCTGGCAAGACATCGCTCGTGGAGGCGCTCCTCTTCCAGGGCGGCTCGACGAACCGCCTCGGCTCGGTCGAGCACAACTCGACCGTCGCCGACTGGGACGAGGACGAGCACAAGCGGCAGATGTCCCTCTCCGCGTCCGTCTGCCACGTCGGGTGGCAGGGGCGCAAGGTGAACCTCGTCGACACGCCCGGCGACTCCGGCTTCCAGGCCGACTCGATCGCGGCGCTGCGGGTCGTCGAGAGCGCGCTCGTCGTCGTGAACGCGGTCGCCGGAGTCGAGGTGCTGACTGGACGGCTCTGGAGCCGCTGCGAACGGCTCGACGTTTCCCGCATCGTCTTCGTCAACATGCTCGACCGCGAGCGCGCCGATTTCTTTGCCGCGCTCGAAGCGATGCGAAAGCAGCTTTCGCCGAGTTGCGTCGCGGTCCAGATCCCGATCGGCCACGAGCACGATCTCGAGGGCATCGTCGACCTCCTCCACATGCGCGCCTATCTCGACCCTGGCGGGGGGCGCGACACCGCGCCGGTGGGCATCCCCGACGGCGTCGCCGCGCAGGCCGCCGAGTACCGCGAGAAGCTCGTCGAGGCGGTTGTCGAGACGGACGAGGCCGTCATGGAGCGCTACCTCGAGGGCGAGGAGATCTTGGGCGAGGAGCTCGTGGCGGCGCTCGAGAAGGCCGTCGTCTCCGGAGACCTCTTCCCCGTCGCGTGCGGCTCGGCGACGAAGAACCTCGGCACGACAGCCCTCCTCGACCTCCTCGTCGAGGCGATGCCCTCCCCGGCGGACAAGCAGCTCTCGCTGGGTGAGGTGGACGGCACCTCCGCGTTCGTCTTCAAGACCGTCGCCGATCCCTTCGCGGGACGCATCAACGTCTTCCGCGTCCTCGCGGGGACGCTCTCGCCCGACTCGAACCTCGTGAACGCGCGTACCCGGGGGAAGGAGCGGGTCGGCCAGCTCCTCGCGCTGCAGGGGAAGGAGCACCATGCCGAGGCCGGCGGGTTCGCGGCCGGCGACATCGGCGCGGTGGCGAAGCTGAAGGAGACCGGCACCGGCGACCTCCTCGTCGCCGACGACAAGCCGGTCGAGATCGCTCCGATCGACTTTCCGCAGCCGGTCATGAGCTTCGCCATCACGCCGAAAGCGAAGGGCGACGAGGAGAAAGTCGGAACCGCGCTGCGGCGCCTCGCCGAGGAGGATCCGACGCTCGTTCTCCGCCGCGACGAGCAGACGGGGGAGCAGCTTCTCGCCGGCATGAGCCAGGTGCACGTCGAGGTGGCGGTGGACCGCATGAAGCGCCGCTTCGGCGTTGAGGTGGACCTCCACCAGCCTCGCGTCCCCTACCTGGAAACGATCCGCAAGGAGTCCCGGGCGCGCGCGCGTCACAAGAAGCAGACCGGCGGGCGCGGCCAGTTCGGCGACTGCGAGATCGTTCTCGAGCCCCTGCCGGGCCACGTGGGCTACGAGTTCCTGGACAAGATCGTCGGCGGCGTGATTCCGCAGAGCTTCCGGCCGGCCGTGGACAAGGGCATCCAGGAGGCGATGCAGCGCGGCGAGCTGGCCGGCGCGCCCGTCCAGGGCGTCCGCGTGCGGCTCGTGGACGGCATGTACCACAACGTGGACTCGTCCGAGATGGCGTTCAAGATCGCCGGCTCGATGGCGTTCAAGCAGGCCTACGAGAAGGCCGACCCCGTGCTCCTCGAGCCGATCATGACACTGGACGTCATCGTCCCCGACGAGACGGTCGGCGCCGTCAACGGCGACCTCAACTCGCGGCGCGGCCGGCTGCACGGCATGGAGCCCGCCGGGGGCATGACGACGATCCACGCCGAGGTGCCGATGTCGGAGATTCTCACCTACTCGCAGTCGCTCACCTCCTTGACCGGCGGGCGCGGCGACTACACCATGAGCTTTCTCCGTTACGAGGAGGTCCCGGCGCACATCTCGCAGAAGCTGATCGAGGAGACGAGGAAGGCCCGCGAGGAGGCGGCGAAGGCGCACTGATGGCGATCATCGTGCTCGGAAGGCAGGACGCGCGGCGCCCGTGCGGGGTGTGCCGCCGCACGCTGCTGCTCGGCGAGCGCGCCGTCCGCTTCAGCCCGGGTCGCCAAGACTGGCTCGACGTCTGCCCACTCTGCGTCGAGGTCGCGCACGACCAGGGCTGGATTCGCGAGGGAAGCGGTCTGACGCCGTTTCTTGCCGACTCGCCGCGCCGCCGGCGCCGCCGGTGGTTCCCGGGGAGCGCGCTTCTGGAAGGGGCGGGGCTCTTCGACGGCGGGCGGCTCGAGCCCGCGCCGCAGGCGTCCGAGCCGATGCTGCGCCGGCTCTCGCGCTCCGAGCAGGAGATCGTCGAGGCCGTCGAGCTCTTCAACGCGAGCCCCTACCGGCGGACGGTCGCCGGCATCGCCAGGAGCCTCGGCGACGCCCAGGTGAGCCTCGTCCCGCTCTCGGGCGCCAACGCGGAGGTCGTCGTCACCGTCGCATGGGACATCTCGTGGTACCAGTACCGCGTGTCTTTCGACGCGAGCCAGCCGGTGAAGATGGCCGAGCGCGGCTACGAGCTCGACGAGCTCGACGGACGCTTCAAGGCGTGGAACGGGTTCCTCGAGGCCGACGGTCGGATCACTCCCGACATCCCACGCTTGTAGTGCTCCGCCCGGGGATGTCATCCGCACTCCTGGCAACTGCAAAGCGGCGCCATGCGTCGTCCTCAGTCGCGTCCATGCTCTCTAGCATGGACACTCCCTGCGTCCTAGCCTGGCTTGCTTTTCACGCGCCAGGAGCACGGCGACATCACCGGGCGGAGCACCTTTGATCTACTGCGTCGTCCCGCCGGAGCTCGAGGACGAGCTGTACGCCAAGCTCGTCGAGCACTACGGGGACAACCCGAACGTCACGGTCATCCTCGACCGCCGCAGCGGGCCCGATCGCCGTCAGGGCAAGCCCGGCCCGCCCGGCATGCGCCAGACCCGCGACCGCCGCCGCGGCCGCGCGCCCGGCACGTTCCCCTCCACCGATCCGCCGCCTGACTAGCCGCCAGTAGAATCCGCGCCCGGTAAACGGAGGGGGCGCGATGGACGCGACGGTCTACAGGAACTACGTCGGTGGCGAATGGGTGGACTCGGCGTCGGGCGAGACGTTCGAGAGCCGTGACCCGGCGACGGGTGAGCTCGTCGGCGTCTTCCCGCGCTCGACGGCCGAGGACATGGATCGCGCGGTCGCGGCCGCCAAGCAGGCCTGGGAGAGCTGGCGGCTCGTGCCGGCGCCGAAGCGCGCTGAGCTCCTCTTCCGGGTCGCCCAGCTGTTCGTCGAGCGCAAGGACGAGCTCACCGAGCTCATGGTCAGGGAGATGGGCAAGGTGCGCGCCGAGGCCGGCGGCGACGTCCAGGAAGCGATCGACATGACCTACTACATGGCCGGCGAGGGCCGGCGGATGTTCGGCCACACGACGCCGTCCGAGCTCCCCGACAAGTTCTGCATGAGCGTGCGGATGCCGGTCGGGGTCGTCGGCGCGATCACGCCCTGGAACTTCCCCATCGCCATCCCGAGCTGGAAGATCGCGCCCGCGCTCGTCTGCGGGGACACGGTCGTCTTCAAGCCGGCCCAGGACACGCCGCTCCTGGGCGAGCGGTTCGTCCAGATCTTCGAGCAGGCGGGCCTGCCTCCGGGCGTCCTCAACGTCGTCCACGGAGCCGGCGCAGTCGTCGGCCAGCACCTCGTCAAGCACCCGGACGTGCCGCTCATCTCTCTCACCGGCTCACGCGAGGTCGGCGTCCTCGTGCAGCAGAGCGCGGCGCCGCACCTGAAGAACGTCCACCTCGAGCTCGGGGGCAAGAACGCCGTCATCGTCATGGACGATGCCGACCTCGACCTGGCCGTGGACGGCATCACCTGGTCGGCGTTCGGCACCTCGGGGCAGCGCTGCACCGCCGCGAGCCGCGTGATCGCGACCGGGCGGGTCTACGACGAGCTGCAGTCGCGGCTCGTCGAGCGCGCCGAGAGGATGAAGCTCGGGAGCGGGCTCGAGGAGGACACGGACGTCGGTCCCGTGATCAACCGGGCGGCGCTCGAGAAGATCCATTCCTACACCGAGATCGGTGTCGGCGAGGGCGCGAAGCTCCTCACGGGCGGCGAGGTCGCCACCGAGAACGGGCTCGACCGGGGCTTCTTCTATCGCCCGACGATCTTCGCAGACGTGGACCCAGGGATGCGGATCGCCCAGGAGGAGATCTTCGGCCCTACGACGGCGGTCATCCGGGCAGGCGACGTGGACGAGGCGATCCGGATCGCGAACGGCGTCAGGTTCGGCCTCTCGTCCTCGATCTTCACCCGAGATGTGAACAGGGCGTTCAAGGCGATGCGGGAGCTTCGCACCGGCATCACGTACGTGAACGCAGGCACGACGGGCGCCGAGGTGCACCTCCCGTTCGGCGGCATGAAGGACACAGGCAACGGCCACCGCGAGGCAGGCCAGGCGGCGCTCGACTTCTACACCGAGTGGAAGGCGCTCTACGTGGACTACTCGGGCACGCTGCAGCGCGCGCAGATCGACAACCAGTGAGCTCACGGCGAAAGCTCGTCGTCTTCGTGCCGCCGGAGGCGCTCGAGGCGGTGCGCGACGCGCTCTTCGCCGCGGGCGCGGGCCGGATCGGAGCGTACGAGCGCTGCTCGTTCTACGCAGAGGGTACGGGCACGTTCCTCGGCGGCGAGGGAACGTCGCCGGCGGTCGGACGGAGCGGGGTGGAGGAGAGGGTGCGGGAGCTTCGCCTGGAGACCGTCTACCTGGAGGAGCGCCACGACGAGGTGGTCGCCGCGCTCAGGCGCGCGCACCCGTACGAGGAGCCGGCGTTCGACGTCTACCCGCTCCTGTGAAGGCGCGGCTCTCGACTGACGGCGGCGCGCGGGGCAACCCCGGCCCGGCCGCCTACGGCTACGTCCTCGAAGCCGAGGACGGGACCGTTCTCGACGCGCGCGGCGAGCGGATCGGCGTCGCCACGAACAATGTCGCCGAGTACCGCGCGCTCGTGGCGGGTCTCGAGAAGGCGGTAGAGCTCGGAGTCACGGAGCTCGAGGTCGTCTCCGACTCGGAGCTCCTCGTCAAGCAGATGACGGGCCTCTACAAGGTGAAGAACAAGGCGCTCGTGGATCTCTCGCTCGAGGCGTCGCGAGTCGCGCGGAAGGTCGGACGGGTGACGTACCGAGCCGTGCGGCGCGAGCAGAACGAGCTAGCGGACAGCCTCGTCAACGAGGCTCTGGACGCCGGGTAGCGGCTATACTCGCCGGCACGCGGATGTAGCTCAGTTGGCTAGAGCGTCTGCTTGCCATGCAGAAGGTCGAGGGTTCGAGTCCCTTCATCCGCTCTCCAAAGCCCGGCGACGGGCGCCACCTCAGAAGACGATCGTCAGGGTGGCCTGGACGCGGATGTCCGGGCCCTGGCCCTCGGCCTTGATGCCGAACGTGATGCCCTTCGCCTTGGCCGTGGCCGAGACCTTCTCGACCGCCTCCTTGGCGTTCTTGAATGTCTCTCGAACCTCGTCTGCCGTTAGCTTCTTGCCGGAGGCGAGAGACCGGGCGATGTCCGTGACGGACGTCACCCCCTCGCGGGTCGCCTGGCCGAGCTCCTCCATCGCCGGGACGGCGTCCTCCTCCGCCACCGCGAGCTGGAGAGTCCACTTCGCTTTCCCTTCGTGATCGGGCGGCTCGATCTCCGCGCCCACCTTGATCCTGCCGACGCCGATCTTGACGCCGACCTTGTCGAGCCCGGCCTCGACCTGGCCTTCGACGTCGCCCTTCTTGACGCCGGCCTCGACGCCGCCGACCGAGAGATGGACCCAGCCGTTCTCGATCTTGGGGTCCTGGGGCGCCTTGCCGGACGCGTTGCGTACGCGGGCTACGAGCTCGGCCTTGACTCCTTGCCTGTCGTCCGGACGCCGGTGGTCTGCGATCGGGAGCTTGATGACGTTTCGGATGGCACCGTCGATCGAATCCGGAAGGAGATCGAGAGTCTCGGGGGCGTTCTTGCGAACGAGGTCGATAAGCTCTGCCATCGACCAGCCGGCCTTGACGTAGGCCTCGATCTTCTGCCGCTCCCGCTCGACGTAGGCCTGCGCCTTGGCGAGCTTCTCGGCGACGCCCTGGACGCCGAGGCCCTGCGCGGCCTTGAGGGGGTCGACCTGCAGCGGGTTGAAGCTCCACGGCTGCTGGCCCGCGGCCGGCTGGGCGGCCTCCTGCCGGGCGAGGAGGCGTGCGACGGCGCGGTTTCCCGCGGAGCGCTGCAGATGGAGAACGCGCGCGAGGGTGGGGTCGAGCGCAGGGTCAGCCGGCTTGTGCCGCCGCGGGTGTCCGGAGGCGGCGCGCACACGGTCTCTCACCATCGCGGCCTCCATGCCCGCAGGCTACTCCCTTGCCCGGATCCGATGCAACCGCCCGGCCGCCAGAAAGGCTAGTCCGGTGCGGGCGTGACCTGCTCGCTGCGGGGCACCCGGGGATGGTCAAGCCGGCAAGGGAGGACGAAAACCGACGCTCAGGCCGTCCTTGGCGTGTCGCACCGAGCCGAAGTGGGCGCGGCCTGCGAGGTTGATCGACGTCTTGACGGCCTCGGCGCGGAACGGCCCGAGTCGTACGAGCTCGGCGACGGGCGATCGCGACCGCATTCCGGGCAGCGTCAGCGCGGCTTCTCGGGCATCTCCCTCGGTTTTACGCTACCGACACCGCCAAAAGCGGCGGAGCCCCGGCCAAAGCCGGGGCCCCGATCGGTCGGCGCGCCGTCAACCCCGGGACAAGGTTAGCGCCGTCCGACCGTCGTCCATTCTGCTCCTTCGGAGAGAATCCTGCCAGCTGCTCTATGTAGCATCGTGGCCGTGCCTACCCTCCTCGTCTTCGGCGCGCGTAACCTTGGGCGCGCGATCGCCCGTCACCTGGCCGCCGAGGGGTGGGACGTCGCCGCCGCAGCGCGCAGCGAGGAGAGCGTGCGGCGCGTCGAGGCGGAGATCGCCGGGGCGCTCGGCCTCGTCGCCGACGCCGGGAGCGAGGCCGACGTCGAGCGCGCGTTCGCGGCGGCGCACGAGCGCTTCGGCTCGGTCGACCTCGTCGTCGTCGCGATCAGCCCGGACACGCGCGGCCGCTCCTTCGGCGGCGGTACGGTGCTCGAGTCGGACGCGCAGGCGCTCGCACCGTACGCCGAAGAGCTCCTGCCGAACCTGTTCCGCATCCTCCGCGTCGGCTCGCGTGTGCTCGCCGAGCAGGGCGGCGGCACGTACGTCCAGATAACGGGAGGCTCGGCCCGGCGCGGGATGCCGGGGCGGGGCGCCTGGGCAGCCGCCGCGTTCGCCACGCGTGCGCTCACGCAGTCGGCCGCCGCCGAGCTCCGCGAGAAGGGCGTCCACGTCGCCCTCCTCATCGTGGACGCGACCATCGACAGCGAGAAGACGCAGGGCTTCCTCGCCGGCAAGGCCGCCGACGCGTCGGCGGGCGAGGACGACGTCGCGCGCGCCGTCGCCTACCTGGCCGGGCAGTCGCCGCGCGCGTGGACGCACGAGCTCCAGCTCACGCCGGCCGGCGACCGCTGGGTTCCGTAGCCCGGGTACCATGGTGGCCGCCCGGCGCGGTGGCCGAGAGGTTAGGCAGGGGCCTGCAAAGCCCCGTACA
>Ga0247727_10013075_pt1 | contig 14079 bp, 12 predicted proteins | sample WisWelCaveWW1625_FD_202498 | JGI IMG/M metagenome (GOLD analysis project Ga0247727, IMG submission 202498) | Biofilm microbial communities from Wishing Well Cave, Virginia, United States - WW16-25 | ecosystem: Environmental > Aquatic > Deep subsurface > Groundwater > Cave microbial mat | place... | reverse complement strand
AATCCAGGATTTAAGTTCGCTTATTTCTGTCATATAGTACTTTGCCTTCTTTGAGAATTTCGCGAACGAAGAAGCTGTTGTCTTTGCCGCCTTTCAGCGCCTCTTCAATTTCTTTTGGTGTTTTCAGGAAAATGTCCACGGGAAATTGTCTGGGATATAACAACATGGAAATGGTGCGATACTTATCTTTGTAATCCCCGTTCAATTCCATGATTATCAACAGATCTACATCGCTGTCGTGCGTAGGGTTGCCTTCCGCGTACGAACCGAATAGCACAATTTTTTCTGGCTTAAGTGTAGACACAATGCGTTCAATTGCTTGCGGTAAAGTATCTGCTACAGGGGGGAAACCGGTTGGATTCATCTTTGAGGCGAGTTGAAACATTGCATTTTCCTTTCTTGTTTATTTTACACTACCTCTCCAGCAACCCCAACACAACAGGCAGTAATTGTTTCTTTCTCGAAACCACGCCTTGTGCATCACGCGTGCCATCAGCAAGCGGTGGATAGGGCAGGTCATCGAGAACAGGCGGCGCTTTGGACGAGACGATGAGCCTGCTCGTGCCGCGCACAATGTCTGTGATGAGGAGCATGGCAAAATCGAGCCCGCGTTTGTCTTTCAGGTCGTCAAGCGCTTTGGTGAGCGGTGCGAGGTGCTCCGAGAGCTGGAGGAGGTCTGTTACTTCGGCTTGCGCGATGGCGAGTTTGAATCCGCCTGCTTCGTACAGTTTGATGTCTGTGTTCACAATTTCTTCGGGCTTGCGATTCGAGAGTCCTGCGCCCGCAGCGAGCAGGGCTTCGCCAAACGATTCAACTGTCTCGCCTTTGAGTGGACCTCCGCCCACGAACGCCCAGCGCGCGAGTCTCTCGGCGGCGTCTTTGTCGCGCGGCGTGGTGGTGGGAGACGTCAGGATAAGGGTATCAGATAAAAGTCCCGCGAGAAGCGTACCGGCTAAATGGGGCGGCATCGAGAGTCCCGCTTCGGCTGTCATTTCAAAGACGAGGGTCGAAGTTGATCCCACAGTGTCCACGGTAAATCGAATCGGCGTGTGCGTGTGCGGGTTGCCAAGGCGGTGATGATCCAGAATCTCAAGTAATTCGGCTTCTTCGAGCGCGGCAATTGCCTGACGCGGTTCGTTGTGATCCACGAGAATGATTTTCAAGCGCGGTGGGTTGAGGATATCGCGCTGGCGCGCAATGCCCAAATACAAACCGTCTTCGTCAACCACCCAGTAATCATCATCTTCATCACGGAGGATGCGATTAAGAAAATCGCGGATGTGACCGTTGGCGGGAAACTTCGGCACGTTTGTATCCGCCGCATCCCTGCATGCCGCAGACATCATCTCGCGCACAGTGGTATCGCCGGGTCGCGGACCGAGCGTCTCGGAAAAATATTTGAAGAGACTCAAGCCATTGATCAGCCCGAACGGTTTGCCATCCTCATCAACAACCGGGGCAAGCCCTCCCGTTTTACCGGCGAGAGCCCATGCCGCGCCGAGTTGAGAATCGGGGCGAATGCTATCGAGCCGTTGCATCACAGAATCAAAACGCGGGGAGGCGTCGGTGAGAAGCACGGGCGCTTCAAGCTGGAGTTGTTTGAGCGCCCACGCCGATTGCGGATTGAGCGCGCCCGCGCGTGCCGCGATTGTATCGGCTCCATCGCGCTCGCGTAGAAGCCAGGCATAGCCCATCGCCGCAGCAATCGAGTCAGTATCCGGGTTGACGTGACCGATCACGTAGATTTTGTTTGCCATAAGTTTATTTTACTTGCAATCGCGCCTATCCTTTTGCCTTTGCAGCACGCCACACTCGCTCGGGCGTTGTCGGGATTTCATCCACGTTCACTCCGATTGCATCAAGGATCGCGTTGCCCACTGCAGGCGCGACGCCGTCCATGGGAATCTCGGCGACGGCTTTGACTCCGAACGGATGACTCGGCTCGAATGTTTCGACGAAGATGGTTTCCAGTTCGGGCATCTCGTCCGCGCGGAAGATGTGATAGCGATCCAGGTCGCGTTCGATGGCGTTTCCTTTTTCGTCGTAACGCATCTCCTCGCAGACCGCGTAGCCGAGGGCTTGAGTCATGCCACCTTCGATCTGACCTGACGCCGTGAGCGGATTCACGATCACGCCCGAGTCAACCGCCATGACGAGTTTGTCCACGGTAACCGCGCCCGTTTCAGTGTCCACAGTAACTTCTGCAAACTGCGCCGCGAACGGCGGCGGCGAGACCGGCGAGACATACGACGCGACTCCCATGATCTGTTCCTGTTTGTCTTTGTGCAAGGAGTGCAATGCAATTTCAGTAAATGGAACAGTCCTTCCATCAGGCGCGATGGCTTGACGATTTGATAATCGAATATTTGCGTATTCGTCTTCCGGGATCCCCAACATCATCGTCGCACGGATTTGGATTCGCCACGCCACGACCTTCGCCGCGTTGACCGCTGCCGCGCCAGAGATGTACGTTGTCGAGGAGGCGTACGCGCCTTTGTCGAACGGTGTAAAGTCTGTGTCGGACGAGTAGGTAATCATGTCTTCAATGGGAACACCCAACACTTCAGCCGCCATCTGTGCAAGGACGGTATCTGAGCCTGTGCCTAAATCCGTCGCGCCGACGAGGAGATTGAATGATCCGTCGTCGTTCATCTTAATGGATGCGCCGCCCATGTCGAGGTAGGGGATGGCTGTCCCTTGCATCACCATCGCAATGCCAATTCCTTTTCGTTTGTTGGGCAAATTCCCAACTTGCCCCACGCGCCACGATTCATTTCCATATTTATCATCCCATCCAATCGCGGCTCTACCTTGTGCAACGCATTGTTCCAGCCCAACGGTTTGGACGATCTCTGGGCGCGGCTCGCGTCCCTCGTTCCACGCGGTTGAAAATGGATGATACTCGCCGGGGCGAATCGTGTTCTTCAACCGGAAATCAATCGGGTCGAAGCCCATAGCGCGCGCGATCTTTTCCATGTGCCGTTCGACGGGCCAGTATCCCTGCGGGACGCCGTAGCCGCGGAAAGCGCCCGCTGGCGGTGTGTTGGTATATACTACGTCTGCATAAAACTGGATGTTCGGCGACTTGCGATATTCGCCGTCACCGACGTACAACGCCATCGCTTTGTGTCCCGTGTTGCCTGTGACGGTCAGCGCGTGACAGCCATACGCGCCCGTGTCGGATAACGCATACATCGCGTTGGCTGTGATTGTTCCATCGCGCTTTACGCCCGTCTTCATTTTGACTCGCATAGGGTGACGCGAACGCGCCGCGATAAATTCCTCCTCGCGCGTGTATTCGTAAATGACGGGACGTTTTGTTGCGATGGTCAGGTGTGCCGGCACGTCTTCCATCAACACTTCCTGCTTGCCGCCGAAACCGCCGCCGATGCGCGGCTTGATGACGCGGATTCGCTTTACCGGCAGGTTCAAAACAGGCGCGAGCATTCTTCGCACATGAAAAGGGACTTGCGTGGAAGTACGTATGACCAAACGATCATCTTCATCCCAATACGTGATACAGACGTGCGGCTCGATTGAAACTTGTTGCACCTTCGGCACCTCGTATTCGGCTTCGAAGATTTTGTCTGCTTCCTTAAATCCTTTTTCCACGTCGCCGATGTCAATACGGATGTGGGCGGCGAGATTCTTGTCGGCGTTCGAGTCGCCGAAGTCCACATATTCAGGCTCATCGTGAATCCGAGGCGCTTTTGAATCCATCGCTTCACGCGAGTCCAGAATCGAATCCAGCATTTCGTATTCCGCGTCAATGAGGCCTAATGCCTTTTCCGCGATTTCTGGAGTCTCTGCCGCGACAAACGCCACGCGGTCACCAACAAAACGGACTTTGTGATCGAGCGAAAATGTGTCCAGCGGACCAGGGATTGGGTCAGACTGACCGGCGGTGGAATAAACGACGCGCGGAATATCCTGCCATGTGAGCACAGCCGCAACGCCTTTGAGCGCACTCGCCCTGCTGGTATCAATTTTTTTGATGCGCGCATGGGCATGAGGTGAATGTAAAACCTTTGCATACAACATGCCGCGCACATCCATATCTGCCGCGAAGGCGGGCTTACCCTGCACGAGTTTGACCGCGTCCACTTTTTTCTCAGGTTTGCCGACGGTTTGGTATGTTTGCGTTTGCGGCGTGACGACAACCTTTGGTCGGGTCATCACGCCAGTTGTTTGAGGTGCATCAAAACTTGAGGGAGAATCACTTTGCGGCGCGCCGAAATCCCAATTGATGGCATCAAGATTGAAAGGTTCGTCACCGCGCATATCTGCTGCAGCTTTCAACACGGCTTGCACCGGTTTGAGATAGCCTGTGCAACGACATAACACGCCCGCGATGGCATCGCGCACTTGCTCTTCACTTGGGTTCGGATTTTTTTCAAGCAAGGATTTCGCCGCGAGAATTTGCGCAGGCGTGCAATACCCGCATTGAATCGCACCTGACTCAACAAACGCCTGTTGCAACGGATGCAAGCCCTCCGTTTTTTTCCAGCCCTGGTGCGGGTGTTCACCCAATACTTCAATCGTGACGATGTTGTGCCCCTCTGCCTGCGCGGCTAATATCGAACCCGCGTTGACAGGTTTGCCATCGAGCAACACCGTATCTGCGCCGCTCAATCCCTGCTCATCGCCAAACTTGACTCCATAATAACCGAGCCTGCGCACAACCGATAGCAAAGTTTCAGAGGGCGGGCAGTCTACCTCATGTTTGTTTGCGTTGATGGTAAGTTGGAGTTTCATGATTTCTCCTGTAATTGTTTTCTCAATTCGTCAATCACAATTTTATTTCCACTTCCACTTTTGTAAAACCATACGTCCCAACCGTTCACCGGCACGCCGTTCATCAAAGACTTTGCGACTCGGTGAATTGACCCGGTAACATCGCCGCATTTGAGATGCCCATTCGATAGGATTTTCGCCCTCGTGCCGTTCTCTGCAAAATAAAGAGTTTGCCCCGGATTCAGAATCCCATTTTCGAGCAACGCACCAAACGGGACCCGAGCCTGCTTCCGTTTTTCGACTTTGATCGCGGCCTCATCCGCTTTCTCGACCGCGTCGATTCGTTTCTTCGCGACCCTGATGTATTTTTTATCGCGTTCGATTCCTATCCAGTTGCGACCGAGTTTCTTCGCCACCGCGCCGGTCGTCCCGGAGCCAAAGAACGGATCGAGTATCACATCACCTGCATTCGACGACGCCATGATGACTCGATACAACAACGCTTCCGGTTTCTGTGTGGAATGCGCCTTCGTCCCGTTTGATTTGATTCGTTGTTTGCCTGTCGCAAGGGGAAGATTCCAATCGGAGCGCATTTGCAGATCTTCATTCAACGCTTTCATCGCCCGATGATTGAACGTGTACTTCGCGCCCTTCTTTTTCTGTGCCCAGATCATGGTTTCGTGCGCATTGGTGAATCTCACACCGCGAAAGTTCGGCATGGGATTAGTTTTGATCCAGACCACGTCGTTCAAAAACCAGAATCCCAAATCCTGCATGATGGCGCCGACGCGATAGATGTTGTGATACGTGCCGATGATCCAGATCGTGCCAGTGGCTTTCGATACGCGTTGACTAGCGCGTAGCCAATTGCGGGTGAATTCATCGTACGCTTTGAAATCCTCGAATTTATCCCAGCCGTCATCCACCGCATCCACCTTCGTCATGTTCGGGCGATACAAATCATTCCGTAATTGCAGGTTATACGGCGGGTCGGCAAAGATCACATCCACCGAGTTCGCGGGGAGCGAGTTGAGAATCTCGATGCAATTGCCGTGCAGGATTTGGTTGAGGGGGAGGGAAGTCACAGTTTGTTCTCTTCACTGACTTGTGTTTTGGTAAAGGGGGTCAATTATTCTCCATCGAATTTTCAGGCAGGGACTTGAGCGTCTCGATGCAATCGCCGCGCAATATAGTATTCAGGGAAAGTTGACTTGTCATTGTTGCTCATCTTACATAAGAAAAAAGACTTTTGTGAAGTATGAAATCACAGCACACGAAATAATAAAATGGGATGGTAATTCCAAAAAAGCAGGGAAGAGGGAAAACCACCAACCCTGATATGTCCATGTTTTTCACTTAGCCTTCTGAGTTCATTCTCTCCAAACATCTCTTCGCCAGCGTCGCCGCGACATCCATGCGATATTCGGCGGATGCAAATTGGTCGGTCGATTCGTGGAAGGCGTTGCGCGCGGCGGCTTCCAATCCCTCACCCCGCCCTTCGGGTGTCCCTCGCCCAGCGGGAGAGGGAGGCAGGTCTCCATCCATTGCTAGCATGGGACTCTTGCCAGAGCCGCCGAGCGCGAGTCGTGTTCTGCCTGAGTTCCATTGTGCGAGGGCGGCGCAAACGATGGGTTTATCCGCGGGTGTGCGTGAGACATATTCAAAGGCGAGTTTTACGTTGAAGGGAAGGATAATTTTCGTGATGAGGTTTGTGGAACGTAACGGTAGAAAGTCACCGATATTCGTGGTTCGATATTCGATTTTCGAGTTTTCGTATATTGCCTGTTCGATTTTTACATCCATTGCCAACAACGCACTCACAAAAGTTGATCGCCCATCGCATGAGACGAGCGTCCCTGCCACAGTGGCTGAATTGCGAACGTTCAACGGCGTTTCGAGTTTCAACGCGGATTTCAATGCGGGCGGGCAGTGTTCTGATTCCAGTAGTGATTGAAGAGTGAAGGTCGCGCCGAGTTGTAGTTCGTTGCCTTTTTGAGTTAGCGAATCCAAGCCTAAAAGTTGCAGGTCAACCGCTTGGACGGAATCAGTTGTCGGCTGGGAAAGAAGCGTTCCGCCTCCGAGGGGAAGTGTATTTGGTTTTGCAAGAAGAGTGAGCGCTTCATCCAGAGTCTTCGGTCGGTGATAGGCGGTTATCATGGAATTCTCCGTGAGAGTGTCTTGATTATACAGTTAAAGCAGTTCCCTCTCCCTTTGGGACCCGGCAGGGCGCTTCGCGAAGGGCTAGGGTGAGGGTCATTCGGGATACACTTTCCATCCCAGTTCATTCAAGCGGGACGTGTCAAACTGCTCCTGCGAAACGTTGATTAATAGCGCGTTGCCCTCGGCAAGTAACTCATTCGTCTCTGAGTCATAAATTCCCGCCCACGCGTCGGCAGATTTGGATTTTGATTTGCCAGCCCTGCCGATGATCTTGAGCGTTTTGCCGATGGGCACGTTTTGGCGATATTTCACTTCGAGTTTTGCCGTGAACATGAATCGGGGATTTGACGGATCGCTTCCCATGTGGGCGCGTCCGCTCACCTCATCAATGATCGCCGCGACGATGCCTCCATGCAATACACCCGGATACCCCTGAAAGTGATCCGGCGCGAGATAGGTTGATTCTACAACGCCCGGTTCGGTTTCATACAGGTGAAGGTGCAAGCCAATCGGGTTTTCAAGCCCGCAAATAAAACACATTCGTGAGTTTGGTTGTTTGATTTTCATTTTCAAATTGGACCCTTTGCAATATTCTCTTTGCCACAGAGCGCACAGAGAAAATAAGTTTTTCCCAAAGGTCTCTGTGAACTCGGTGGCTAAGCAATGGTTTAGGTAAGCAAGAAGTAAATTATATTCGATGTAACCAAATCCAAACTTTTTCAGGTTTACGGGAACGCGATTTGCGGCTAAGATTATTCCATGTTATATGGAGACTTTTACGGCCAAAAAACGGTATTTATGGAGAACGAGCATTTCCGGGTGGAATGTCTTGCAGAGGCAGGGCCGCGCATCGTCCGTTTGATTCCATTATGGACGGGCGAGAATCTCTTCGCCGAATTACCCAATTCCACCACGCAGACGCCCCAGGGCGAATTTCATTTTTACGGCGGGCACCGGCTTTGGCTTGCGCCCGAGTCTGCATCGAAAAGCCATATTCCCGACGACCATGGGGTGATGGTAAAGGAAGTGCAGAGCGGCATCCGTCTTACTGGTGCAGAGGAGGCGCGGACGGGCATTCGCAAAACGATCACGATTCAGATGAGTTCCACCCAGCCGTTCATCATCGTAAAACACAAACTTGAAAATCTTGGCAATTCTCCGATTAAACTTTCCCCGTGGGCGATCACGATGCTGCGAATAAAGGGGACAGCCATACTGCCTCAGCAATTGGGAAGCGTGGATGATGATGGATTGCTACCAAACCGGCAATTTGCTCTGTGGCCCTATACGCGTTGGGATGACCTGCGCCTGAAACTCGGCGATAATTTTGTCACTGTGAAAACGGATTCCACAGCCAACCCCATGAAAATCGGTTATTTCAATCCGCATGGCTGGATGGGATATATGTATGATGATGTGATGTTCGTCAAACGATTTGGCGTACGCCGCGATGAGGAGTATCCCGATTACGGTTGCAATTCAGAAGTGTATGTCAATTCGCGTGCACTCGAACTTGAGAGCCTGGGCCCGATTGTTGAACTTGGACCAAAATTGGATGTTGTCCATACGGAAACATGGGAGGTTTATAAGGACAATGAGATTCCAAAAGACTTGCTTGGGGGGAAAGCAATCAATGAAGTTTTACAAAGATGAATCCTGTGAAAAAAAACTCTTTCAACCGCAAAGGAACTCTTGAGAATCTTCTTGAAAACGTTGAATTTGCACGCGAATAAACTTGAAATTCTTAGCGTTCTTTGAGTGCTTCGCGGTAAATAGACCTTTTTTCAGTACAGTCAAAGATGAAACCTCTTACGGCGCGGGGATTTGGTTTGCGCCGGGGAGGATCGGCATATCTGCCAGGTAATAGGCATGTTGATAGGCAGTGAGCACACTGCCTTCGCCGGGGATGGGGTCAACGAGTTCATTCCCGTCAAGATCCAGCCCGTAAATGATCTGATTCGCAAGGGCAACGGCTGTGCTGATTTCTGCGCGCATGTTTTCGTCAAAAGGCGCCTGCACGATGCGGCTGGCTGTGTCGCGCAGTTCGGGAGCCCATAGTTCCACATTTTGCATGGAAACATTGACGTGGTCCGCGTGCAGGCGAATATCGGGCGTTGAATCTCCGGCTCTGGCGACGTACCCTGCGTGAGAGATCGTTCCAAAAATATAACCAGCCTGGTCCCCGTTCAACAATAATCCATATCCATTGCCGATGTCGCTGACAAGACCGTCACCATCCCAATCCCCGTATGTGGATGCCTCCTGGTTGCCCGCGATCAAATTGATGACGGTCTCGGCATTCACGCGGACGGTTACTTCGTCACCCGCGTCGAACGCGGCGAGCATGGCATCTGCTGATTGAAGGATGAGGAAGACATTATTTGTCATTCCATGAATCAGCGAGACCTGGTTCGGTGTATCGGGGATCGAAACCAGCAAATGGCGGATATGCGTGAGCGAATCAGGTGGGATTTCTGACGAGTAGATCACTTGAGAGGATGGGTTGGGGCTATCATCCGGGTTGGGCTCAAGTGTGATTTCCATGCGATTGAAGCGGTCAAGCAAATTGCGGCTTTGAGGATCAACGAAGGTCAGTGTGAATTGCCCGCTTTCATCCTGTGTGAAGAGACCCAGGCTTCGTCTTAATTCTCCGCCATCGCCAATGAGCCAGGCTTCATATTGTGCGCCTTCCAACAGCGGCGCGAGTGATGTTGAGATCGTGGTCTGATCGAGCGCGGCGGCGCCATCTTGAAAACGGAAAACGCCAACCGGGATTCCGTCCGCAAGAGGAGGGAAGATGGGGACTTCAAGCGTCGGCTCTTCTTCGACGGGTGGAACTGGTTCAGTTGCAACGGGCGGTTCTGTCGCTGGAGCGGTGGGAGTGGCAGTCGCCGACAATCTATTCAGCCCCGCCAAGCCGCACAAACAAACAAAGATTCCGGAGGCAACATAGCCGAGGATGCGCTTCCAGTTGCGGCTCTTCGGTTGGATTCCCTTCTCGGAGGCTGGAGCAGGCTGAGGCTTGGGAGGAAGCGGGTCGTTGGTCGTCTCTGCCTGGGCATTTTGTTCCATGGCATTTGAGAATGCAGTCGCCAGTTCGCGGCAAGTTTGAAAACGGTCATCCGGATTTTTTGCAAGCGCGCGTTCCACGACGCCCCGCACCGCCGGATGAATCCCCTCAATGAGCGGGGGCGGCTCGTTGATGTGCATATACAGAACGGTCATTGTGCTATCGGCTTCAAACGGCACGCGCCCCGCCAGCATTTCATACAACACAATGCCCAGCGAATAAATATCCGTTCTGTGATCAACCCTTTTGCCGCTCGCCTGTTCGGGAGACATGTAAGCCGGGGTTCCGCTCACCGCGCCGGTTGTGGTCTGCACGGCGGAGTGTACGATGCGGACGAGACCGAAATCCGTGATCACCGGCTCGACATTTTCTGATACCAGGTCCCCAATTTTGAATTCCCCAAGTTTGTTATGGAGCAAAATATTCGCGGGCTTGATATCCCGATGGATCACACCTTGTGAATGGGCATAATCGAGCGCCGCCGCAAGCGGCGCGAGCAATCGCGCAACCTGGCTGAACGCCAGGCGCATTTCACCTTTATGAATGGTTCGGAGGTGGGCGGCGAGCGACGGACCTTGCAAATATTCCATCACGATGTAAGGGTGTCCATCCGCGGTATCAAAATCCAGGATCTGCACGATGTTCGGATGGCGCAACCCCGCCACGACCCGCGCTTCGCGTTGGAAACGCGCCAGAAGATCGGAATCTTCTTCGATGAAACTGTGCAGAACTTTCACTGCCACCCCGCGCTCAAGCGTGAGGTGCGTGCCGACATACACCTCCGCCATCCCGCCGCGCGCGAGGAATTTTTCAACTCGAACCTTGCCAATTGTTCTACCTGTCCATTCGGGCATGGAAAAATTATACAACAGTTGTTTTGGGCGATATAATTTGAAACATTACAAAAACGAAATATTTGGGAGTCCTTGTGAAAATTGTCGTCATCATCTCCGCCATCGCCGAATGGGTCGCTTTCAGGCGATTGTTTCCCCATGCAGTGATCGAGCGTTTCCCATTTGGCGAATGTTTCAACATATCGCTTGACACTCGGCAATTAAAATTCTTCCATAGCGGCTGGGGGAAAATTGCATCTGCGGGAGCCATGCAATATGTGATTGACTATTACTCGCCCGATCTTGTCATCAACCTGGGAACATGCGGCGGGTTTGAGGGAGTCGTGAATCAAGGGGATGTAATTCTTGTGGAGAAAACCATGGTCTACGATATCGTGGAATTAATGGGAGACCTTGACATCGCAAACTACTACGCCTCTTCCCTCGACCTAAGCTGGCTGCCGGAACCCTATCCTCATCCCGCCAGACGCGCTCTCATCGCCTCCGCCGATAGCGACCTGCCTCCTCAAAAGATTCCCCTTCTCAAATCAAAAGGCGCGGTTGCCGCAGATTGGGAGTCGGCCGCGCTGGCATGGGTCGCGCGGAGGAATGATGCGCGTCTGTTGATCCTTCGCGGGGTGAGTGATTTGGTCAATGAAAAAGAGGGGGAGGCTTACAATAACATCGAAATATTCAACGAACGAGCCACAGATATTATGAAGAAGTTGATTTCGCAGCTGCCCGATTGGCTGAACGCGGTGCGGTTATAACGACATTTCCATCAGCACATCCTCATCTTCGCCTGCATTGGGGATCGGAATTTCGTAAAATCCAAGTCGTTTATAAAACTCCACAGCGCCTTTTTGATACACAGGGCTTGTTTCAAGCCTGATGCGTTGATACCCTTTTTCCTTCGCAAATGAAAGCAACCTTTTAATCATCCGGTACCCTAAACCTTGACCGTGATATTCTGATAAGAGCCACAGGCGTTTGAGTTCGCAAACTCGATTGTCAAGTTTTCGGATTGCTCCCGTGCCGATGATTGTATCGTCCTCAGTTGTCACGAGAAATGTCCCGCCGTTCTCGAAATAACTTTGCTCGATGTTGTCCATATCCTTTAGTTCGCCGCGCTCTTCGTAAAACGCAATGGATTCATCGAGCGGGCGCGAATCGTTGAAAACATCCTTGGCGACGCGATAGATCACTCGTTTGGCACCAAGCCACTCGTTCGGTTTGATGTGGAGGATTTCAATCATCCCGCTCGCCTCTTTGAGAAAATGGATGTAGGGACCGGGATCATCAGATGATTTTACCTTATGAGCGTTATAATCGTTATGACATATGGATAATCTGTCCATAAATCCCCCGGCTGGCGACGAAAAACAAATCCAAAGGCGGAATTTCCGTAATGTGCAAATTGACGGGGTTGGCGTGAGCATATCGAATGTTGCATCGCCGTTCCTTCCTGTCTTTCTAACGCGTCTCGGCGCGTCCAATTTTCAAGTGGGATTGCTCTCTTCCATGCCCGGTGTGACGGGACTCCTGCTCGCGATTTTTGTTGGACGGTTTCTGCAAACGCGGAAAAATATTGTTCCGTGGTACAGCCGGTCGCGGTTGATGGTGATTTTGTGCTTTGCGTTCACTGGAATATTAACCCTGCTGCTGCCTGAGGAATACGTCATCATTTCCACGCTCGCGATCTGGGCGTTTGCCACCCTTCCTCAGACCGCGCTGGCGGTTGCATTTTCCGTTGTGATGAACGCTGTCGCGGGACCTGAAGGCCGGTATGCTCTACTCAGCCGACGCTGGGCGATCTTTGGCGTGACGGGCGCGGTTGGAACCTTCATTGTTACCCGTTTGATTGACCTGCTTTCCTTCCCCTTGAATTACGCGATCATGTTTCTGGTTTTGTCACTGGGAGGTTTTCTAAGTTTCTATTTTTCGAATCGGATTCGTTTGCCAGATCAAATCCCTCCGCCATTATCAAACAGCGGATCGCAGCGCGAAAACCTGCGAAATTATCTGTCTTTATTGCGGAAGAACCCGGCATTCGTTTCGTTTGCATCCAAACGTTTTGTGTATTTTTCTGCGCTGGTACTCAGCCTGCCGATCATGCCGTTGTATCTCGTCCGCGAAGTGCAAGCCACCGACAGCCAGATCGGCGCGATCAGCATGACGATGAACCTTGTCATGCTTGTGGGATATTTCCTCTGGCCCCGCGTTTCCAAATTGCGCGGCGGACGCTTCGTTTTGCTCGCGACAACCTTTGGCATGATTCTTCATCCCGCACTCAGCGCCGCCACCACGCGGATTGATTTGATCATCTTTTTTGCCGGCCTCGCAGGCTTGTTTCAGGGCGGGCTGGACCTGGTATTTTTCGATGAATTGATGAAGACTGTCCCTCCTGAATATGGAGCGACATTTGTATCGCTGGCGCAATCCATGCAATACGTATCTATGATCTTTGCGCCTCTCATTGGTACATGGCTCGCAGGTTTTATTGGTCTTGGCGGCGCGTTGTGGTTGAGCGCGGGATTACGATTGATTGGATTTCTGTTGTTCTTAAAAAAAGAAGTGTGATGGAATTGGACCTGTTATGGAGATTGTGTTCCTGATGGTGTTGGAGGGCCCGATGCAGGCACGAGTGTCACCCCCAGCAGGCGTGCCATTTCGAGCGTGTAAAGGTCGTGTTCCTGGCTTGCCTGTGCTATTCCCTTATTGAGGTTTGAGCTGTCTGCTCCCCCGACAAATGCGATCATCGTCTCAATAACAGTCGCCATATGCGCCAGTTGATGGGATTTTAGAGTGGCAAGACAGGGTGGAATCGTTTGGTCTTCAGCCTCCCGACGAATTCGTTGCATCTCAGAGATCAGGCCCGGCAATTGTTGCCTGGCGACATTCGATGCCAGCAAGGATGTATCGTCAAACTCGCGTTGGAGATCATTAATGGGTTTGATGGCACTGTTTAATTGATCGCTTAAACAAGGGTCTGATGTCTGTGTTGAAGCGGTTTCAGGTGCGGATACTGGATTTCCACAGGCACTGACTGCCGAAATTAAAAATGCAATCAATAAGATGTAAGTTCGATTCATGCCAATCTCCCGGATTTAAATTTATTGAGGGACGGCAACTGCCGTCCCTCAATAAATAAATTGGGCTCTCCCGTAATTAACGGGAAAAACAGAAAGGATGTGCTACCATCGGAGTAGAAAGGTGACCTCCGATGAACAACAATGAATTGCTCAACCGATTGCTCGGCATACAAAATCTTCATGTGGTGAA
>Ga0247727_10013074_pt1 | contig 14080 bp, 11 predicted proteins | sample WisWelCaveWW1625_FD_202498 | JGI IMG/M metagenome (GOLD analysis project Ga0247727, IMG submission 202498) | Biofilm microbial communities from Wishing Well Cave, Virginia, United States - WW16-25 | ecosystem: Environmental > Aquatic > Deep subsurface > Groundwater > Cave microbial mat | place... | reverse complement strand
GGGCCCTGGCGAACACCGGTCGCCCTTGCCGCTACGTAGCGTTGCGCGACCGGTGTTCGCCAGGGCCCGCTTCCGCGGCGTTCTTCGTCATCGACGGGGGCGCCCCCTCTTGCGCATTCCGGCCAAGCTGAACGCCCATTCCGGGGATTCCGATCACCTCATCGGAGCGAAGCGACGTTGGTCTGACTGCCGGTCACGCCTCCTTGATCGCGGACGAGCGGGATTGTATCCGTTTTCGTGTCGGGTGAGGGCGATGTTGTTGAGCCTGTGGAGCCTGTGGACGGCGCGTCTGCGCGACGTCCAAGGAGCTTGTGGGAAACGCGTGCGCGTTTTCCACAGCTCCGGCTGGATCCACAGGCCTCCAGGCGAGAGAACGCCCGTCTACGTTACCCCAGGATCGACGATTGCACCCTCGGGCGACCCGTAGCACCCCCTGGATTCGTGCTGGGCTCGGTCGGAGCGAAGCGACGGTGATCATGGCTTGGCCTTGCTGTCGCGCCGCGACTTTGTTCGCGCCTCGCGCATCGAGCCGCCCTTGAGCTCGATTCGGTGCGCGCCGTGGATCAGACGATCGCAGATCGAGTCGGCGATCGTCGGTTCGCCGAGCGCATCGTGCCAGGCCTTGACGGGGAGCTGGCTCGTGATCAGGGTCGAGGCACGCTCGTGGCGGTCTTCGACGACTTCGAGCAAGTCTCGGCGCTCGGAGTCCTTGAAGGGCGTCAGCAGCCAGTCGTCGAGGACCAGCAGGTCGGTTTTCGCCAGACGCGACAGCACGCGGCTGTACGAGCCGTCGCCGCGAGCGACGGCGAGCTCGTGGACCAAGCGCGCGGTCCGCACGTAGTACGCCGAGGAGCCCGACCGGCACGCCCGCTCGGCGAAAGCGCAGGCGAGGTAGGACTTCCCCGTCCCGGTCGGGGCCCGTGATCAGCAGGTTCAAGCCGTCGCGGATCCAGCGGCACTGTGCGAGCGACAGCACGACTTGCCGATCGAGGCCCCTCGGGGCGCGGAAGTCCACGTCCTCGATCGACGCCGCGTGCCGCAGCCGCGCCCGCTGGCGCCGCCGCGTCAGCTTGCGCTCCTCGCGATGCATCCATTCGGCGTTGACGAGCAAGCCCAGCCGGTCCTCGAAGGCGAGTTGCGTGTGCTCGGCCGATCCGAGCTGGTGCTCGAGCGCCTCGGCCATCGCCGAGAGCTTCATCGCGTGCATCTTGCTCAGGGTCGGTTGGGTCAGCATTCGGCCTCCTGGCCGGCGTAGTAGCCGGCGCCACGGACGTTTTCGTGCACGGGAAGTGGTGCGGTGGACGGGGTCTCGTCCTCGAAGAGGCACCGATCGGCGCCCGAGGCCAAGATGTTTTTCACGGTTCGGTAGCGCGACGATCCGAGACGCTCGGCCCGGAGGCAGCCCGCCTCGAGCCGCTCGGCGCCGTAGGCCTTCGCCAGTCGCAGCCTGGGCACCTCGGCCGCCTGGCCCACGTTCACGCTCGCCGCGTCGACCCCGCCGGGCCCGGCCAAGATCGCCACCGTCGCCGCGGGCGTGGCCGCCGTGTTCGCGCTCGCCGGCGCGATCGTCACATGCTGAGGCCCTCAGCCGGGCCGCCGGGGTTGGTCGGAGTAGCGCGCCCCGCTTCCGGCGCCGCTCTCACGGACCACAACTGGTTGCTCACATGGGCCACGTCGCTCTCCCGAAGCACGTACCCATGTCCGCGCAGCAGATCGAAGATCTGGTCCGCAGTCTGGCCCGGCGGCAGCAAGTGCGGGTGAACCTCCACGATGATGTCAGGATGAGCATCCGTCAGGAGACGGGACGCGCCCTGCAAGACCATGAGCTCCGCGCCCTCCACGTCGATCTTCACCAGATCGGGAACCAGCCCCGTCGTCGAGCAGAAGCGATCGAGGGTGGTCGAGGGGACGGTCGTCTCGGGCAAGTTGCCGCCGAACGTCAGCGAGTTTTGGGAGCTGAGCCCGTTGTTGAGGAGACGGAACGGCGTTGCGTCGCAGTCGCGATCGGAGACCGCCTGAACCACGATCCTCATCTGATCCATCCGGTTCACGCGCTGGTGGTAGCGCAGGATCTGCGCCAGCACCGGAGAGGGCTCGAAGGCCACGATGCTCCCCGTTCGGCCCACGCGTCGCGCCGCCTGGAGCGACATCCAGCCATAGTGGGCGCCGACGTCGAAAAAGGTCGAGCCCGGCTCGAGCCGCCGCGCGATCCACCCTGCGACCACCGGCTGGGTGATGGCCGTTTCCGCTCCCAGCAGGCGCGGGTGGACCCAGACGAACTGCCCACCGACGCGCTTCGGCATCGGGAACAGCGGTTGCTCGCTCTCCATCCAAGAACGGACCAGGGCCTTGAGACCCGAGTGAACCCCGGGCAGGCGCTCGCGCAGGAGTCGATTGAGCCTTTCCGCCGTCATCGCGCTGATCGGCTGAGGAGGCTACCCGACACGAAAGCGAGGAGCAAGCCGGCCCCCAGTTTTCCGCTCACCCCTAACAACTCCCGGGCTCATTCGAGGCAACATCTGTCCAAGGTGATCCACGAGGCACGAGCGGCCGCCGACTAGCCGGCTGCTCGTCGTCGGCGGGGGCGACATCGGCCTCGAGCTGTGCTCGGTGTACGCCGCACTGGGGAGCCGCGTCACGGTCGTCGAGATGCTGCCGGGCCTGAGAGGGGATTCCAGCGCGGGTCCGGCGCTCGATGATGGAGTTCCGTCAGCCACAGAATTTGCCATGATGTCAAGCACACTTGACATCTAGTCAAGGTTGCTCATGTTCATCCATGCAAGCTTGCTTGACGTGAATCTGAAATAACGTTACTCGACATCGAGGTTCCCATGTTCCTTCTGAATCTCAAACGGAAAAGAGACCTTTCCATATTCACCGCAACTTCTCTGGGGGCCAGCGCCGGCTTTCTCATCGTGACCCAGCTTCTCGGCCAGTTCATCGCCGATCATCCCGACAATCCGACCATCCGCTGGCTTGGGGTACTGCCGGTGGTCGCCCTGGTTGCCGTCGCGGTGCTGGCGTTGCGCAGCCTGCGCCGGATGGATGAATTAGCGCGGAAGATGCACACAGAGGCGATGGCCTGCGCTTTTTTGGGCAGCATCCTGCTCATCTCCACCTATGGATTTCTCACGATGGCGGACCTCTTGACGCTTCCAGCCCTCTGGCTTCCTCCTGCGATGGTCAGCTGCTGGGTCATCGGCCTGCTGCTCGCGATCGAGCGGTATCGCTGAGGGAGGACTCCATGAAAAACCGCCTCAAAAGCCTCCGTGCGAAACGGGATTGGTCTCAGGCCGAACTAGCCGAGCGATTAGAGGTCTCGCGCCAGACGATCAACGCCATCGAGACCGAAAGGTATGACCCCTCGCTGCCGCTCGCCTTCCAGATCGCGCGCTTATTCAAGACCCGGATCGAGGAGATCTTCTCCGAGTCGTGATCAACCCCGGACGGCCGCGTCCGTCCCAGAATCGAATCCTACCTGGCTGATGAGGTGCGACTGTCGTCGCGAGAGGGCGGGCGCCAGCGAGGGAGCTGATCGGGATCGCCGGCCGTCGGGCATGGGGCGCCGCGGCGGGCGCCTACGCCTACGCGCTGTCCTTGGTCGCGTTCGTGCGCGCCTACGGTGCCCGGCGCGACGATCGGCTGGGGGCGATCGTGCGCTGCGTCAAACGAGGTGTCGGTCGCTACCTCGAGAAGCGGCTTCGCCGGCGGAGGCTTCAAGATGCTCTCACCCGCGGAGTCCGAGGCCGCGAATCCAAACGAGCATCCGAACGGCGGGGATGTGGATGGAGTGCAACTCGCTGAACTCGTAGGCGGGCGCGAACCGATCGAGCCTCGACCGCACCGAGTCGACCCGCGTCCGCCGGCCCAGCGCCTCGTCCGAGGTGTCCCCGACCGCCCGCCGACAAGGTCACGATCGATGGTGAGGTGGCGGCGCCAGGTCAAGTCCCGCAAGCCCCACCGCCTGCGGCTGCCTCGGTGTGGAACAACTGCGTGGGGCGACAAGAAGATCGAGTTCGCGGACGTGTGGGGTCCAGCGATTCCTCCTCGGCCTGCCCGCGCGCGTCCCACCGATCACGTCCGCGGCCGAGCCGCCCGAGCAAGCGGAACCGCACGTCTGCTGAGCCGAACCGCTCGGCCTCCCACGGTGTTCTTTCGCCGGGATCCTGTTCACCTGGTCGATCGTCGACTGGCGCGTCTTCGGGTTCATCGGCTGCCCGCTGCTGAAGCTCCTCGCCGGGCGCGGACGGGAGGTGTCGGCGCTCGGGTACGGGCTCGGCGTGCTGTTCGTGTTGAGGTACGCGGTGCTGCTCGCTCACTCGCACGCCGGGGGCATCGACGCATCCAGCAAATCCCGCGGATCGACCGCCTCGCCCGAATCGCCGTAGGTCCCCGCGCCGCAGCCGTTCGAGGCCCGCACGAGATAGTAGTAGCCGTCGCCGGGGCCCGGATCGGGCCGCGGATCGCTCGTCGCCGAGGCGCTCACCGAAGAAGCGAGGGCGCAGGCCCCGGCGAACGTCCCCGTCGCGTGCAGATCGGCCAGGCTCCCGCTCGCGATCGCGTAGGTCGTGCCCGGTCCCGAGACCGGCCGCTGATCGTCCCAGCCGAGACGGAGGCTCGGGCCCTTGGAGGGCCGGAGGTGCGGGACCTCGAGCGGTTCGGCGTAGGACTGCGGATCCGCCGTCGCGCAATCGCAGGCATCCGGCACGAGGTCGCCGTCCGAATCGCCCGGCACCGGCTCGACCGGCCGGATCCGGTAGATCGTGTTCGTCGCGATCGAGACGACGTAGAGGAACCCGTCCGGCCCGGTTTCGATGTCGGAGACGAGGCCGAATCCCTGACCGAAGACGATCTCCGATTGTTCCCCTGCGCACAGGTCGCCCAGATTGTCGGCCACGAGGTCTTGCAGCTCGGCGCTCGCGAAGTCGAGGCTCTGGCGCGACGGGTCGAGGCGGAAGCGGTAGAGCTGCCCGCAGTCGACGTCGGCGACGAGCAGCGTGTGCTCGAGCTCGCACCCGAGGCGGCGGCTGGCCACGAATTGGATGGCCGTCGGGCCGATCGTGTCGGCCCAGGAGAACTCCGGATCGGAATAGGCCGAGCCCGGCGCATGCCACAGGTCGGACTGATCGCCGGAGCTGCGGTCGTCGGGTCCCATGATCGTGCGCCAGCCGCTGTTGAATCCCGGCTCGACCCGGTTGATCTCGTCCATGTCGAGCGGGCCGTTCTCCGTGTCCCACAGCTCGCCCGACACCGGATCGACGGCGAGACCGAACGAGTTGCGGATGCCGTAGGCGAAGTAGCGGCCGAGCGGATTCCCCGGATCGGCGGGGTCGAAGAACGGGTTGTCGATCAGGGTCGTTCCGTAGCCGTCCGTGCGCAGGATCACCCCGGTGTCGTCGGGATCGGGGCCGGTCGCGAAGTTCTGCAGCTTGCCCAGGTGGTTCAGGTCACCGATCAACGTGTAGAGACGATCGTCGCTGCCGAAGACGACGATGCCGCCGTTGTGGTTGCGCTCTGGGCTCACCGGCAGATCGAGCACGAGCAGCGGCTCGACCAGCGCGCCGCCGTCCCAGCGGTAGCGGTAGACGCGATTCCCGAGGACCGGGCCGTCGTCGACGTCCTGGGTCTCCGTGTAGAAGAGGTAGACGTAGCCATTGTTGACGAAGTCGGGATCCGTCGCGATCCCGAGCAATCCGCGCTCGGAGGCGGAATCGACGTTCACGTCGAGCACGAAGGCCCCCGGCACGTCCGAGGTCACCCGGCGGACGCGGCCGTTGCTCTTCTGCAGGACCAGCAGGTCATCGGGTGCGATGAACGCCATCGAGGTCGGGGTGTTGAAGAGCGGCGCCACCACTTCGACTTCGAGCGCGGGCGCGTCGACGGTCTGGGCCTCGAGCACGCCCTGCTGGAGAATCCAAGCCGCCAGCACCGCGGCGGCGGCGACCGCCGGACGGATCCGTTTTTGCATCATGGCTCTGCCCCCGAGTCCTTCTCAGAATACTCTACGTCCGGTAGATCGAAGCCGCGCTCGAACGGCGTCCATCCGCAGAGCGAGTGACCTGTCGTCGTCGGGTTCGAAGGACTACGACGGTGATCCGCTGCAGTAGGAATGGACGGTGAGCACGCCAGGCAGCGGGACGCGCACGTTCCGGCAGCCGAACCTCACCGTGACGCTCGATCGCGCCGGTGTCTACACGGCGACGCTCACGGTAACCGACGCGGCGCGCTCCAAGGGCACGGCGTCGTGACGGGCGAATTGGGAAAACCTCGCTGGCTTTGATCAGAAACCCGGCTGCTCGCCGCCGCATTCGTGCTCACCCTGAGCGCGGCTGGGCCTTGAGTGGGATTCGGAACGAGCTGGTTTCGCCCTGGAGTTGGAGGGCGCCGCCCCGCCCTCGTTCCACTCGGTTCGTGTCACGACCGCTCCGCGCCGCCTCGGTCTGTTCCACCGCGACCTGGAAGGGAACGATGAGCGTGAAACGAGCGGGGATCGCGCCAATGTAACATCTGACACGTCCGCGGCGAACGGCGCGATCGACCCGCTGCGGTAGGCCAGCTGCAGTACCGCGACGCGATGTATGTCCTGCGCCGCTATCCGCGACTCTACCTCGGGGGCGTCCGGGGAGAACCTCGAGCGCTACTTCGAACCGGCGGAGAATTTCTTCTCGATTCCCGCCCCGGACGAATACCCGAACAGCCAGCGGCTCGAGCGATTCCTCAACGGGATCGCAGGCTTTCAGACGGCCTGGTTCAACGGGGTGGTGTTCGGCGCTTGCCTGCTGTTCTCCGGCTGGCACGGAGCATGCTGGCTGCTGCGTAGTTGGCGCCGAGGTCGGGACGAGCGGCATGCAAGTGAAGAGGCCCTGGGATGCACGATCCTGTTCTGCCTCTTCAATGTCGTGTATCTCGCGCTGGTGACCGTGGCCCTGTCGGACGGCGATCACACCCGCTACCGATTCAAGGTGACACCGCTGTACTTCGTGATGTTCGGCGCGCTCGTATGGACCGTGCGGAACGGGGTCCGGGCACGCATCGCAAGGGCCCCGACCCTCGACCGAACCTAGAGGGCGGGCGCGTGAGCGGCACCATCACGATCTACGAACGAGACGGACCGGTCGATCTTCATGGGCGAGCCCTCCGCCCTGCGTATCGGTCCGGCCGCCGGGGACTTGAGACCTTCCCGAACCCCGCGGGTTAGCGCGCCGCGTACGCCGACCGCCGCCGCTCGAGCATCGCCTCGCGCCGATCGTAGAGGCGGCGCAGCGGCCGAAAGCCTGCCCCGGCGCCTCCCGAACGCGTCCCTGCTCAGGCCGGCATCCCGCACTCGCCGCAGAGTCCGGCGGCTGAGCTTTCTGGGCACTGACTACGTCACGGGACGCCGCCGACTCGATTGGAGCTCCCGGATGAGCAGGGCGCCGGGTCGGGCGTCGCGGGCGGGTTCGGCCATTCGAGTGTGCGTCATCTTCCCGCTCCCGCGTCGTGATTCGCGCCACGCGATCCATCCGCTTCCGTACGCGCGAGTTCCGTCGACTTCCGTTGGCGGAAGGGGTCTTGGTGTAGCGGAGGACGACAGCGGGCTGTTGCCGAATCTGGGCGGTCGAGGCCAGTCTCTCCGCCGTTCCGTCGTTCCCAGCGTTGGCCCCGGTCTTGCTCGGGCCTGGATCGCGACAACACCATGGAGTGCGCCATGTGGAATCGGAACGTGCGTCGATGGTTCGGTGCCTGGGCAATCGCGGTCGTGGCGGTGGCGATCTCGGCCAGCGCGAGTGTGGCCGCCGGGCCGCGATCGGATCGGAGCCACGATCGGTTGAGCCCGGTGCTGGACGACGTGGCTCGATCGGGCGGCCCCGAGTTCGTCGACGTGATCGTGACGTTCGACGCCCAGCCGGGTCTGCTCGAGCACGCGGCGCTCGCCGCGCTCGGCGCGGCGACCCGTCGCAGCTACGACCATCTCCCGATGGTCGCGGTGCGCGTGCCGGCACGCGCGCTCGAGGCGACATCGCGCGCGCATGGTGTGCGCTTCGTCAGTCGGGATTCGGAGGTATCGGCGCTTTCCAACTCGTCGCGCGTAGCGGCCAACGTGCCCGGTCTCGGCACGTATGAAGACAACTACTTCGCCGGGGCCGGCTACCGCGTCGCGGTCATCGACTCGGGCGTCGGAGCCCATCCGGACATCCCGCTCGCGCTGCAGAAGGACTTCGTCGGCACGTACAACTACGCCCAGGACCCGTACGGGCACGGCACGCACGTGGCGGGCATCCTCTCGGGCTACGGCTCGGCGTCGCACTTTGCCCACTGGGGTCTGGCCTGGAACGCTCCGATCGTGTCGCTCCGTGTGCTCGACGGGCAAGGCAAGGGGAACGTGTCGACGATGCTTGCGGCGATCGACTGGCTGATCGCCAACAAGACCGCGCAGAACGTGCGTGTGGCCAACCTGTCGCTGGGCAAGGCGATCGAGGAACCGGCGGCCCAGGACCCGCTGGTGCTCGCCGTCGAGCGGTTGTGGGACGCCGGCGTCGTCGTCGTGTGTTCGGCGGGCAACTACGGGCGCGACGGCTACGGCACGATCACCAGCCCGGCGAATTCGTCGAAGGTCGTCACGGTCGGCTCGCTCACCGACGGCGGGACGGGCAGCGACCATGCCGACGACAGCCCGTCGACGTTCTCCTCCAAGGGGCCGACGCTGTACGACCATTTCCTGAAGCCGGACCTCGTGGCCCCGGGCAACCGGGTCGTGGCCGCGATGTCCCAGGAGGCGAAGCTCAAGGCGGACCTCCCGACTCGCATCGCGAGCTGCGGTGCGTATGCTTGCAGCGCGCCGTTCTTGGAGCTCTCCGGCACGAGCATGGCAGCGCCGATGGTCGCGAGCACGGCGATCCGGATGATCGGCAAGGAGCCGAGCCTCACGCCGGCGACCGTGAAGGCGCGCCTGATGAAGTCCGCCCGCAAGATCCCGGGCGACCCCCACGAGGTCGGCGCGGGGCTGCTCGACGTCCGCGCCGCGCTCTACGCGACGGGCTACGCATCGGCGGCACCGTCGCCCAAGCTCGGACGCTCGGCGGATCTACAGGTGATTTACATCGACGACGTGGCCTTCACGTGGGGCTCGGGCTGGAGCTCGGCCGTGCTGTGGTCGGATGCGGTGCTGTGGTCGGACGCCGTACTGTGGTCGGATGCGGTGCTGTGGTCGGACGCCGTGCTGTGGTCGGATGCCGTGCTGTGGTCGGATGCGGTGCTGTGGTCGGACGCCGTGCTGTGGTCGGATGCCGTGCTGTGGTCGGACATGGTGGCGAACGTCAACGCCCTGTTCGAATCCGAGGCCGGCGCCATGTCGTGCACGGACGATCTGGGCAGTAGTCCGGTGGTTGCCTCCTCGTCGGATCGTTGACCCGGTGCAGCGGGAACCCACGTGTGGAATGGGTGAAACCACCATGCACATGCATCGAGCCAACATCCGAGGGCAGGCGATGACTCGAACGACCCTTCTCGCGTGGACGGCGCTCGTCGCGGTGACTTCCATCGTGGCGGGCGCCGCACTCCCGGCGGCGAGCCTCCTCGATCGGTGGCCGGTTCTGGGCGCCCTGGTGGCGCTGGCCGTTCTGGCCGCTGGGCGTACGGTGCGCTTGCCGGGCGTCCACGTGCAAGTCACCGTCTCCGACCTGTACGTGTTCTGCACGCTGTTCTGCCTCCCCGCGGCGGCGGCCCCGATCGTGGCCTTCGCCGGCACCGCGGCCGCAGTCCTCGGACCCCGCGCGCGGAAGCCGTCCCTGCGGACCGTGTTCAACCTGGCGGCGGTCCCGCTCTCCGCTTCCGCGGCCGCCGCCGCGTTCCAGGCCGTCGCCGAGACCCCCGTCCTGAGCGGTGAGGGGTTCGTCGGTGGGCTCGTCGCCGCCACCGTCTATCATGCGGTCAATCTGACCCTGGTCGCGATCGCGATCCGTCTCGAAGCCCACCGGCCGGTCTGGAACACGCTCCGCTCGGTCGGCGGCTGGACTGGCATCGCCTGCTTGACCAGCCTCGTCGCCGGGGCCGGTCTCGCACTCACGATCACCGGGATCGGCACGATCGGTCTCGTGACCGGCGCCGCCGTCACCGCCCCTCTCGCCGCCTACGCCGAGAAGGCCGCCGCGGCACAGGCGACCTGACCTGATCGTCGAGCCCGCCCCGGCACCCACGGTATCCCCGAGCCGCGCACGAGCACCGCACGACCCGTCCGACGGCCGGTCGAGAACTCCCAGAGCCGGCGCTGAATTCTTGGCTTGCGATTGGCCAGGAGTCGTCGTCACGTTGGCGCACTCGAAATGCACTCCGCGTGTCACGGTGCGTTGTTGTCGCAAACCGGACTGTGCCACGAGTGGCGGGCGTTTCGAGTGCCTTCATGTTCGCGAACCTCGTCCAAGTGCTTGATCCGCACGTTCCGACGAATCCCCAAACGGACGCTTCACTTGCTCTCGGGAGCGGACCGATCATCGACTCCGTCCAAGGAACCCAGGCTCACTTGCCGCGACCTGGTCCCGGGCGTACCCTGAGCGCTCGCCGTGGCGGACAAGACGCAGCTCGTCGTCGTGGGTGCGGGCCCGGGAGGCTACGCCGCGGCGTTCCACGCCGCGGACCGCGGCCTCGAGGTGACGCTCGTCGATCCCGAGGCGAACCCGGGCGGTGTGTGCCTCTACCGCGGGTGCATTCCGTCGAAGGCACTTCTGCACGCGGCCAAGGTGATCCACGAGGCGCGAGCGGCCGCCGACTTCGGCGTCCGCTTCGGCGATCCGGCGATCGACGTCGGCCGACTGCGCGCGTGGAAGGACGGCGTCGTCGGCAAGCTCACCGGCGGTCTGGGCCAGCTCACGCGCCAGCGCAAGGTGCGCTACGTGCGCGGACGCGCGCGGCTCCTCGATCGGAGCACGCTCGCGATCGAGGGAGGGGCCGACGGCACGATGCAGCTCGCGTTCGACCACGCGATCCTGGCCACGGGCTCGCGTCCGGTCGCGCTTCCCGGATTCCCGCAGTCCCCGCGGGTCCTCGACGCGACGTCCGCGCTCGACGTCGAGAACGTGCCGGGCCGGCTGCTCGTCGTCGGCGGGGGTTACATCGGCCTCGAGCTGGGCTCGGTCTACGCCGCGCTGGGGAGCCGCGTCATCGTCGTCGAGATGCTGCCGGGCCTCCTGCCGGGCGTCGATCGCGACCTCGTCCGCCCGCTGGCCAAGCGGCTCGAGGCCGAGTGCGAGTCGATCCGGCTCGAGACGCGCGTGGCCACGGTCGAGGAGCGCGGGGCCGGCCTCGCCGTGCGCTTCGACGGGGCCGCCGAGCCCGAGGTGTTCGACAGCGTGCTGGTCGCGGTCGGCCGGAAGCCTGACTCCGAGGGGATCGGCCTCGAGGCGACGCGCGTCCGGATCGACGAGCGTGGGTTCGTCGCGGTCGACGCGCAGCTCCGCACCGCGGAGCCTTCGATCTCGGCGATCGGCGATCTCGTGGGGCAGCCGATGCTCGCGCACAAGGCGTCGCACGAGGGTCGCACGGCGGTCGAGGCGATCGCTGGCCACAAGGTCGCGTTCGAGCCCGCGGCGATCCCGGCCGTCGTGTTCACGGATCCCGAGATCGCCTGGTGTGGCCTGACCGAGGACGAGGCCAAATCGCAGGGACGCGCGGTCGAGGTCGCGCGCTTTCCGTGGGCCGCCTCGGGGCGCGCGCTGACGCTTGGACGGGACGACGGTCTGACCAAGCTCGTGCTCGATCCGGAGACCGAGCGTGTGCTCGGCGTGGGGATCGTCGGGCCGGGCGCGGGCGAGCTGATCGCCGAGGGGGTCCTGGCCGTCGAAATGGGCGCGACCGCGCGAGATCTCGCGCTCACGATCCACCCGCACCCGACGCTGTCCGAGACCGTGATGGAGGCGGCCGAGGTGTTCTTCGGCCACAGCACGCACCTGTTCCGGCCCAAGCGCCGCTGAGCGGGCCGGTCGGGCCGCCGTGCCCTACAATCCCCTCCGTGAGCCAGACCGAGCGCAAGACGGGTGGCGCGGTCCTCGAAAAGACGCGCCCGAAGACCGAGCAGCCGCCCATGTACCGGGTCGTCCTGCACAACGACGATTACACGACGATGGAGTTCGTGGTCGAGATCCTCGAGTCGATCTTCCACAAGTCCCCCGCCGAGGCGCACCGCGTGATGATGCAGGTGCACCTCGAGGGCGCGGGTGTGTGCGGCGTCTACCCGCACGAGATCGCCGAGACCAGGGTGTCCCTGGTTCACGAGCGCGCCAAGGCGCAGGGCTTCCCCTTGCGGGCGAGCCTCGAGGAGGTCTGAGATGTTCAGTCCGGCGCTCGAGATGGTGCTCAACGTCGCGTTCCGGGAAGCCGTGGCGTTGCGCCACGCGCACCTCGGGCTCGAGCACCTGCTGTACGCCGTGCTCCACGATCCGGCGGGGGAGGAGATCCTGCGCGCGTGCGGCGCGGACCTCGAGCGCCTGCGCGGCAGCGTGCGCAGGCACCTCGAGGAGCGAGCCGAGGCGCTGCCCAAGGGGTCGGATCTCGATCCGGTGCAGACCCTGGCGTTCCAGCGCGTGCTGCAGGCGGCCGTTCTGCACGTCCATGGCTCCGGTCGCGACGAGGCGGGCATCGGCGACGTCCTGGCCGCGCTGCTCCAGCAGCCCAAGTCCGCCGCCGCGCGCGTGCTCGCGGCGCAGGGCGTCACGCGTCTCGACGTCCTGAACTTCCTCTCGCACGGCGTGTCCAAGGTGCCGCTGCCCGAACCGGCCGAGGACGCGGCGCACGCGGGTGCCGACGACGCGCCGCGCCCGGCGGCCGATCCGTTGGCCGCCTACGTGGTGAACCTGACCGAGCGCGCGCGACAGGGTCGGCTCGATCCGCTCGTCGGCCGGACCGCCGAGATCCGCCGCGCGCTCGAGGTGCTGTGTCGCCGGCGCAAGAACAACCCGGTGTTCGTCGGCGAAGCCGGGGTCGGCAAGACCGCTCTCGTCGAGGGCCTGGCCCAGCGGCTCCTCGGGCCCGACGTGCCGAAGATCCTCGAGGGTGCCGAGATCTTCGCGCTCGACAGCGGCGCGCTGCTCGCCGGCACACGGTTCCGCGGCGATTTCGAGGAGCGGTTCAAGACGCTGATGGCCGCATTGGCGCGCCGGCCCAAGCCGATCCTGTTCATCGACGAGCTGCACACGATGATCGGCGCCGGTTCGACGACCGGGGGCACGATGGACCTGGCCAACCTGGTCAAGCCCGTGTTGACCGAGGGTCGGATCCGGCTCGTCGGCTCGACGACGTTCGAGGAGTTCAAGCACGTCGAGAAGGACCGCGCGCTGCACCGCCGGCTGCAGAAGATCGTGGTCGAGGAGCCGACGCCCGAGGACGCGATCCGCATCCTCGAAGGCCTGCGCCCGCGCTACGAGCAGCACCACGAGGTGCGCTACGCCGAGGAGGCGCTCGAGGCCGCCGTGCGGCTCGCCGCGCGGCACATGCGCGAGTATCGGCTGCCCGACAGCGCGGTGGACGTGATCGACGAGGCCGGGGCCTCGGCTCGGCTCTCCGCGTCGGCCGGCGAGCGGTCGCTGATCGACGTTCCGGCGATCGAGCGCGTCGTCGCGCGCATGGCGCGCATCCCGGAGAAGCAGGCGACGCTCTCCGAGCGCGAGCGCCTGCGGACCCTCGAGGAGTCGCTCCGGCGCGTCGTGTTCGGGCAGGCCGAGGCCGTGCGGGTCGTCGCACGAGCGATCAAGCGCTCGCGGGCGGGTCTCGGGCACCCCGACCGACCGGCCGGCTGCTTCCTGTTCACCGGGCCGACCGGCGTGGGCAAGACCGAGCTGGCCAAGCAGCTGGCTCGCCATCTGGGCAACGCGTTCCACCGCTTCGACATGAGCGAGTACATGGAGAAGCACGCCGTGGCGCGGCTGATCGGAGCGCCGCCGGGCTACGTCGGGTTCGACCAGGGCGGCCTGCTCGTCGACGCCGTGCGCGCGCAGCCGTACAGCGTGGTGCTGCTCGACGAGATCGAGAAGGCTCACCCCGACCTGTTCAACATCCTGCTCCAGGTGATGGACCACGCCACGCTGACCGATCCGACCGGGCGCAAGGCCGA
>Ga0247727_10013073_pt1 | contig 14080 bp, 13 predicted proteins | sample WisWelCaveWW1625_FD_202498 | JGI IMG/M metagenome (GOLD analysis project Ga0247727, IMG submission 202498) | Biofilm microbial communities from Wishing Well Cave, Virginia, United States - WW16-25 | ecosystem: Environmental > Aquatic > Deep subsurface > Groundwater > Cave microbial mat | place... | reverse complement strand
CTATGGGATCGCGGTCGATGACGCTCACCACTTCCAAAAGCTGGGGCCGCAATACTCCAACCCAGGGCGCGGCTGGGTGTCGGTGCGGGCCCGGGAGCTTTCCGTCGCCGCGCTGATGGAAGCGCTTGAGCGAGGGGATTTCTACGCCTCGAGCGGCGTTGTTCTCTCCGACGTCGAGCGGCTCGCTGGCGGGCTCAAAGTCACCATCCAAACCAAGGAGCCGTTCAAGTACACCACCGAGTTCATCGGGGAGAACGGGCGCGTGCTGAAGACCGCGTTTGCCAACCCGGCCTCCTGCTCGCTAGGTCCTGCGGACCGCTACGTGCGGGCGCGGGTCATCGCCTCCAGCGGCGAGATGGCCTGGACCCAGCCCGTGTTCCGGGAAGCTGTCAAGAATTAGGCGGGGCACTAGTTCCGTGACCGCTTGATTACGTTCCACGTGGGGCGGGGCTTCAGCCCGCGCGGGGCTTTAGCCCCGCACCTTGGAGTTTCTACATTTGTCTCGGATTACTAGACTAGTCTCAGAACTCCTATAGCGCAAGTAAGCGGCCTTCATAACTGCTTAAGCATCAACTCGTTGCCTCGCGAAGACCTGTTAGATAATTATTGCTAATATTGAAACCCAATTCCGCCGTGTTTTCTGTGCCCGCCTCCAGATCACTGCGGTCTTTTCGGACGCCAGAAGAAAACCCGCATCTTCGATCGGCGGGGTTCTTGGCCTTTCAGTCGGTCGACGTTAACCAAATCGCCCATGACCGGGGCGACTACCATAGGAGTTCTGAGTCTAGACTAGTCTAGACTCAGAACTCCTATGACACGCTGACGGCCCTGCGATAAGTGCCTTCCTTGCAATCGGTTCCGAAAACAGTTTGTTAAATAATTGCCGCTAACAAACAACGGCCGCCGAGCACGTTTCTCGGGCCAGAAAACGAGCCGGCGCATGTCTGGAATGGCGATTCGACTGGTTGCAGCCGGCGCGGGCATAGATTTCGGCGTCCAAGACGTTAACAAGTCCAGATCGCCACCATAGGAGTTCTGAGACTAGGCTAGTGTAGTGTCCAAGAAATATGTGGACAGACTTGGGATACCGCTTGCTCACGCGCGCGGCTCGGTAAGCTCCACAAATGCACCGATCCTGCCGAGCCGCGACGGTTACGGAGCGGTGGCCGGCTTGTCCAGCCAATTCTCGGACACTACACTAGTCTAGCAGTGCTGGGAGGTGGGGCAAGCAGTCCTGCTTGCGAGGCGGCTTAGGGGCGTGGGCTTCAGCCCACGCCTCGCGCGGGGCTTTGGCCCCGCGCCTCAGTTGGAACATTTTCACGCGGCCTAGGGCCTAGTGGCCTACCCGGAACACGACCCCGGTGTTCTTGTAGCCGGCCAGATCAAAAGTCTCGCGGAAGTGCGCCGGTTTGCCCGCTGGGAAAGCCAGGGGCCGATACGAGCTCGCCGTAGCCTGGCCGCCGAAGTCAACCCACAATTCCCAACCGTCAGCGACGGCCGGCTGGACCGTGGCATGAGACGATCGCGCGTCGCCGGAGCAGGTCCAGGTGTCCTCGGCGCCGGCCGGGGCCCCCAGTTGGGTCCAGGTCAGTGTGATGGTGACGGTGACCCCGTCGGGCAGATTATTGCAGTCCACGTGTCCGGTGCGGGGCATTTCCTGGGCGAAGACGCCGGGGGCGGCCAGCAACAGCACGGTGAGGACGATTGCCGTTTTCATGTGCTCCTCCTATGAATGTTCGAAATGCGTCTCTACTGCTATCAGGACCATTGTGCCCCGAAAGTACCACGCCCGCCAATGAATCAAGAGTACCCGGTGACCCGGAGAAATCCCGTAAGACGGCGGCTATGACCGGCGGGCCAGGACATCCAGCCGGAGGCATACGCCGCGTTACTTAACGGGCGGCGATGGAGACGATGACTCCGTTGGAGAGCTGGCCCCCGATGGTGAGGGTCAGGATCTGGTCTCCGGAAGGCGCCTGCTCCGGGACCAGGATGTTGGCCTGCGCCACCCCCACCAGTCCCGGCGTCAGACCCAGAAACAGAACCGATGCCGGAACCCCGCCGACGGCGGCCGAGGCGCCGGCGGTCACCAGGGACAGCGGACTGGCTGGGGAGGCCTGGCCGCTGGCCACGGCGGGCATGACCATCCCTGGAGCTGTCAGGTAGGCGATCAGGACGCTGCCCACCGGCGCCGGGGCGTTCGGCCCGTTGAGGCCGAAATCCTGGTTTTGCACCACGCCGCGATTACTCGAGTGCGTGAAAAGCCCGGGCGCCACTGCGGCCAGGGCCACCGGCTCCGGCGCGCTCAACTGGCTGTTGCTGTCCACCACCACCAGCACCCGGTCGCGGCCGGCCGCCTCCCAGGGCATCTGGAAGTTCAATTGTCCCCTGCTGATATATACTAGGGGCGCCTCGCCGATCGCGCTGCCCGAAGCGTCGCGGATCAACACCCGCACGCCACGGAAGCTGGTGGGCAGGCTTTGGGTCCCCGGCGCGAACCCGGCCGAAACGCCTTCCGGCGGGCCCAGATCGTTTCCGAACAAGGAAGCCAGGGCGCCGGCCGCCAGCGGCGCGCGGAAGCTGGCTGCGTTGACCACGCCCCCGGCCTGGATCCGCGGGACCGGCGCCGGCGGCGCCTCCACGGTCACGCTGACGCGCACTGACAGCGGCGAGTTCGTGGCCCCCAGAGCAGTGATCCGGATGGTCCCGCTGTAGACCCCCGGGGAGAGCCCGGTCAGATTGATGGCCACAATCATCCGGCTGGGCGTGAAGCTTTCCAGAATCGATACGCTTAGCCACGAGGAGGCCGGCTCGACCACGGCACTCCAGCGGACGCCCCCGCCGGCGTCGGCATCGGAGGTCAACAACAGTTCCTGCGGGGCCGGCGTCGCGCCTCCGGCGACCGCCCGGAAATTCAGCGCGGCCGGAGCCGAGAGGGTCGGCACAAGCGGCGGGGTGGGCGCGCTCACCAGGGTCACATTGTCCAGGCTGTTGGTTTCCCGGCCCAGACTTTGATCCGCGCTGATCTCGATCCGCTCGACCGCCGCCAGAGCCTGCGCGAAACCGGCCACCCCGGACTCCTGAATGAAGAAGGGCCCGGCCAGCGGAACGCGGTAGCGCTGGTACTGGCCGAAGAGCGCGGGAAGCGCCCCCGCCCAGCGGAACGAGCTTCCGGCGCCGATTAGGCGCACCACCACCGGCAGAATGGCGCCCAGCTCGGAAACGTGGCGATAGTCGAATTCCAGCCGCGGATTGGCGATCCGCGCCAGATTGCCCAGGAACTTCGGGGGAGCGACGAAGAAGTCGTCAGCGCCGCTTTCCGCCTCGTTGTAAATCAGCGCTCCGACCGGGAAGCCGCCCTCCAGCGACCAGAACAGCGTGGAGGCGGAATCGCCGAAGGTCGCTCCGCTCACCCCGGCCGGAGGATAATTGCGGCCCCAGCCGTCGGTATCGCTATCGAACAGGGAAGTAATGGGCGCCGAAGGCGAAGCCGGCATCGGCGCCGGCGCCAGGTCCGCGACCAGGGCGAAGTTATCGAGCCCATTGCGCTCCTGCGCCGGGGTGTGGTCCATGCTGATTTCGATCCGCTGCACGTTGGAGAGCGCCTGGGCGAGACTCGCCTGACCGCTGGTCCGGCGAAACGTCGCGGCGTCGATGGGGACCCGGTATGGGGTCCAGGAAGGCGTGGGGGGCTCGGCGCTGGTCCATTCGTAGGTGGCGCCCTCGCCCAGGATCCGCAGCCGGACAGGGAACAGCGCCTCGGCGGTGGAGACACGCCGCAGGTTGAACTCGAAGCGGGGATTGGACAGCGCCGACAGATTGCCCAGGAACTTCTGGGGCGCGACCACGAAGTCCTGGGTGACTACGCTGTCGGAGGGATCGGTCAATTCCAGGAAGCCGCCGGGCGCCCCGCCGCCGCTCACCCAGAGCAGCGTGGCGCTGGCCTCCCCGAGGCTGGCCGTGGGAACACCGGATTCGGGGAAATTACGGCCCCAGCCGTCGCTGTCGAAATCGAAAGTGGAGACGATGAAGACGCCCGCGGCGCCGCCCTCGAGCCGGGCGGTGAGGGTCCCGCCGATGGCGGTGTGCAGGGTCGCCACCCCAATCGCCACGTAGTAGAGTCCGGTCTGCAGTGGCGGCGTGCTGGCCGGGGTGATGACAATCTGCTCCCGGCCCGTCCCGATGGTCTGGGCGGAGAAATCCGTGCCCACAGCCATGCCGTCTTGCACGGCGACGTCGCGATTGAAACGCGCCAGCAGCAGCAAGTCGTGGGAAGCGACATCGGGCTCCAGGTCGATGGTGAGGCGCGAGATTCCCGGCGGGACCGCTACCGTGAACCCGGTCAAGAAGGTCTGCTGGGTCTGCGGGGCGATGGAGAACCGGCGGGGCGCTCCCGGTTGCAAACGGGCCGTCTGTCCCAGGGCCGCGGGCAGAACCAGGGTGCACAACAGCACGATACGACGCACCAACATGCGAGCCTCCTGTGATCCGGCTCTACTCCACGGCAAAGCAGAAAACGGCATTGGAACCTTCCGGCGAAAGCGTGTATTCACCCGGCGCCAGGCTGTGGTCGACCCGAACCTTGAAAAGCTTCTCGTGGATTCGCAAGATCGAAAGCGGGATCGGGCGGGCCAGCGGCTTCTTCTTGCGGGTCACTACCACCTCGCGCCGGCCCTGGCGCGGCTCCACCCGGTAGAGCCGCAGCTTGTCGGCGGGGATGGCGTCGGAAACAAACAGGAACTCCGGGCTGGCCAGCGGCGTCCGCGCCGGGCTGCCGGCGCCGGCGATCGAGTAAAGCTGCTCGTCCTTGCGGGTCTCCTCCTTGGCTTCGCTCACCTCGGTTTCGAGCAGCCGGTCAGCGTGAATCAGATAAGGGACGTCTTTTTTGGGAGGATCGGGCAGGCCTGACTTTCGCTCGCTGGCCGACTGGGACGCCGCCGCGGCGGCCAGCAGAGTGACGGTCCAGCAGCCGGCGATCCACATGAGGGTATTGTAACTCGTGCCGGTCCATAGCCACGCGGTCTCCGTGAAAGGCGACGCCCTCGGCCTGGAGGCGCAGGCGCTGCTCGAAGCCCGCCGAGCCGGGCAGCAGAATCCGTCCGCCGGCGCCGACCACGCGGTGCCAGGGCAATCCCGCCCCGCTCAGAGCGCGCGCCACCTGCCGGGCGGTGCCCGGAAAGCCGGCCGCGCGCGCCACCGCTCCATAGCTGGCCGCCCGGCCCGGAGGAATCGCCCGCACCACGGCCCGCACCCGGGCGAAGTAATTCCCGCCGGTCCCGCTCTGGCCGGGGCGCTTCACGCTGCCGGGGCGCCGGCCAGCTTCGGCTCGATGTCTTCGAGGAGCTTTTCCACGTCGGCGGCGGTGAAGGGCTTGGGCAGCACCGCCTGGTTCTGCTCCGAGAACATCTCCTTCATCTCGGCGCTAAAGCTGTCGGCGGTGAGAAAGACGAAGCTCCGGATGCGGCCCCGCACGCGCCGGTACACCTCGATGCCGCTGATGCCGCGCATGCGCACGTCGCACAGCACCAGGTCGAAGTGGGCCCGCTCGGCCAGGTCCAAAGCCTCCTCGGCGCTGGAGACGGTGATCACCCGATACTTGCGGTCGCTGAGCAGGCTCAGCAAGGAGTCCTGCACCTTGGGATCCTCGTCGATCACCAGGGCGGTCAGGTTGCCTGGCGGGCGGGCGGCGTGTCCGGCTTCGCCGGCCGGCTCGGAGGCGACTCCGGCCAACATGTATTCGATCTCGAAAGTCGTCGATTGTCCCGGCGTGCTATTGACCCGGATCGACCCGCCGTGGCCCTCGATCAGGCTTTGGCAGACGGCCAGCCCCAGCCCCGCCGTGTCGTTCGGCTTGCGGCTCTCGAAGGAGGAGTTGAAGATCCGGTTCTGCATCTCCGGGCTGAGCCCCGGTCCGGTGTCGCTGATGGAGATCAGGACACGCTTGGCCAGGATCGTGGTGCGGATGGTGATGAGCTTCTCGCGGGCCTCCTCCAGGGCCCGCTCGGCGTTGATCAGCAGGTTCAGAAAAACCTGCTCCAGGTGCGCTTGGTCGCCGGCGATCATGGGGGGCGCCGGGGAAAGCTGGAGGCGGAGGCGGATCCCGCGCGCCTCGCACTTTTCCTGCCGGATTCCCACCACGGCGCGCAGGACCGCGTTGACGTCCACCAATTGAGCGCCCGTTCGCTGCGGCCGGGCGAAGGAGATCAGCCGCTGCAGGATGGTGGTGGCGTGCTGGGCTTCGGCGTGGATGGCGCGCAAGTCCGGCTCCAGGGACCCGGAACCGTAGCGCGCCAGCGCCAACTCCGCCAGCCCGGTCAGCGAGGCCAGCGGGTTGCGCAGCTCATGAGCCACGCCCGAGATCAGTTCCCCCACCGCGGCCATCTTCTCGGTCTTGTAAAGCTGCTCGCGCATGGACCGCTGCTCATACAGCTTCATGGCCAGGGCCCCCAGGTTGGCCAGATGCTGCGCGCAGGCCCTCTGCTCTTCGCTGAACGAGCGCCGGCGCCGCCGGTCGTCGATCTCCAGGACTCCGAAGACCTCCCCGTCGGAGGCCATAGGCACGAACAGCAAGGATCTCTGTCCCAGGCGGCGCACGATCTTCGCATCCAGGAAGGGGCAGTTCCTGGCGTCGGGCACCTGGAGCAGCGCCCGGTTTTTGAAGCACGTCGCCGGACCAGAAACTGCGTCCAGAGGGAGGGCTGGCGCCGGGAAGGCGTCGGTCCCCGCCAGCACGTCCAGTTGCTTGGTGAGCCGGTTGTAGAGCAGCAGATAGCAGTGCGTCGCTCCCAGCAGGGCGGGCAGCGTCTGGACGATGCGCCGGTAGATCTCGGCCGGCTCCTCGGCCGAGATCATGCCTTCGGCGACGGCGTAGAGGCTGCGAGACAGATGAGGCTGGCTGCCGTTGCCGCGCCGCATGCGCCAGAATCCCGCGGCCGCAACCAGGCCGGCGGCGGCCACCGCAGCCAGCGCCGCGAACAGGGTCCCGTCGCCCGTGCTGGCCGAGGCGGACGCCTCCTGGCGCAAGTTGCCCATCGCCGGCGCCGCTACCGCCAAGAGGGCCCAGGCCCGCCGCGTGCAAATACAGTTCGGCACAAGAATGTTTCGGTCGGTTTTCCGCGCCCCTCCGGTTTCCGGCATCTAGTCTCTAGTGTAATGCGGCGGTCGCGAGATTCACAACGCCAGCCAGCCCGCGGCCCAGTCCATAGTACCAATGGTCCTAGTACCATTATACATCGTAACTCAGCCCGCTCCACTTATGGGATTGATTCTGTATATTATTTCGACTATACTAGAAACGTGGTATTAGAAACCGACCTTCGAATGGCGGTTGCTCGGTTCGGCGCCCTGGCCAACCCTCAGCGAATCCGGATTGTCCGGCTGTTGCTGGCGGCTTTCCAAATCGGCGGTATGACGGCGGGTCAGATTCGCCACGAACTGGGGATTCCGGGCTCCACCCTGACTCATCATCTGGCCAGGTTGGAGACGACCGGCCTGATCGAATCCCGCAGGGACCGGCGCTGGATCTGGTATTCGGCCAGCCTGCCGGGCTTGCAGGCGATGCTGAGCTTCCTCTACGAGAACTGCTGCAGCCGGGCCGAACGCACTGAGCCAAATGACCCAAATGACCCAAATGACCCAAAGGAGACAGAAGAACATGACGCAGGAAATCGAAATCAAAGACCAGGTGCGGAAGGTGTACGGTGAGGTGGCCAAGGGCGAGCGCTGTTGCTCGATCGATCTGACCCAATTGCGCTGCGACGGCGGCGGGTACACGGCTGAGGAGATCGCCTCGCTGCCGGAAGGCGCCTCGCTCGGGCTGGGGTGCGGCAATCCCACGCGCCTGGCGGCGATCGAGCCGGGCATGACGGTGCTCGATCTGGGCAGCGGCGCCGGGGTCGACGTGTTTCTGGCGGCCGGCCGGGTGGGCGCCGGGGGCCGGGTGATCGGCGTGGACATGACCCAGGCCATGATCGACAAGGCGCGCGCCAACGCCGCCTCGGGCGGATACGGGAACGTCGAATTCCGGCTCGGCGAAATCGAGAGCCTGCCGGTGGAGTCGGGCGCGGTGGACGTGATTCTGTCCAACTGCGTGATCAATCTGGCGCCCGACAAGCGCAAGGTTTTTGCCGAGGCTTACCGGGTGCTCAAGCCGGGCGGGCGCCTCCAGATCTCCGACATCGTGACGCGAGGCCAGATGCCGGAGGCGGTCCGCAGGGACCTGGAGAAGTGGGCGGGGTGTCTGGCCGGCGCCAAAGACCGTGACGAGTATCTGGAGATGATCCGGCAGGCCGGCTTCGCTCCGGTCGAGGTAGCGCAGGAGTTCGAGTATGACGCGTACCGAGGGCCGGAGTTTGCCGCGCTGTCGATCAGCGTCGTGGCCACCAAGCCGAGGGGCTGCTGCTGAGGGAGCCGCTTAGGACGTGGCGCCCATGCTCTCGGTGGTGAGCGAGACTTCCACCCGAGGCAGGGTTGGGGATCCGGACATGAACGGCGTGTAGAATTGGAAGGGGTAATTCGCGATGACGATCTGGATCCGGAACAGGTCATCGCCGAGGCTGACGTTGTTGACCGCGACCAGGTCGGTGGTCAGTCCCAGCAACGGGCCGCCCGTCCCGGCGGCATTGCCATAAACCACCACGTTGCGAATGCCGGTGGCGTCGAAGGCGTTGACGACGGCGTAGCGAGCTCCGGCGCGAGCGCGTTCGGTCAGGCCTTGCAGGCGAAACAGCACGGAGCCGATGTCGAGCAGGCCGATGAAGGTGACCAGGGCGATGGTGAGGACCAGGGCGGTCTCGATGATCGTCGAGCCGCGCCGGCGGCGTCTTGCTTGTCCGAAGCGAAAACTCACAGGCAGCACCTCATGTCAGGTATTGGCCCAGGTAGATAAAAGTGGCCCGGGGCTTGTTGGTCAACTGGTAGCTGGTCCAGACGACCGAGAAAGTGAAATTAGTGATGTTGACGGTCACGGTCTGGGGGATCCCCATGGCGTCGGCCGCCCAAGCGACGTTGACATTGGCGGTGGTGAGCCCGGTCAGAACCGGGATCGAGCCGCCGGCGGGGGTTCCGTAGACGACGACATTCCTAACGTTGTTCGTGAATGTGCCGCCCGCGGAGCCGCCGTCGAAGTCGGCCAGGGCGGCATAGCGGGCCCCGGCCCGGATGGCGCTCTGCAACTGGTTGTAGACAAAAAAGGCGTATCCGAACTGGAACATGCCGCTCATGAAGGTGATGAGGAGCGGAAAGGCCAGGCCGAACTCGAGGATTACGTTGCCGCTTTGCGATCGCCGCCGGGTGGTCCGGATGAGCCTCATGTCGCCCCCTCCAGGGTAAGGACAGGCGGCCGGTCCAGCCGGACCACCCATCGTCTACCTTATCGACCAAACGGAGGGGAAGCTTATTCCTGGCCGTAACCTGACCCATTAGCGGTTGAACCGGACCCCCCAATTGCAGTAAGGTAGGCGGGAGGAGGAACTCTCCCATGATCATCAGCCGGCGAAGCTGGTTCCAACTGGGCGGCGGGGCCCTGCTGGCTCGGGCCATTCGGGCCGCGGGGTTGCCCGTCAAGATCGGCGTGACGGACTGGAACCTGAGGCAGGAGGCCAAGCTGGCCGCGGTCGAGCTGGCCAAGCGGCTCGGGTTTGACGGGGTGGAGATCAGCATCGGGGTGGGAACCGAAAAGCTGCCGTTGTCGGAAGCCGCCCTTCAGAAGCAGTACGTCGAGGAAGGCCGGCGCATCGATCTCCCCATCCCCTCGACGTGCTTGAACATTCTGCACCGCAACGTCCTGAAATCGGATCCGCTGGCCCAGCGGTGGGTAGCCGAATCGATCCCCATCACCCGCAACGTGGGAGCGCGGGTCATTCTGCTGCCCTTCTTCGGCAAAGGAGCGCTCCAGACGCGGCAGGAGATGGACTTCGTGGCCGACTACCTGCGGGAGATTGCGCCGGAGGCGGAGAAAGCCGGCGTCGTGCTCGGCCTGGAGGATACCTGCTCGGCCGAAGATAACGCGCGCATGCTGGAACGGGCGCGATCTAGGGCGGTTCGCGTCTACTACGACATCGGCAACTCGACCAACGGGGGCTTCGACGTGGTCCGGGAGATCCGCTGGCTGGGCGGGGAGCGGATCTGCGAATTCCACCTAAAAGACAATCCCAACTTCCTGGGGCAAGGTAAGATTGACATTCCGGCAGTGATCGAGGCGATAGCCGAGATTGGCTTTCGCGGCTGGGCTCACCTGGAGACCACAACGCCGACCAAGTCGGTGGAGGACGATATGACCGTCAACCTCCGCTACGTCCGGGGGCTGATCGCCCGGCGCGGGTGAGGCAATCATGGCGACTGCAAGTCGGAAAGGCGCGCCGCAGCTCTACACGATTTCCGGGCATCCCTCCGGGATCCAGGTGGTGGACTTCGTCGGGCGAGTCACCTTCGGTCGCGAGACCGAGCAGTGCCGGCAGCGGCTGAAAGACCTGATGGCGCAGGGGGAAGGCCGCTTCGTATTCGACCTGGAAAAAGTCGAATACGTCGACAGCGCGGGGATCGGCTTTCTGGTGAGCTGCCTGAGCACGCTGCGGCAGGGAGGCGCCCGGCTGCGGCTGGCCTCGGCGCCCGAGCGCGTCCGCTACGTGCTGGGGATCACCCGGCTGGACACCGTATTCGAGATCTTGCCGAGCCTCGAGCGGGCCCTGGAAAACTTCAGTTGAGTCGCCGGGCGCCGCGCGGCTGGCCGAGCGAATCCGCCGCGGCTCTACTTCCCCGGCGGATAAATGAGGTAGCCTCGTTTCTCCGCGCGGATCTGATACAGGTTCTTGCCGGCCGTGATGTAGAGGGTCCGCAGGCCGGCCCCTCCGAACCCGCAGTTGGTCACCGAATCTTCCGGGATGGGGATCCGGCCGAGGAGCTGGCCCGCGGGACTGATCAGGTAGACGCCGGCCAGGTTTTCCGGCGGTCCGCTGTTGGATCCGGCGGCGGCGTAGATATTGCCCTCGATGTCGATGGCCATCCCGTCGGCGCCGCGCCCGCCGCCGAAGCTGTAGTGAATCCGCCCCTTGGCCAGCGTCCCGTCGGGCCGGATGTCGAAGCGCTTGATGGTGGCCTGGCGGGGAGGGCCGGCGCTGGAGTCGGCGACGAACATGGTCTTGCCGTCGGGGGAGACCAGCAGCCCGTTGGGTTTCTCGATGTCCGGCCGGGTCAGGACCAGGGTGAGGCGGCCGTCGAGCTCGATCCGGTAGACGTCCTCGGTTTCGAGTTCGCGTCCGGACTGGTCGCCGTAGCGTGGATCGCTGAAATAGATCCGGCCCAGAGCGTCGATGTCCAGGTCGTTGGGGCTGTTCAGGCGTTTTCCCTGAAAGCGCTCGGCCAGGACTTCGATCTGGCCGGTCTTCAGGTCGGTGCGGGTCACGCGGCGGTTCCCGCCCTCTCCGGCGCCTTCACAAGCCAGCAGCCGCCCGCGAGCGTCGAAGGCGAGCCCGTTGGCGCGTCCGCTCGGCTCGCGGAAGACGGTGAGCCGCCGGTCGGCGCCCCAGCGCATAATGCGATTTCCGGTGATCTCGGTGAAGTAGACATTGCCTTCCGCGTCGGCCGCCGGACCCTCGGTGAAAACGATCGAGACCGCCGTTTCGAGGCGAGCCCCGGATTCAATCAGCGGCAGCGCCCGGCCCGGGCCCTGGCCCGGGGCTGGCAGCGCGGCCAGGGTCAGGACAACCCCCACTGGCCAAGCGAGCAGGCCATTCCTCGATCTCATGATCCCGGTCATGGGATTCGACGCACGCACCCTCCGAGGGTGAGCAGGGTCACCAAGCCGCAGAACCGTTGCTCCGGACTGCCCACGTAGCCGTTGCGCTGCTCTATGATGTACGCCAGAATCAACTCCCAGGTAAGTCCGCCATCTCGCCCCTGTCCATCATATCTGACGTGCGGCTCACGGTCCCGCGGGGCTCCCATGTCTAACGACTTGGGCGCTCAGGCGCGGCCCGCCTTTGGCCGTCGCTAGCAGCGCCGGGTTAGACATCCGATTGGCTCAGCAGTTGGGTTCCAAGGCGCTTGCGATACGGGCAGCGACGTGCCGACTTTCGTCAACGCTTGTCTGAATGGCGCGAAGCGAACCGGCTTGCTAGAATCGTCGACCGGGAGACATTCGCGTGTTGCCGGCTGGGTCGCTCTCGCATTATCGCATTCTTGAGAAGCTCGGCGCCTTGAACCATCCCAATATCTGCACCGTCTTCGACGCGGGCGAGGCTGAGGGCCAGTTCTACATTGCCATGGAGCTGGTGAAAGGACGGCCGCTGAGCGCTTTGATCTCAGCGGACGGCCTGCCGGCCGAGACGGTGGCGCGGCACGGCCAGCAAATCGCCGACGGGCTGGCCCGCGCGCACGAGCACGGCGTCACGCACCGGGACCTCAAAAGCGCGAACGTGATGGTCACGCCGGACGGCCGGGCCAAGATCCTCGACTTTGGGGTCGCCGTGCTTGGGAAGGAGCTTTCCGAGGCCACCCGCTCCGCCGCTACTCTGTCGGAAGCGGTGGCGGGAACGCTGCCGTACATGGCGCGCCCTACTGCGGCGCATGAACCTGCCCGACTAGGCTTGTTGACGCCCACGGGTAGAGGACCGTCGCCGGACCGGGGTGCGTATCATGGTCATCGTACTTCGTCGCAGACTCTATCAGCGCCGGCAATCGGGTCCCAGTGGTGAACCAACAGACCGCCTATCTATGGCGTCGTCATCGCGCCAGCGTTTACATCCCAATTCGGTGCTCACTGCGTTGAGCAGCCGAATCTTCTCAAGCCGGACGATGTGTTTGAAGTTCCAGCTCACGAGTGCATCGACTTCGGCCAGGGTCGCCGAGGCGATGTGCAACATGTCCTCACGAAACCGCGCGCCCAGTATTCCACGCTTTTCGTACGCCGCAACGAGCGCGAGTTACGGGAAGGACTGCCCCCGCTAGTAGTAGCAACTCCTGTGGAGTTCCCGAACGGTCTCAGGAGCACTGCGCACCTCAGCCGCCGTCACGTCCGATAACACCAGTTGAAACCGGCCTGCCCGAAAGTCGCGAGCAAGACCATTAGACCACACGGCGAACTCCGGGTCGAAGCATCCGCCCAACACAGAGGTGTCGCATAGGTCCGGAGTCCTTCCATCGCAGAGAATTGTCATAGCCCGCCGGTTGCGGCGGTGGAAACTCGTGGGGCGGCAAAGTAAAGTTCGGGCGATTCAGGATATAGAGCGAGATTCATTTGCAGGCGAAATTCGCGGCGTCGTTGCTGCTGCCTGTGCCCATATACACAGCTACCTGCGGATACGGACAGAGCGGGCGCGTCATGACCACTCTGTTGTTGGTCACGTGGGAGCCGATGATCTGATCGGGAGCGGCCCCAGATTCCCGCCAGCGCTCCAGCGCGCCAAGGAAGTTAAACTGATTCGGCCCCGGGCCGCCGCCGCAGTGCTGCATGCCGGGCGCCATGAACAGCCGCAGCCAGTTGTCCTGCTTTCGGCCCATCTTTGCGAGCACGCTCGAATAGTAGTTGATGCTGTTCTGTGCCGAGTTCAGTGAATCATTCCAGCCGTGATACATGAGGAGCTTTCCGCCGCGAGCTTTGAACGCCGCAAGATCAGGGTTGATGGCTTTCAGATAACCTGCCTTCTCCTCAGCCAAGGCTGTGTCGCGATGCAGGTCGAAGGCGCGCCAGTCCCACTTCGGGTCCTGATAGAGTACATAGTTGAACGTGCCGATCCGAGCTTCGGCCGGCTCCCCGCCTGCCAGAAAACCCCAACCCAGTTCGCTGCCAGGCGGCATTCCGGGATAAATCAGCTCTCCGGTCTTTTTCTTCGCAGGAGCGTAAGCCATGTTCATGGCTTCAACCTGCGGCGCCGTGAGACAGTTGCCCGCATCGCCCCCACGACACAACAATGTGGCGGAATCGAAATGGGAGATGGGGTATTCGATGCAATTGAATCAGAAGACCAGGGAAGGGCCGCAACATGGCAACCGGGACCAGCAGTTCCGCTACATCAACCGGCAGGTGGCCTCCTTCCGGAGGAGCGGAGATCCCGGTGCTGTCGGTGGACACGAAGAAGAAAGA
>Ga0247727_10013072_pt1 | contig 14083 bp, 12 predicted proteins | sample WisWelCaveWW1625_FD_202498 | JGI IMG/M metagenome (GOLD analysis project Ga0247727, IMG submission 202498) | Biofilm microbial communities from Wishing Well Cave, Virginia, United States - WW16-25 | ecosystem: Environmental > Aquatic > Deep subsurface > Groundwater > Cave microbial mat | place... | reverse complement strand
GGTAGATTTTTCGGATCGTATGTTTGATTGGGGGCATAATCATTCAGCCGCACCCACGGGACGCCGCCTTGCACCGCCGCGTTCACGATGTAAACTGCATGCGTATTGTCCGGTTGAACATGATCTTTTTCCGATTGCACGCGTTGATACGGCACGCGCACTTTTTTGATAAACGTGAGCGCCTCGCGTTGCACCCAAAACGCTTCATCCGTGCAGGAGGCAACCGTGGCGAGATGCCCTCGACCGACGCCGCTGCAACCGCCGGTGTCGTTGCGGTCAACGGGTCCTTCCCAGTCCAGCAAAAATTTTACCGGCAACTCCGGATAACGCGCGAGTACGCCCGACGCCATCGTGATGCCGTACGAGTTCGTCACGATGCCAATTTGCTTTGCATCCACTTGCGACAGCGTCGCGACGTACTTGACAACAGCCCCGAGTCCATCTTGATGTAAATAGCCGGCGTAATCTTCTTTGCCCTCGCTTTTGCCGCGACCGTCCGGATCAAAAGCAATCGCAACAAATCCGCCGTTTACAAATTCGCCGACTGCCGAATCACCGCGCGGGCTGACGCGCGTGAACAATGAACTATCGCCATTGCCGCCGGGAACGAGCACAACCGCCGGATATTTTTTGCTCGCGTCTTTTGGCGCGTACACCGCGACGAATAATTTCGCGCCGCTCGTCGGATTCATCACGGTCGCTATCGTCGTCGCTGGCGCGGTCTCGCCATTTGCCGCGGATGCTTTCGGCGCGGGCAATGTGCTTTGCTTGCTTTGCGGCGGCGTAATTGCCGGCGGCGTGATTTGTTTTCCTTGCGCCGGCGCGGGCAATGTGCCCTGCTTACTTTGCGGCGGCGTGATTTGTTTTCCTTGCGCCGGCGCGGGCTGAGTGGCTTGCGCTTCTTGCGTTGGCGCGGCGGTTGATTGCGCGGTTGGCGCGGGTTGAACAGAAACGCACGCGGTCAGAACAAAAGCAAATACGGTTATTGCAATCAATTTTTTCATGTGTCTCCTGTTAGAGGTTGTTTAACAAATCAATTTTCTACCACACCACTTGCACCGCAATGCGGGCGTACAGTACAGGTGAGACGCGAAGGACGCGTAGGAATGGAAAGCTTTGGCGAATCCCAAAGGGACTTTCAGTCTGCTGTAAATCGTTACGCCCTTGGCGTCTTGGGTGAATTATTCAACCACCTCTTAGAAAGTTTCGCGTATCGCCCGCTCTATTGCGGCTTGCGCATTATTTCGCGGACTGTTTTTCAAAAATTCCCACCCCGCGCGAACCCATTCCCGTGGCATAGATCAACACGCGTCCGTCCGGCAATTGCAAAATATCGGGATCGCCCAATTCCACAATGCGCTTGCCACTTGAATCATAGAACTCAACCCACGTCGTCGGCGTAAATTTTTTTCCATCCGCCGATTCCAGAATCACAAAATTGTCGCCGAGAAAGGTCGTGTAGATGAAAATTGTGGCGCCAATTTTTATAACGGTCGGATCGTGGCCGCGCTCAAGAATCGGCGCGGCATCAAGCGTCCACGTCAGCCCATCTTTCGACGACGCGCCGAGAATGTCCGCGGGTCCGCGTTTGTTTACAAAGTTCGCCGAGAAATACATTCGATACGTTCCATCGTCGAGCCGCAGAACGCGCCCGTGCGCGGCTTGCGCCAAGCCGTTCGCGCCGATGTCCACGCGCACGCCTTCGCGCGTGAAATTCATTCCGTCGGTCGAGAACGCGCTGAAGACGCGAAATTCGTGGTCAACATCCGGTTTCATTTCGCAAAACGTATCGCCTTGATAGTACATCCGATAACCGGCGTCGAGCGCGATAACCCACGGGTGCGATGCGATGCAATCTTTCTGTCCCGCGCCGCCGTTGGTTAGTCGCACGCCGCTATCTTTGGTGAACGCGATTCCGTCTTTTGACGTCGCGCTCGTGATGCCCTTTTGCGAAACGCTATTCCAAAAAATGCGGTAGCCGCCCTCGCGCAATTTCACGATGCTCGGTGCGAAATTTTCCCGCTCGCCCACAACCGCGATTTCTTTCCACTTTTCGATGGCAGTCAGTTGCGGCAAAAAAGATTTTTCGTGCGCGCGCAATTTATCGCGATCCTCCGGCGACAAAGTGCCGCCTTGCGTTTTGGATATTGGCGATGGCGGCGGCGTTTTCGGTTGAGCCGTCTGCGGCGGCAACGCGCGCGGCGTTTCGGGCGCGGGCGGCGGATTTTTCGGCGCGGGTTGCGTCGGCAACGCGGCAATCGCAGTGGGTTGCGGCGCGACGGGTGGTGGTGGCGGCGCGCACGCGGCGAAAAGAAAAATCGGCGTGAGCAAAATTGTTTGTTTCAACATTGGGTGCCTCAAAATTTTTCGCAACTCGGTGAATTTTTTTTCGCCGCGGATTTACTTGACTTCCATTCGACTCGGCACGCCGCCCGCCGCGACCCAAGCCGTCGCCGTTTCCGCAATCGTCGCCCAACGTACCGATGAAATTTTTCCAACGCGCGCCGCCCACGCTTCAAGCGCGTCAATGTTCTCATTCGTTTCCGGGGCGAGCAATGTTTTAGGTAGCACCATCACCGTCACACTCGTGATCGGCGCGTAATTGCCGCCAGCAGAAATTTTCTTTGCCAAATCTTCCGCGTCTTTGAGTAGACGCGTCCCGCCGCCGACCGAAACAAGATTTCCGTTCGGATCATGCACGGAATATTCGGCAGAGCTTTTCGGTCGCCACACGCCGGCGGATTTGTCGTCATTCCCAAGAGTGTGCGCGCCCTTCCCGGTTATCAAACCAGAATATCCCCACAACACTTGCGCCGTCCATGTATAGCCGCCGGAACCGGAAAGTGGATTGCGCATTTGGTCAATTTCGCCGACTGTCATTCCCGACACCACGCCGGTCACTTTACCGCCGAGCTGTTCGATTTTGCGCGCCGCGTTCGCGCGATCGGTGATCGCGTGCGTATGCGCGTCCCATTGCACGCCGACCGCGGAGGTCGCGCGAATAATTTCACCGGCGCGCGGCTCACCGTTCAACCAATCAATGTCCGCACCGATAGACCAATGCATGCCGGTTTTTGTCGCGCGTTGAAAAAACGCGATCAGTTTATCCGGGTCGGGCCACACCTCGCGTTTGTTTTCGATGTGCATCGTGCCGGAAATGTAGAGCAGAGGCGCGTTTGATTTCGCGGCTTGGGTCGGCGTTGCCGCCGGCGGCGGCGTGGTTTTCGATAACGCGGCGGTCGGTTGCGCGGCTTTCGGCGCGGGCTGCGCGGCAGTCGGCTGAGTGATGATCAGCGCGAGCAGGTCTTTCGAATGGACCGCGCGCAGGCGGTCTTTGCTCGCGGCAACCGACACAAGCGCGGCTTCATAGAGCGACCATTGCGCGTTCGCGTCGGCATCGGACAAAAGTTTTGATTTGCGATTGATGTCGAACGGCGGCTTGCGCGGTCCGCGCAAGAACGCGGTGACCCACGCGGAATCGTCCGCGAAAAAATCATTGTCGTGCATCTTGATGCCGACAAAGTACGGCGCGCGCGCATTGCGCGCCGCGCGCGCTTGCTTGAACGCGTCGTCAACGGCGTCGCTTGCTTTTTTGCCAACGTGCTCAAACAATTTCAAATCGTAATGCTCCGGGCGCAGGTACATTCCCGAACGCTGATCGCCGAGATTCGGCGCGCCCGAATGACTGACAATAAATTTCGCGCCGAGCGTTTTGAAAACCGACGCGGAGGATTCGGCGAATGCCGCGTCGGTTTGCAACGAAGCAATCAACGCGTTGCCGCCCGTGAGGTCGGACAATTTTTTGTAGCCGCCGGCTTTTGTCGTCGGCTGACCGCTCGCCAAGTCCAAGCCATGCGTTTCGTAATTCATGATCGTGTTGAATTGTTCCGTTGCACTTTTTTTGCCGAGCCCGAGCCAATCATAGTCGGTGTAATACGGCGCGGGCGGGCGAACGTGATAGGCAAGCCCGGCAAGCGGCGATGTTTTTAGTTTGTTCAACAAATCCGGCGCATGCGATTCGTACCAATCGAGAATTGTCGTCGTCAAATAAAAATCTACCGGCACGTTATACTTTTCGTGCAACGCGAGAATCCGGCTGACGGTCGCCGCGCTTTTGTCCGGGTACGCGAAATCCTGGACGTTGATGGAAAAAATCGCATAATCACCGGCAAACGCGGCGGTTGTTGGCACGGCCGCGAGCGTTTGCTTCGGCACTGCCGGCGCGCTTGTTGGCGCGCTCCCCTCTTCTGTTAGGAGAGGGAGTGAGGTCGGTGCGCACGCGGTGAGTAAAACAAATAGAACGTTGAGAAGCACGATGAGACGGTTCATTAAATCTCCTTTTCTCAACCACCACACCGATATAACTCTTGCGCGCTATTCGGACCAATCGCCGGACGCGCGGCATCCGACCACGCGTTGCGCGGCACGCTCGCGCAATTCTGCGCGATCCAGCGCGCGAGTTCGTTTGGCTGTTGCGCGGGCAACAAAAACAAGCGCACGTCATTTTGCGCAATCCGCGCGGCAAGTTGCTCCGTCGTCAAGATTTCGTCGCGCCCCGAAAATCCGCCGAGCGCCATCACCGGTTCGCCGGTCGCGAGAATAATCGGCGCGGCGGTGTTCGCGTTCAGCGTTGCGGCAAGAAAACGCGCACCATTGCGATTTGCTTTCAAGTATTCAATCAAGCGCGCGTCTCCGATTGCATTCGCGTTCGCGTTTTGTGGTGGGCGCGCGCGGGTCAACAATTCGGGTCCGGCAAACGGCAAGCCGCTATCGCCGAGGCTCAGCACCGGCGTCAACGACCACGCCGCGGGCGCGATCAGGAGCGCGACGAGAGAAAATCCGGAGATTAGAGATTGGAGATTAAAGAGGCGATGCGCGAATTTCAAAACGAAAAGCGCGAGCGCGCCGACAATGGAGACTGCGACAACCGGCGTCAGCCACTTGCCCCACTCCGGATACTCCGCGAGCAACGCGATCTGCACGAGTGCGGTAATGATGAGCGCGAACGGCAAAAGCATTCCGCGCCATTTCTTTTCGCGATCATCGCGCCACATCGCCGCGACGCCCGCGCCGACGAGCGCGGCAATCGCGGGCGAAAGCATTTCGAGATAATAACGATGGATCAATCCCGCCCAGCTGAAAAAAATTAGTTGCGGCACGAGCCACAGCGCCCATAAAATAATTGATTGATGTTCGCGCGCGAGCGGCAGACGCACGCGCATTTGCCACGCCGCCGCGATGATGCCGATGAGCGCGAACGGCAACAGCCAGCTCGCTTGCCCGCCCAGTTGTTTGTTAAAAAGTCTCAGCGCATCGGGCGCGCCATTTTCGTCGTTCGGACCGCGCGGCGCAGATTGCGGAGCGTTCGGCGGCGCCGGCGGCGCGAATTGATTTTTCGGTTGAGGTTGTTGCTTGCTCTGCGGCGGCGCGGGTTGATTTTTCGGCGCGGGCAGTTGCGCGATTTGCGGCGCGTTGTTCGTCGCGCGTAATCCGAAAAGATTCGCAAACACACCGAGCCGCGAGATGCCGTTATGCCCGATGACAAGTTCGCTCATCGTATTATTGCGACTGCTCCCGATGAACGGACGCGCGTTCGCCGGCGTCAAGTCCACAACCGCGATATACGCAAATGAAACGACCGCGAGCACGATCGTCGCGACCGCGAGATGCGCGAGGCGTTTCCACCACGCGAGCGGCGCGGCGAAAAAGTACAGCGCGAAAAACGCGGGCAGAACCATAAACGCTTGCAACATTTTGATATTGAAGCCGATGCCAACGAGAATCGCGCAAGCCATCAGCCAGCGCAGTTTGCCGCGTTCTGCCGCGAGCATTGCCGCGTATGCCGCCAGCAAACTCGTGAAGACGAGCAAGCCGTCAATCGTGTTGTTGCGATTTGCCGCGATGCTGATCGGCGTGAGCGTCAGCGCGAGCGCGGCAATCAGCCCCGCGCCAATTCCAAATACGCGGCGCACCAAAAAATATAACAGCGCGACCGAGAGTACCCCCGCGAGCGCTTGCGGCAAAAGCAACGCCAAGCCGGAGAAGCCGAGCAACGCCGCGCTCCCGGCTTGAATCCAAAATCCGAGCGGCGGCTTGTCCACCGTTACGAATCCGCCCGGATCAAATGACGCAAAGAAAAAATTGTGCCAGTTCGTCAACATACTTTTCACGGTCGCCGCGTAATAAAAATTGGCAAAGCCTTCCTGCTCCAGTCGGAAAAAATGCAGGAACACGGCGAGCAAAAGAATCGCGGCGAACGCGAGGCGTTCGCGCGAAAAGCGCGGCATGATTCGGGATGCGTTTTGATTCGTGGATGTGATTTGCATTTTGGTTTTTCCGCCGCATGTCATTACGAGCCGCCGAACGCTTAATGACAGTGATCTTACTTGCCGTAAATACTGGTCGTCGGATGATACGCGCTCCAGCCGTACCATTCGCTCAAGTACGACGTAACGAATTGCAATTCCGCGCCTTGCAATTCGCCAGCGACGCCGCGCCCGGCAAAATCCCACGTCGTTTTCGTGACGCTGTCGCGCGCGATGAAGGTCGCGCCGGCGACGATTTCGAATTGCGCGGTCTGCCCTTTTATCGCGCGCGAATACGCAACCGCCGCGTTCGCTTTCACGTCGTAAAAAATAACGATCGGCGCGTTGGTAATAGTATCGTTCAGCACGCCGGGCGTTTGCTTGAGAGCGCTCAGCGGATACGCGACAAACGAATTGTCCACGCGCACACCGAGCAATAGTTCCTCGGGCGCAAGTCGCGTATCCTTTGTCATGAATTGTTTTGCCGCGCCGGGATTCGGCGCGCCGAGCGACACTTGGCGATATTGCGTCTTGAACGGCGTGTCGTTTGAAAGCACAACCGAATTCGGATATAGTTTTTTCCACTCGTCCCACGTCGTGTGCAAAAGCAGAGTCGTCTTCATTCGCTTGCCCTTCATCGCGCCGCGCGTCGCCTCGCCATCGAGATGTGTCCACACGCTTTGCGTTTGGCGGTCCGTCATTACCATCACGCCATTTTCCAAACCGAATACTTCAAACGTATAAATTTTTCCGTCAATGATGGGGTCGAAACCGACACCCGATGAGCAAAGTATTCAGAAGGTGATGAGCATCGGCTTGCCGCCAATAACATCGTTCGCAATGTGATGATACTGCATCATGTTGACCGGATACGCGCGGCTTTCGCCGTTCACCGTATTGCTGAGCACACGATCCGTCGCTTTCAAATAATTCGCCTGCGCGATCGAAATGAATTTCGGCAAATCAAGCGGAACGAATTGCGTTTGCCGCGCATAGTTCGGTGCAGAATAATCCACCGGATTTATTGAGAGGGTTGGCGTTGGGATTGTCGTTGCCGCGGCTTTCGGCGCGCTCGTCGCGGTTACCGGCGCGCTGGTGGTCGCGGGCGCGGCGGTCTTCGCGCTATTCTCTCCGGTTGAGAGAGGAGTTGGGGATGAAGTCGGCGCAATTAGCGGCGCGCTGCAACTATTCAGCAAGACCGCAACAAGAAGAATTGATATTTGTTTCATTGAGATGCCCCTTTGCAATTCAACGCGCACAAGAGCCTGTCCTGAGCGAAGCCGAAGGACGCTATGCTACACTTCACACATTACGCATTGCGAATTGCGAATTGCGAATTTATCTCCCCGCCATCTTCACAATATCTTCCGACGTAACGACGCACGTATTCTTCGTCGCATACACGACCAGCTCTTCGTACGCTTTCCAGATCGCGCCCATCTGTTCCTGATTGCGCGCGCGCGAATCGTCCGGCGTATTCAGGTTGTACGGCGGCGATTTCGGTTTATCGTTATCGTCGTAGAAAAAAGAATGCCACGGTGAACCACTGCGATAATAATTATCTTCGTGAATCAACGACGTAACGAATGGCACACGCGTTGCCTTCCACGCCGCGAGCTGCATTTGGAGATAATTGGTTGGGTTATATTCCGCTGCTTTGGGTGTCGTCAGCATATTCCACCAAAACACGCCTTTGTCGTTTTTCGCGTTCGGTCCTGGCTCGCCCCATCGCGTCACGCTGAAATCACTGGGACGTTGCAACAGCCCTTGCTCGAACACAAACGGATTGGCGATATCCGTTCCTTCTTCGTGGTACGCGACGAGCATCCGCGCGCCCATCTCCGCGTAAATCTTGAGCATCGCCTTGCGAATGCGCGCATCGCCGGCTTGTGGCGATGCGACGACCGGCTTTCTGCCCAGCATCTGCGCAACGTACGCGTAACCGCCCGGCTGTGTTTTGTCGAGATTGCCGGTCGTGAGATCAAGCCGATACATTTCGTAATCGCGCAAAGTTTGTTCGAGCGTTTTGTCGTCAAGAGTTTTCAAGCGCGCATCAAAGCCCGGATACGCGGGATGCGGCGGACGCACGTGATAACTGATCGTCATTTGACTTTTCTTTAGCCGCTCGATCACATCGGGGCGTTGTTTGGAATACATTTCGACGATCGGCGCGGTCAGATAGAAATCGCCGCGCGCATTGTATTTCTCAAAAATCCCGATGAGCCGCAGAATTGTATCCGCGCTGTTGCTGACGTAGCGGATGTCGTGCGTGTTGATCGCGAAGGTCATGTACGCTGCGCAATGGACGTTAGAAGTTTGAGGTTGGACGTTGGATGCCACGGGCGTCGTGGTCGGTTGAAAAGACTTTTTCGGTTGCGCCGTCGGCGCGGCAAGTTGTTCGTTCGCGCTAACTGACGGCGTATTCGCGGACGGCGCAGAGTTTTGCGTCACCGCGCCGGCGCATCCGACCAACACTATGGCAACGCACATCAAACTCAAGACTCGCTGCATCTCCAACCTCCAATTTCCGATCCTTCGACTTCGCTCAGAACATGCTTCCAACAACCAACTTCCATAATTCCCAATTACCGCTTACCAATTACCTTGCTTTCTCCCACGCTTTGAACGCGTCCGCCATTTCGGCGAGCGTCGCCCATTTCACTCTGCCGGCTTTGACTTGCGGGTCTACCACATCGGTCAAGAATTTTTCGATCACCGCAAACGGATTCTTGACGTCGCCTTTGAATTCGGCGGGATGGACGGTGAAATGAAAAACATTCACTTTATCCGCCGCCGCCGCGAGCGAAGCGTTGAAACTCTGTTTCAAAAATTCAAAGTACGCCTCATCGCCGCCGGCGGTTTCGGCTCGCCGCATCGAGGCGAAATCACTGCGCGCATAGATGCCTTCGGGCAGGAAAATAATTTTGCCGTTCGGATCGTGCGTCGCGAACTTGCTCACATCGGTTCCGCGCGTGCCGCCCGCCGGACGCCACGGATGAATGCCGATGAGGCGCACGTCGGTTTCTTGGATATCCGGATTCTTCCAATCGCTGTTCACGTCAAGTCCGGCGCACGTCGCGGCATCGAGCAGATTCACATACAAATTGCCGCCGCTCCAATAACGGATGTTGCCCTTGACGCCGGTCTGTTTGATAAAACTAATTTCTTCTTTCAGCACCGCGCACCATGTCGCGACCGAAAGCGCGTCCGCGTTTTTGCCGAGGTGCGCGTCCTCGTGAAAATGCAACCCGATTTCGTGCCCGCGCGCTTCGAGATCAGTCAGTATTGAATTTTTATTTTGAATCGCGGCGGTCGTGAACGGCGTTTGCGCTTGAATCGTCATGCGTCCGTTGTGTTTTTCAACGATAGACGCGACGGCTTGAATGTCTTTGACGTGATTATTGAAAATTTGCGCGATCGTGTACGACGCGCCTTGCCCCGCGCCATTCGTTTTGCTCGCGCCGGACACGAGCGCGCTGGTCGTCGCGCCGAGCGGCTCGATGTGCATTCCAATCGTAAAAAGCAAAACGCCGCCGCCCGCGCTCACGGACGCCGGAGCGCGCGTCGGCGTCGCGGCAACTATCGGCGCGCTCGTTGCTTTGGGCGCGGGCGAATTCTTTGCTTTCGGCGCGGGCGCAGTGGTTGGCATGCTCCCTTCTGCTGAAAGGAGAGGAGTTGAAGGTGGGGTCGGCGAACACGCGGCAGAAAAAAGAACGAGCGCGAGCGCAACGATGACGTTTTTCATTTTTAGCTCCCGGTCAATAATCAATTGCGCCCATTATCGCCGCATCGGTTTAGAATGCAATGAGATTCTTGTAACGCGAGTGTAAAAAAAAATTGTGGGAGTGGAGTACTATAAAAAGACCTTCGAGGTTTTGAAAACCTCGAAGGTCTTTGGCTACGGCGCTTCGAGTTTGATATTCGCGGTGCCGCCCAGCACCGCGCCGTCGGCAGAGAAACTGATCACGCGCAAATCGAGCCGGAGATAAACTTTGGGCAAGATGCGCCCGTCATATTCCAACGAATCCAATTGCTTGCGAAACGCGAATCCCTGCAAGCCGGCGAACTGCGCGCCGTCCGCGCTCATTCCGACAAACGCGATATTCGAGCCGGGCATCGCCTGCCCTTTGATCAGCGTGTACGAAACCGGCGCGGCAAATTCCAACATCACAGTGCCGGCGGCGCCGCCGGGTTGAATCGAAATGTTGTTCAGTTCGATGCGCGCCGTGCCGCCGACGGTGAGCGCGTTATCGTCGAACGAGATGACGCGCGTCGTCAGTTTCACTTTGGTATTCGCGACCGGCGCGCCTTCCCAATCCAATGTATCGGCGATTTTTTTCGGCGCGATAACGCCGGCGAGCAAAACTTTTGCCGCGCCGGTTTCCGTTCTGCCGCCGTACGCAATCGTCGTGCCGGGCAAGAGCGAATCTTTTTTGATCGTCAGCGACACTGGCGCGTCATAGACCAATGTATTCGCCGGCGCGGTCGAAGACGGCGGCAAAAAGGATTGAATCGCATCACAGCCGGCGAGAAGCAACGCCGTTGCCAAAAAAAATGGGGGTTGAAAAATTTTGATTCGAGTCATTGCACTCCTTTCGAAAAAAAGTGTAGCATTATTGGAAGCACGCGTCAAGGGTTGCGGCAATCCAAAGCCCTCTCGATTTCAACAAGCGCGAGATTGCTTCGCGAACGCCTTCGGCGGCTCGCAATGACGTGAAGCGGCTTTTCATTTTCGCGCATCAAGGTATAATGCTTCTCATTCAAAAATGAAAAATCGTTTTCTCTTGCTCATTGTCTTCCTCAGCGGCATGGCGACGCTCGGCGTCGAGCTGGCGGCATCGCGTTTGCTCCGCCCATTTTTCGGCGATTCGATTCTCGTGTGGGCGAACATCATCGGCTTGATTTTGATTTATCTCACTGCCGGCTATTACATCGGCGGACGCTGGGCGGACCGCGATCCGCGCGCGCTCACGCTCTATCGCGCGATTGCGATTGCCGGCTTTGCGATTGGCTTACTTCCCTTTATCACGCGCCCATTTCTTGAGCTCGCGATCCCCGCGCTCGAACAATTCAACGCGGGCTTTGGTTTTATTTCATTCGCGGGTGTGCTGATTCTTTTCAGCGTTCCAATAACTCTGCTCGGTTGCGTCTCGCCGTTCGCAATTCGCTTGAACGCGCGCGATCTCGCGTCCGCCGGCTCCACCGCCGGCGCGCTGTACGCGCTCTCGACCTTCGGCAGTATCCTCGGCGTTTTCATCACCGTTTTCATTTTACTCGCGACACTCGGCACGCGCGGCACCTTCCTCGCGTATTCATTCGCGTTGCTCATCGCCGCGCTGATCGGCATCGCGCGCGAAACATCCGCCGCCCGCGCGGCGCGTTACGCGCTTTTGCTGATCATCATCGCCGCGCTCGCGTTGCTCAATCCAACCGGCGTCGTCAAATCCAGCGCGGGATTGATTTACGAAAACGAATCGCCGTACAATTACATTCAAGTCATCCAAGAAAACGATTTGTTTCTGCTCACCGTCAACGAAGGGCAGGCGTACCAATCCGCCTACCGCGCGAGCGCGACGTTGACCGGCGGCATTTGGGATTTGTTTTTGGTCGCGCCCTACTTTGCATCGGATGTCCCGCCGCGGAATGCGCTAATGCTCGGGCTTGCCGCAGGAACTGTCGCGCGCGGCTATACGGACGTATACGGCGCGATTCCCATTGACGGCGTCGAACTCGACCCGGCAATCATCGCGGCGGGGCAAAAATATTTCGCGATGAATCAGCCGAACCTGCGCGCGCTTGCCGGGGATGGGCGGGCTTTTTTGCGCCGCGCCGGAGTGTACGATGTCATCGCGATTGACGCGTATCGCCAGCCGTACATCCCGTTTCATTTGACGACCGTCGAATTTTTCCGCGAAGCGCGCGCACAGCTCGCGCCGCGCGGCGTCGTCGCGCTGAACGCCGCGCGCACGCGCGCGGATTATCGGCTCGTGGACGCGCTCGCGGCGACGATGCGGCAGGTGTTTCCCTCCGTGTATCTTGTGGATCATCCGAACGACGCGAATACGCTCATCGTCGCGACGAATCAGCCGACGCGCCTCGACGATTTTCGCGCGAACGCCGCGCGCCTGCGGCATCCCGCGCTCGTTGCCGTCGCCGCGCAAATCGCGAATCGAGCCAGCGTCGCGACGCAGACCGCGCCGATCTTCACCGACGACCTCGCGCCGGTCGAGAACTTGATCAACGATATTATTTTTCGGTTCGCGTTAGGACAATGATTTGGACGCGGAATGACGCGGATTGTTTTTTTGGGGATCCGTTTTTTCCGCGTTTATCCGCGTCCCAAAGGTTTTCAATTCACCATCCGCAATCAGGAGTAATCATGACCCGAACTCTGGCAAGCACGCTCACTCTTCTCATCCCTTCCCTTCTCGTCCTCACCAACATTTACTTTTTCATGACGCCGCAATATTTGGCATTCGAGTACGGCAAAGCCGGCTTTCCCAAAGCCGAACGTTTTAGCGACGCCGACCGCTTTAAATTTTCGTCGCTCAGCCTCGCGTATGTGCGCGGCGACGCGACGCTCGACGCGTTCAAGGCGATGGGCGTGTACGACGCGCGCGAAATCAAGCATATGGTTGACGTGCGCGAATTGGTCGCGAAGGTGAATGTGTTTTACGCGCTGGATGCCGCACTGGTCTTGATCGCGCTGGTCGCGTTGGGAAAGAATAAAGAAACGCGCGCGCTGGCGGCGCGCGCGCTCTTCAACGCCGGTCGTTTGACACTGGGGCTATTCGTCGGCATCGGGTTGTTCGCGGCATTCGGCTTTCAAACTTTCTTCACGCTCTTTCACCGCATTTTTTTCGAGGGCGACACGTGGCTTTTTAATTACACGGATAGTCTGATTCAGTTTTATCCTCTGCCGTTTTGGTTCGACACGTCCATTCTGCTCGTGGCGCTGACGATTGGCGAAGCGATTGTAGTTGGCGCAATCGGCTGGGCGTGGCAACGCGCAATAAATAAGGAGCCGGCGTGAATCTAAAAAATATAATTGCCGCGCTGTTGATCATCGCGGGCGCGGTCTTTACACTGCAAGGGCTGTCACTTTTGCCGAGCCGCGTGATGTTCGGCAAGAGCGAGTGGGTCGTGATCGGCGCGGGGATGATGTTGGTCGGCGCGATTCTTTTCGCGTGGAGACGTAAACCGGACAAGCGATTGTGAGCGTTTTGTTATTTGCATTCTCCCCCACGCGCAAATTCATCCAATCCCTCCGCGATTCCCTGCGCGAGCAAATCCCTTTTGTTTTTCAAGGAATCCGCGTCCGCGCCGAGAAAGCCGAGCTCGATGATTGCGGCGGGCGCGCGCGGATCAATTTTGTTCAAGCCGTGATAATGCAGCATATTGTTCGTGATGCTCCCTTCGTGGTACGGCAGTAACGTCGCCGACGCGTATGCGTTCTTGACGCAACGCACCAAACGATCATCCTCCGGCGCGATCGCGCTGTTTGCCGCGCGCGCCACTTTGTACCCCGACGCGAAATCAATGCACGAATCCACGTGAATCGAAAGGAACGCGCGCGGTGAATAATCGCGCCGCGTCGCGCTCAGCCGCGCGTCAAACTCTTGCAAAATCTCGACGCGATACCCGCGCGTTTCAAGAAGCGTTTTCGCGCGGCGCGACACGTCGAGCGTAATATCCACTTCGCGCGTTCCGTCCAGACAAACTGCGCCCGGATCGGTTCCGCCGGAATGCCCGGCGACGAGCGCGATCGGCGGCGCGTT
>Ga0247727_10013071_pt1 | contig 14084 bp, 12 predicted proteins | sample WisWelCaveWW1625_FD_202498 | JGI IMG/M metagenome (GOLD analysis project Ga0247727, IMG submission 202498) | Biofilm microbial communities from Wishing Well Cave, Virginia, United States - WW16-25 | ecosystem: Environmental > Aquatic > Deep subsurface > Groundwater > Cave microbial mat | place... | reverse complement strand
CCAGCAGCACCAGGCGGAGCCATTCCAGGCAGTTCTGCAGGAGGAGCTGCCTCAAGCCCAGGATACCTGCCGAGATCAAACTCAGCAGGTTCCTCATGTTTCCAGAACTTCAGTCTGTCAAGCAAGCCCATGGGATCTTTGAAATGGTCTTTCTATTTAAATTATGCAGGTACACTTATTGTGTTAGGGCAGCGTGACAATTGCTTGTCGGATGTGTATACCTGCGCGCCGAATAGTTCTCCTACGGCAAGATAGAACGCATCATAGACTGATAGGTTGTGCTTTAGCGCGAGCATCGCGGCGCGACCCATAAGAAATTGGCTTGTTCGTTCTGTGTGCAATTGGGCATCCCAAATAATCTTGTTAGCGGCTTGTAGTTTGGCATTATCGAAGTGCTTGTAGCGTAAAACATTCAGTATCTCTGAAAGCGCTGTGTCGGGTACGACAATGAGTGATTTACCTGAAGTATGCTCCTCCCACAATTCAAGCGCAGCATCGCTACCCGGTTCATTGACAAAGCATTTCACAATGACTGAAGCGTCCACTACTTTCTTTTGTCTCTCCATTCCCTTATCAGTTCCCCGGTGGGCTTGCCTTTGTCAAAAACCCGCTCTTTTCGCAGTCGCTTTAGCATCTCAGTCGCGTGTTGAGCGCGGGGTATATCGATACGTTCGATGTCCTCGATCTTCTCTTCAATGGACTTACGCAAAACCGCGCTCCAGTTTATTTCGTCATGGAGTCTCATCTGATCATGTAATTGTTTTTCAACACGTACTGACACGGTGACTTCGCTCATGCTACTTTGTAGTATTTGTAGTATATTTAAATCTTACGGCTCCGCGTCCAGTGGAAGCAGCAATATCAAGAAGCTGGCTGCGGCAGCAGCCAGTTTGTCATTCCTTCTGGCAAAGCTTTCATCAATTTAAACGTAACGGTTTCAGGGTATATGATTACAGTGCCTTGTTTCATCCCTCGTGTTATGATGTTTGGATTCATCAGCGCATCTGATGTCAGCAGTACAAACACAGTGCTCCTGAACGCGTCATGCGAAGGATACTCGTTATCTATCTGCAGTTTTATCTGTCCAAGCGCATGCTCACCATATAATTTCACTGCCTTATCAATAACCAATTGTTTCGGTCGTTCAGAAAGCAAGGCAGTCTTGATCTCCTGCTTTGTCGCCTTGAGATTAGCGAGCTCAATATCTTTTGCGACAACAGGCCAAGTGAGTACGAGAACCTTGTACGCATCACCCTGCACAGCAGCAAGATCAGGATAATCATTCCTCAACTGGTCAAGATCCATGACAGGCCTTGGGATGCCGTCATCATCCATCCTGAACGCGCCAGAGAGCGTGCCATCAATATCAAGCAGGAACAATTTCTCATCCTGATAAAAATGCTGTCTTAGGTCATTCACATCCATGAAAAGCCACACGACACCGACAAGCAACAACACAGTCACAAGCAGCGGCAAAACAAGCCCAAGCACGCCACCAACAAACCTCCACACAAGCCCAGCAACAACAATAAGCGCGATAATCACGATGAGCCAGATGATGAATGACATGAAACAGGACCTTGCTTCTAGGTATTTAAATTTTTGCTACTTACTAATCAGCTGGCGATTTACAAGTTTGATGTTCCTTTCGTTCAGAGGATTCACTCCTACACTGTTCTTAAGCAAGGCGGCAAATGTTCTTATTGTAAATGCTTCTATTTGTTCGATGAACGGAGCATACCTTGGTGAAATCTCGAAGAACATGAATTTGTCCCAGTCAGAATCGAGGCCAATTCTGCCTTCCCCCCGTCTCACGCGTTCGCCAAGCTGGTTTGCTTTGCCCACATAGAGTTGTTTTTTCCGACTATGGTACAGCATGTAAATGACGTTTACCTGGTTCTCGAAGCGCGGCAGTTCACTTACGTTGTGCCAGTGCCTTGAGTAATTGATGAAGAGATTGTCTTTCTCTTTTCCTTTACCTTTCCAATATGCAAACAAATTTTTATCTTCCATAAACTGAAACATATTATCGAAATCGGTCTTTTGTTTCGCGATGACATTCACCTTGAATTCGCCATCACGAATATGCTCAAATTCGAGAATTTCTTTAAGCAAGGGTTTTGTTTTATTGATCGTAGACGCATAACTGTAGATGAACAACTTTCGGAATGCTTTGAGAGTTTCGTGTTCCCGTTCATAGAATATCTGAATAACATTTCTACGTGGGTATTTTTTTGATATTTGTCGGGCGAGTCGTATCTTTGCAGAGCGTCTCTTGCCTTGGATGATCAAAGTGATAGGTCTTGTCTGTTTTCCTCGTTTCAATTTGAAAAAGCGAGCGTATGCCACATTTTCCTTCTTTGGAACTGTAAATCCCCAATAGAAAAATGTGTATCCGGGAATCACATAAACTGAATTGAGTGTCACATACGCCAATCACTGCGATTTTCTATTTAAACTTTTACCTGCCGCCACGCGCAGAACTTGCACTCTTCTGAAGGTCTGGGCAATGGGCCTTTCAGGCAGGCGAGCGCATCCTTCCAGAGCTTTTGCGCGCTTCTCACGTTGACCAGCATCTTGACCAGGTCTGCATGGAAAATGAAGTGACCGCTCGCATGCACAGATTCAGGATAGTAGAATAGCAGATACGCGTAGTCCTCGGTATCGTAGCTGTTTTTCTGCAGCAGGAGCGTGTAAATGTCAAGCTGGTCCTGGTATAGCGCGGCAGTATCTTCCTTGAGCGCATAACCTCGCGTCTTGAAATCAAGCACTATGAGCTTCTTGCCCTTCACCAAGATGTCATCCACAGCACCCATGAACGTATCGCCATCCTTGCCTGTCCAGCGCACGCCCTTGCGGTTATTCGTCCATTCCTTCAGCAATTCCTTGTCTGCGAACAACTGCACGCCCTTCAATGACGCCAGCTCTGGCGGCAGCTTCCCGCGCTCCCGAAACGTGTCAAAATGCCTCTTCAGCACGCCATCCATCCCTGATGGCAGCGATGGATAGATTCCCTCAGGCCGCCGCAACCTCTTATTCACCTGAAGCCAAAAACAGCGAGGACACTCACGAAACACGTACAAAGACGATTTGGAAAGCGTGTAGGGCATATGCCCTGAGCATTAACGTGAATATTTAAATTGTTGTGTGCACTTCCCGCGTGAGGCTTTTTCAGCAAAGCTGAAAAATGCCCAGCCGGTGCAAGGCACCGGCGTGGCTTCGGAAACTGAGTTGTGAGCCCACGGTTTTGGTACCAAAACGGTACTGAACTTGTATATAGCCAAAAGGACTCCTGAATGCTTCCTCTGGCTTGATGACTACGACCTCGAAGAACACCGTTGCTACAACTACAGACGACAAATCGGCGTCCTAGCACAAGATCTAAAAAGAGCCCATTGCTCGGAGGAACAAGGGCAAGGTACACAGGCAAATGTGTCTGCGGAGAAGAATTAGAAGACGCTTGGAACCCAGACCTGAAAATTAAATTCAAGAATTGTTTTAGGTGCTTTCCGATTTACAAGAGATACGAAGGATAACTCTGAAAGGCATCGAATGGCATATTTTGCATAATGCATATTTTGCATTAGAAAAGTTTTTATAGTTACTATTTTTCTCGTTGTTAAAAAGGTGACCGATATGGAGTTTCAGCATAAAATGAAAAGAATCTATGACCACTTGTATGCTAATCATGCGTATAAGACTCCCTCGGCGATTGGGGACGAGGTCGGTAAGCTACTCCATGTCGGCATGTATATTGAAAAACAACTAAATACGAAGCCAGCCTTCAACTTTGACCGCATCGCAGTAGACGAGCTGTTGAATGGAGATGCTTCTATTCGAAGCAAATATGCTAAGGATATGAAGAAGCTGTTCACAGAAATGAACAAAGCGTGGAGATTGTATGTTACTAATGATCATATCACATTAGGAGATTATGATTTGTGTTATTGCTGCACACAACTAAGTGACATAGAAATTTCAAACAAGAATAGAGATGTCTTCGGTGACACCATAGAAGTATTTAGAGCAGAATGGGCAAAACGAATGGGTGGTCAGTTCTTCACAGATCCTCTGGTTACGAAGTTGGCCGTCAATCTGTTAGGGTTTGATCCTAGAAAAGGTGACGACCTAATTGATATGTGCGCGGGCAGTGGAGGATTCTTATTAGCAGGGCTCAATCGAATTCAACACTTATTTGAGAACTCCTCAAGCAAAGGTGTTGAGGAAAAAGAGATTGTTCGTGTTGCGTGCCAGAGTTTAAAGGGCCAAGAAATAGATGCGGAAGTATGTAGAGTTGCAAACTCCTCTCTAAAAACGCGATTAGGAGTTGAGGGTAGCTCTCTAGTGAGCGTCGGTGATTCGTTAAATTCAAAGAAGTTCAAAGAGAATGGACATCTGTGCGCTGCAACTAATCCGCCTTTTGGAACAAAGATAACAGTCAAGAATTCAGAAATACTTAGAAACTTTGAACTGGCTAAGAAGACCCAAGGTGCGAGAGAACTGCTCGCACCGAGAGCTCCCGACATTTTGTTCTTAGAACAGAATATTCGAATGTTGGTCCCGGGTAAAGGTCGCTTGGCAATAGTGTTACCCTATCAGATGTTTTCTGGTCCTGAGAGTTACTATGTTAGGGAATGGTTATTAGCAAATACCCGGCTCCTTGCAGTAGTCGATTTGCCCGCTGAAACTTTCCAGCCGTATACTGGAACGAAGACCTCGTTATTGATCGTTGAGCGGAGAAAAATCACGCAGCCTAAGCTAAAAGACGACGATGACTATGAAGTCTTTATGTCAACGCCTCGTTGGATAGGACATGATCGTCGAGGTCACCCTATTTTCGATAAGAAAGGGACAGATATACTCACAGACTTCCCGCAAATAACAACCGCCTATGAACATTTCAAGAAGGGAGAGAACCCCAAAAAGTATCACGAGCTAAGCTTTGGCGTCAAATACCATGAGATAGCAAATGACCCACTCTTAAGAATCAATGCAAAATTCTATTGTCCTGCTAACAACTCCAAGGATGGCGGTGTTATGTTCCATAAAAGCGGTTGGAAGGTAGTTAAGCTTAAAGACTTGGTTAAGAAGATATTCTATCCCGGCAGATTCAAAAGAAATTATGTGGATTATTCACCAGGCGTAGTTCCTTTTTGTGGCGGGGCAAATATTTGTGACTTTATATTGCGTACAAATAAATGGTTATCATCTGACGACCCGAAATTGGATGATTTAAAAGTATACGCTGGCTGGATTTTAATAACGAGAAGCGGCACCACAGGCATAATATCTTCTGTACCTGAAGCTTGGAATGGCTATGCCATGTCCGAGCACGTCATTAGAATCGTTCCTGACAAAGAGAGAATTGATCCGGAATATTTATTGGCCATTTTGCAAAGTGATTACGTACAAAAAGTACTTGCGAAAGGAGTGTATGGTTCCGTAATAGATGAAATAAATCCGGAGTACGTTGGCGACATAAACGTCCCAATACCGTCATCCAAAAAAGAATACAACCACATTATAGCAACGCTGAAAGAAGCTGAGAAGTACCGCCAGTTAGGAATACTCAACTACACGGCAGCAGTAGATAAAGTCAACCGACTTTTGGCTTAACTCACTTTTTCCTAGCCTTGTGCCTATTTACTATTTGCTCCATTATGTTGAGCAGCTCATCAACAGTGTAGTTCCCTTGGAGCGCATTACTGCCCTTCAACATTAAGAAGGTGTTCTTGGGCTCATGTTTGCCTCCCCGATCTAGCGGCACGAGGTGGCCTGACTGTATCCTGCTTGCGTCGTCGATCACAGCCTTTAAGTCTATCGGGACGAGTTGAAGAGGATCGCGATATGCGCCTGGTTCTATGTTGTGTCCCAACAGCCACACTAAAGATTTACAGAACTCTTTGTTGCCCAGAGAAGGCGCGTTCTCCATAGACAAAGCCTGATAGTAATACTTTATTTCGGTAAGGGTTGCTGTCTTTTCATCGGCATAGAATTTATGTTCTTTGGGCAGCAACCAACGATTTATCCGATTTCCGTCTGCACCGTCTTGCGGTCTACCGGGCACCTTTGACGATGTTGGTTTCCAAGGTGCGGAACGCCTGCAAGCGTCGCGAAATTTCGTTGTCAATCGAAGAATTTGTCTTTCATCGAAGCCTGCGGCGACCAGTACTTCACGAAATAACTCAGAAGTTAAAGCCATGAATTCCCCGACTTCACTAAGAGACATTGATGGCCCTTTTCTTGCTAACGGCAACAGCCTTTTGAATATATCTACATGCTCAACCATCTTCGTCTTCTTCGCGGTAACAGTGTGGCTCACGGAATATGTACCGTATCAGGCGTATTTAAACCTTTCTCTTTTTATGACTTTGTAGTGACAAATCTCTAATAATCCCTTAATGCAGTACGCATAAACCCTTCGAAGTTATCAAGAATTAGCTTTCAGCGACCTTGACCGGTTCTACTTCAGTAAGGATAAATTTATCTGAAGTTTTTGTCGCCGTCTTTTGTTCGAAATGACTTTTGATATTCTCGTATATTGCTTTAAGTGTCGGTAAGTATTTCGGCTTAATATTCAAACGTATGCTTACTCCTACGCGTGATTGCAGTTTTTGTAGAAGTTCAGGAGGTATCCATTTCGCTTCTAGGTGGAATGAGAATGTCCAAAGTCCAGGACTTTTTGAGCACGTGTATCTGCCATAAGTGGTGGCTGCAAAGTCATTGATGTTTCCTATGTTTCTTGGCACGCGTCTGGTTTCTCCCTGATTTTTGCCGGGTTTGCGTGCTTCGACTAGAATTTTGCTTACGTGGCGTAAGGGGTCGAAGTCTGATGCTGAAGTGCTGTGTGATACAAACACGTCTATACTTTTGATTCGCTCATCGACAGGAATATTGATTTGAAGGCAGGGGATGGTTTTCTTGGATTTTCCTTTTGGAGCTTCTATTGTGGGCAGGTTTGTGTACTCGAAGTCGATGTAAATGGCGTCGTTGCACGCACACGGATCGATGCTCGCAGGCAATACCAGAACTGGCTTTTTCTTTTCAAATTCCAGTATTTGACATTTGCTGAGAAGCATTGATTTAAGTCCGTCGGCAGTCTTCACTTTGTTTGCTGAGTTTTTCTCCAATTTGCAGAACATGTTTGCTATGAGTGGTGCGGCGTAGCTTGTTCCTGCAACGCGAATAAGATTTCCCGCTTTGTCTAATGATCGAATTTTCTTTGGAAGATATGCAGCAAGATTTGATTTAGGTGACGAATTGTCAACGTCGCCCCCATTTGTGAAAATGTCTGGCTTGAAAAAGCATCGTTTGTCTGCAGTTTCGTTTAGAAAGAAAGGTGATCGTCCGAATCTGCTAATGGTTGACTTGGTAAATCTCTTTTTATTTATTGTTCCTGAACCGATTGAGAGAGTTAAGTGACTATCAGAGGGTGCAAGAATAGGCATCGCTTTCTTGGATAGCTTATCATTTAGCTTTTCACTTTCTTGGATGTTTCCCGCGGCATTGATAAATATTATATTCTCGTTGAAAATCATTCTATCAAAGTCTTGTGCGATTCTTTTTCGCGATATCGCGTCGAGTTCTGGGTGATAACAGAAACTACTGCTGAAAATTCTGGTTTTGCTTTTAAATTTCTTGACTGCTTCTTGTATGTTTTCGCCCAGTTCTTCAGTTCCAGTGAGCTTGTCTTTTGCAACTTTTACCGGTATAACCTTTGATGTAGGCATAATTGTAGAGGTGGTGGTCTCAGTAAGCTGTGAGCCCAACAATGCCACACTTGCGACACTCGTTCCGTGGCTTTCTTCATCTTCATCCGTGATAGTTTTGCCCACGAAGGAGTGTCCTGTATCACAAAATGGCTTCATAAAGTCGCCTATTCCTGTATCGATAATACATGCGTATGGTAGATCACCTGCGGGATTCTGAATAGCAATGGTTCCATTTGATACTTGTTGCGCTTCTGTTGATTGGCCTTGACTTTTCGGAACTGGCAGAATTTTTTCAACAAAGGGCAGATTGACCAAGTCCTCAATTTGCTTTTTCGTGCATTCAGCTTTGAAACTATTTCCAAAAGAGCTATATGCTGCGTCTTTCACGATTTTGTAAATGTTCTTACTAAATGTCTGAAGCTCTTCTTCTGTCACATCTCTTGGTATCAGAATACGCACGGGTATGACTGTTTTGTCGTTTGCCTCTTTTATTGCTTTAAGAATTGATTCCCCTAGTTTGTCTTGAGGGTTGATGACTCCTAACCAGCGAATTCTGCCGAGAAGTTGAACGGTAGTTTGGCGTTTTTGTTTGAACATTGAATTCAAATCGCTTGTTTTGGCACATGCAAGAAGCGTTTCTGAATCGATTACTTGGACAACGCGGATTTTTTTCTTGTCAAGAGCGTTGATGATTTCTTTGTCTTTATCGTATGCTTGATTTAGCTTTACTACAAAGTGTATCTCTGGTAATTTCATTTCAAGAAGTTTTGGATTTTCAAGCACTCCTTGAAGAAGTTCCCTAAATTTCTCATTGGTCATTAACGGTTTAAGCGTAGGTGGCTTGCCACCTTTTCGATTAGTCCTTTCTCTAGATGTGACGTTGGGAGTTACATTTATCCGACTAATCTTTTCATCAGGCATATTTGTGCGTAGTTCTGGTCGTTTTAAATACCTTGCTCTGGCGCAGTTGGTGTTCTGAGTGAATGCGCCTTGTGTTGAAACGTGGTTTTTGAACCCGGTTGATCCAAGTATCAAGCGTGCTTTGCACCGGTTCCTGCACTTTACCCACTGGATACCATACGCATTTGTGCTCGTTCAGGATGCGGAGCTCGGTCTGGCTTTTGATGATGTTATGGTATTTCTCTGGGAAAATGCGGTTCATAACTTCGTTATATTCGTGGTCGTCCTTGCAGTAGAACTCTGCTTGCATGTCCCAGTTTCCGAAGCCGTGCATAGTCACCATCTCTTCTTCCAGCAATCCTCACACAAGCCATCTTTGTCTAGTTCGAACAAATCCGATTCGCAATTCCAGCAGTTCATTGTCCACCGCCTGCATTTTTTCTTTCCCCATAAAAATGTTTCATTTCCTTCTCAGAAAATCTAAATGGTGTCACCAACTTAAAAAATTCGTTTGCCTTACCGATGCATTCATTAAAAATCTCGATTAGCCTTGGCGGTAATTGCTCAATGTCTATTAATGTCTTTGCAGGATTTCCGATTTGGTGCAGCAATATATTCCTATTAGCTAGAAATTTGTCGAAAGATTCTTTAAATTTCTTAGCGGCGATACTTACTTTCTCAGCATCTTCAGTTTTTGTATTTTCTGCTGGCTTAAAAGGCAACTGTGTTCTAAACACCTTAAGTATTCGGCTGGTTCCTACTGGAGCTTCGTAAAAGTAAGAATCATCGTGCGGCATAAATGTCGTTTTGCCATCTACTGCCAACTGTGCTTTCAAAATGATCTCTTCTAAGAGTCGCGCTGCTTGGATTGCATAAAAATCAATTACTCCTGCATAAATCGCGCAGGCCCCCATCTTTTCAATAAAGCTATTTGATTTTGCTGCGTTATTGGCAATTTCCATCAGTGCGTTCAATTTCTCTATTTGTTCAGCAGTGCTCAATGTTCTCATGACTTCTTCCCCTCCTTCACCATCAACGCATGCATCTCATTATAAACTTCGTGCCGCTTAGGCAGCTGCTCGTGAAACATCTGCTGTAGTTCATGATAATCTCCATCAGGCTTGCACAGTCGTTTCGTGTAGGCGTCGATGACAAATATCGCCTTCCTCCCCGCATACAACAGCATCGAGTCGCAGGTCTCAGGCCCGATGCCCTTCAATGACAACAGCTCTTCGCGCAGCGGCTCGAGCTTCTTCTTGAACATCGCTGAGAAGCTGCTATGGTTGTGCAATACATGCCTGCAGAACAACTGTAAGCGTTCGGCTTTCTGCCGGTAAAAGCCTGATGAGCGTATGAGTTTCTCTAGGCGGGCACGAGGCATTGCTGCAAGCTTATGTAAGCTCATCGCTTTGGCAGCGAACAAGCTGTCAAGAGCTTTCTCGACATTCCTCCAAGACGTATTCTGCGTAAGTATCGCGCCAACGCAGATCTCGAGTTTCTCTTCTTCAGAAAGCGTTCTTGTCTTGTTCGAAGGATGATAACCATACTTCCTTGTCGGCCACCAGCCCTGAGGGCCGTGCTTTTTCAGAAGTTGCTTGTAGAGCGTGTATAGGCGCATGTAAAAGAATAATTCGTGCGTGGTTTAAAACGCTTATTGTTCGTCCTTGTGATACAGGTCCAAGAAGACGATCTTGTCCTCTTCTTTAAGATACAAGTAAGAAAGCCGGAATGGCGGGACATATACTTCACGAGTGCCTTTTCTCGTGAAGCGCATAGGTTTGCCCATCTCAGGGTCAAGTACGATCTTGGCAATATGCTTCTTGACCTTAGAGTGCACCAACTGGTCTTTTATCTTTTGGACCTTCTTCTCGAAGGACGGTTCATAGGCAATGATCACCATTTCTCAAGTGCCTTCAAGAATTCCTCTCCTCCCGTCTCCTTGAACAGTCCCTTCTCATAGCGCTTTAGCGCAGCTTCAGTGCGCCTTGCGAAACGGATGTCTTCAGCGAACTGCCTGTCCACCTCATTCGCGTGCTTGAGGATAAGCTGGTCGCCGCTCTTGATTATCACAAGCTTTTCCCCTTCCTTGAATCCCTCACGCAGTTCTGCAGGGATCACGATCTGCCCCTTTGAACTCATCCGAGTCACGTCAATTTCAATCATAGGTAAGACTAATCTTACCAAGTATTTAAAGCTTGCGTCTCCGTGACCAGTGGCACTGAGCCTCTTCTGTGTCATCATCTTTTTAAGCATCTGACTGTCATAATCTCTCGTGGGGGAACAGCGACCTTTAGTGCTGAGTGAAATCTCAGTAAATCCGCACAAGAGCAGGCTCTTGCTGACTGTCAAGGACAAAGGCACATTCTACGTGCCATGGATACATCATTTCCCGACAAGACTCTTGGACGGCAAGGAAGCAGACCTGCTTGCCGCAAGATTTGCCAAGTATTCGCCGCGCGTATTCAAGAGATTGTTCCACGTAGTGCAGATACAAGGCCAGACAACGCTGGCAGACAGGATAGCTGCAGAGGCAGCACGTGCAGGATTGTCCCCAGAGCAGCTCTCTGCAGCAGCAGAACTACAGCAATTGTTCACAGACTATTTCCTGACAGGCCATTATACAGAACAGGCAAGACTGCGCACAATGCAGCCATGGAGTATTGTCGAAGCAGACCCAAGACTTTTGGAATTATTCGAGATAAAGCGGCAAACAGAAAGAAAACTAAGAGACGCTTACCGCAACGCAGTGCGATTGCTCAAAGAATCACCAGAAGCAAAAGAGCGAGGCATTGAGCGCTTCGAGAACTATGTCGCAGGACACTGGGCAGGATTGCAAGAAGTAATGGGTGACAAGATTGTTCCAGACCAGCAGGCAGTGGATGAACTGCAGAAATTGCTGCAGAACAACGTGACACGATTGTTAGGGTTTGGAGGGGTGGAGCTGAACCTTGTTGACAAGGCTTTTGATCTGATACTACAGAGCCCTGATTATGTAAAACGATTGCGCCAAGAAACACTTGACGAATTCATGAACAGCAGGCAGTTCATCTGCGACATAGAAACACCCTTGTTCGAACATCCTGACCAGACAGAAGTCTCCTGGTTCACAAGCAGGCAAAGAGACAAAGGAGAAATAACAGACAGCACGATAAGGACCTTGAGAGCGACAGATGATAGCTGGCTTCCGCACAAGGACGGCAAGAAAGTGTGGAAGTACAAGCTCCTCAGGACAGAAGCAGACATAGTAGACTCTGTCACAGAAGAGATAACAGCACCTGACGCAACAGGCAGGACCATTGACACGCTCTTTGCATACAATGCGCCATTTGACTTAGAAAACACGAGAAATGCAGGAGACTTGGACATAGGAGAAAGAGAATCAGACCCGAAAGTGGAAATCTCCCAACCCTTCTTCAGGAAGGTAATTGTCAGGGGAAGGTTTGTCTGCGACCCATTGAGGATAGCGAAGATCAGGCGCGCATACCTGCCGAACAAGAAACTGGAATTAGTATTGGCAGAAGAGCTCGGACTGCAGCACGCCAAAGACCTGAATTACCGCCAGCTTGCAGAACTCGAGCTTGGCTCAAAGACACGCGATTGGAAACACCTCAGCGCAGATACATTAAGACTTGTCGCAGAAGAAGCAGGAATGTCAATAGAAGCAGCAAAGCACAGCGCCTGGCTTGACGTCCACTGCACAACAGTCATCGCCCGCTATGCAGCAGCAGACGTGCGCAACCTTGACAAGCTAATCCAAGACAAGGGATTCAAGAATTTCCTGGAAGACGCATTATGGATAGCAGACCGCTACCAGCTAGACCTCTCAAGAGTCATGCATTCGACCTCAAGCATACACGACGCCATTGACCGCAGCTTCTTCGTGAATGTCGGAACCTACCAGGATGAGACAATGCACAAGTATGTGCGCAGCATGAAGAACCTGGAAGCAAGGGCTGAAGGACACTTCTGGGACACGATAGACGACGCATTGTGCGAGAGAAGCGAAAAAGGCGTGCACGAAAGAGTCAGCATGGCATACTTGCCAGTAGGACTCTGGCTGGCAAAGCATGTCGAAGGCATAAGCCCGAACAACAAACAAGTGCGACTGCCTGAAATCAAGGACCTAGTCACTTATGCAGATAAACACAAGGATGACAAGATAAGGTATTATTCACTGCTGCAATACCTTGGCTCAGCAGCAGACTTCATCATCGTGGACTACGGCAGGGCAGACGAAGCAAGGCAAGCATACCAGAAACTGCTTGCCAAGCACAACCTCACTGAAAAGGAATTCGGAACTTTCTACGAGATGTGGCAATACCTAAGCAGTGATTTCCGCGTGAAGCTGATGGAGCACAAGATCCCAGAAGAGGAATTCAAGGCATTCTTCAACCGCTACAAGGAAATACTGAATCAGGACGGCGAGCACAAGAAGAGCCTGACAGAATCCTGGGCAGAGTGCCATCTTGAGCGAGGCACGCTCACGCCAGAAAAAATAGTCCAGTACGGCGATGGAGCAGCAGACTTCGCAGCAAATTATGACCTCAAGCCAGAGCAACTGGCAGGACTATTCAAGCTATTCTCGGAAAGCAAAACAAAACAGAGAAAAGCAAAACCAATAACGCTGAAAGAGCTTGACAGCCATCCAGCGACATTATGGTATGCGAACAATCACAACCTGACGATGGAACAAGTCAGGGATTTGTACAAGGCAGACCAATACCAGGAAAAGCTGAGCAGAAGAGTCGCAGGGCAATACAACGTGCCATTTGAGGCAATACAGCAGACGCTGAATGAACGCATAGAGGAGGTCAGGAAGTTCTGCACTGAAAACAAGCTCAAGATCATCCACAGCAAAGGAAGCTATGTATACATCACAGGACCGACAGAAGCACTACAACACCCAGACGCGCCGATGGTATCAGTCGACCAGATACCAAGGGCATACATCACGGTCAATCCCGCAGACCAGGGAAAACGGGAAAACGACAACCTCGAGCACAAGATATGGTACAGGAAGCACAACACCTTCGAAGGGCTCAAGGTCACAGATAGGGCCACGCACACGCTAACAAAGTACGAAATGGACAATTATTCGATCATACTCGACAGCATCCTGCAGAACAAGCTCCAAGACGCGTTAGCGCACGCCAAGACCTGCCTGGATGACACAAGGGATACAGCAAGATTCAGCATGATCAAGAAAGAAGACTTGGTCTGGCACGCGAAAAAAAGCAGAAGGTGGACAACTTACGAGAACGGACAGGTCACAAGGTTTGTCACAGACAAAACCCATGCCCCAGAAGGCACAGGATTCCAGACAGAAGAAGGCACAGGAAGGGCATACTTCACAGAATTGCCACGGAAGAACGCAAAGGAAGAAGTGCCTGTCTATGTCATGCAGCCCTCAGAGACAAATCCAGACCAGGAAAAATTCCACAGCAGGATAAAATTCAGGATACGGGACCTGAT
>Ga0247727_10013070_pt1 | contig 14085 bp, 13 predicted proteins | sample WisWelCaveWW1625_FD_202498 | JGI IMG/M metagenome (GOLD analysis project Ga0247727, IMG submission 202498) | Biofilm microbial communities from Wishing Well Cave, Virginia, United States - WW16-25 | ecosystem: Environmental > Aquatic > Deep subsurface > Groundwater > Cave microbial mat | place... | reverse complement strand
CAGGGGACAGAGCGGCTCGAGCGCGACGCGGAGCGGCTTGCGGGCGTGTGCGAGGCGGCCGGGCCGCAGGTCGAGGGCGCGGCGCAGGGCCTCGGCGAAAGCCTCTGCGCGGCGGGCGAGGCCGTTGACGAAGATCGTCTCCTCGCGCGTGCTCGGTGGGCGGACGACGATGCGCTTGATGAGGAGGCGAAAGTCCTGCTCGCCGAGATCGGCGGCGCAGACTCCCTCGAGCGTCGCGCCGAGGAGGCGGGACCGGTAGGCGCGAGGCTGGGCGAGGAGGGCGTAGACGTTGGTGGGCGACATGTCCTCGCACAGTGCGTAGGCGGCCGGGTCCTCCTTCGAGAGCCGCGCGACGCTCCGGTAGTTGCGAACCGTGGAACCGGAGAAGCAGCGCGCCACGGTCCAGGAGTCGAAAGTCTCCTTCGTGAGCAGACGCGCGCCGCGCTCGAAGGCGACGCCCATGCGGCGGACGGCGTCGAGCGAGTCCGCGTACATCGAGTCGCGGATGGAGTCGATCTCGGCGGAGAGGGCAAGGACGGCGGGCGAGCCCAGGCCGATCGGAACGGCCTTCGGGGTGCGCGCGAGCGCGGATCGTGCTTTGATGGAGCTACCTCGTCTCATGAGGACTGCGATGGTACGGCGGTTCCGGGGTGGGGTGGGCAACCGCACAAGAGATTGCTAGTTATTTAACATGTTGTAATCATTCATCAAAAATGGATGGTCGTCGACCCGTGACCCTGCGGGGCGAGCTGAGTTAGGTTCGGTCCATGCCCGTCTCGACGTGGATCCGGATCGCGATCGTTCTCCTTCTGGCGCCGCTCGCATGTGGCGGAGGCGACGCGCCGCCCCCGGCGGCAGCAGGCGGCGGGAGTGGCGGAGGCGGCGGCGGGGAGCAGGCCGCCGCGGATGCCGCGCCTCCGGTCCCGTGCGCGATCCTGTCGGAGTCGGGGGAGACCTCGAAGGTCTTCGGCCAGCCGCCCGACAACGCGCGTGCGAACGACGTGACGCTCGAGCAGCTTCCCGATCGCGCGGCGTCGCTCGAGGGACAGCTCGTCAGGACGACGGGGATCATCGAGGCGGTCGGCCGCGGCGGGAAGTGGGTCGCGATCAACGATCCGCTCTTCGACGGCTGGGGCTGGGTCGTGATCCGCGAGGCCGGCGTCCAGATCCCCGCGGGCGCGACCGGTTGCGCCGTGACGGTCGAGGGCACGATCGAGCGGGTGCGCGAGGCGGAGAACGAGGTCGAGCTGCAGAAGCGAGAGGGCCGGCCGGAGGAGACCATTCCCGAGGAGGGGCCGACGACGCAGATCCTGGTGAGCGGGATGGAGGTGAAGCCGCCTCCGACGCGGCAAGAGATCTCACCGCAGTAGGCTGCGGACGACGATACGGGGGCTGCGGCGGGCCTTCTCGGCTGTGCCTTACTCAGCGTACGAAAAGTACGCTTCCGTCGGCCCAGCCTCCGAGGGCTCCGCCTCGCCTCCCGTCTCGTCGCCCTCGCCTTGCCCCGTGCGCAGCGAACCCCTACTTGCTACGGGGACCCGCTGCGCCGTTCCTCCGCCTTGATTGCCTTGTGGACGACCTTCACGATGGCGAAGGGAAGCAGGATGAAGGCGCCGAGGAGCGCGAGGTAGAGGGGGCCGCCCCTGTCGCGGCCGGCGCAGGCGGGGCAGGCCTCCGCGAGCGCGGGAAGGGCGACGAGGGCCGCAGCGAGCACCATGCAGAAGAACGTCGCCCGCAGCCGCATCATCCCCAGACCTGGTAGCGGACGGCCGCCTCGATGCAGAGGATGAGGGCGTAGACGACGGGGATGCACATGGGGATCAGGACCAGGAGCTTGAGCGGCTTTCGCTCGGTCTTCAGGTGCATGTAGAAGAGCGCGACCATCACCGCCTTCGTCACGGCGAGTCCCACGAGGGCCGTTGCCGTCGCGAGCTTGCCGAGCTCGAACTTGACGACCGCGACCTCGAGGATCGTCAGGACGAAGAGCCAGACGAAGATGACGAAGTACTCCTTGCGGCTCGCGTGGGCCATTGGCGTCCTCAGAGCAGGTACACGAACGTGAAGACGAGGATCCAGATGAGGTCGACGAAGTGCCAGAAGAGGCCCACGAGCTCGATCGGGCTGTGGTTTCCGTCCTCGACGAAGTGCCCCTTGGTCACGAGGATGAGGATGACCGTGAGGTAGGTGACGCCCGTGAACACATGGCAGCCGTGGAAGCTTGTGATCACGTAGAAGGTCGACATGAAGTTCGACGACCCGAACGTCATTTCGCGGTGGTAAAGCTCCATGTACTCGTAGCGTTGCCCGAGCAGGAACAGGACGCCGCCGAGGATTGTCAGGCCCAGGTAGAGTTGCGTCTTCGCCTTGTTCTTCTCGGTCGCCGCCGCGAAGGCGAGCACCATCGTGACGCTCGAGCAGATGAGCAGGAACGTCAGGAGCGCCGTGAAGTTGATCCCGAGCGTATCGCTCGGATCCGGCCAGGTCTCCGCCCCGGAGCGCAGGATCGCGTAGCCGAGCAGGAGGCCGGAGAACGACAGTGCGTCCGAGCACAGGAAGATCCACATCCCGATCTTCCCGGTCGAAGCGACGCCGAACTCGTCCGGCGGATCCTGATGCGCATGCTCGTCGTGGGTCGCCGCGTGAGCAGTCATCGGTGGGTGATGCGTATCATGGGGCCCTGCCGTTTCGCAACGGGTGCTTGACAAGCAGGGCGGTGGATACGATGAAATGCGATTCATGACAGACGCTGCCAAGGCTCCTCTGCAACCCTCCGGCCCCTCGTTCCTGGGTCCGTTCCTCGCGAGCCGCGGCGGCACGTTCATCCGACTGGGCATGTCGGGCGGGCTCATCGCTCTCGGCATCGTCGCGGCGACCTCCCCCGCGAGCTGGGACCTGGTCGGTGCCGCGATCATCATGCTGTGCTCTGCTCTTTGCATCGCGGGGATGGCCTACTCGCTGGCCGACTACCCCCTGCAGTCGTGCTTTGCGCTGCTCGTTCTGCCCCCGTGCTTGTGGATCTGGTACATGGGCATGCCGTTCGTGACGGCGACGATGCCGTCGGCGGGGTGGATCTCCGTCGTGGTCGGCATCATCCCGCTCGTCCTGCGGGGCACGCCCGCAAAGGCGTGAGCTGGATCCAGAAGGCCGTGGGGAAGTGGCCGTTCTGGGTGGCGTTCGTGGGGCTCATCTTCGCCCTGCCGATCGCGCGGGCGCTGACGGGCGGCGCGCCGCGGCAGCCCAGGGCCTTCGGCCGGATCCCCGAATTCCAGCTCGTCGCGCAGGACGGAAAACCCTTCGGCAGCGAGGACCTGCGCGGCAAGGTCTGGGTGGCGAACTTCGTCTTCACGCGCTGCCCGACCATCTGCCCGTCGTTCATGGAGCGGATGGCCCAGGTGCGTCACCGGACCCGCAACGTGGCCGACGTGTTCCACCTGGTCACCTTCACGGTCGATCCCGAGAACGACACGCCGGAGCGGATGGCCGAGTACGGGCGGCGATTCAAGGCGAGCCCACGACGGTGGACCCTGTTGACGGGACCCGAGCAAAATTTGCGCCGGGTGATCGTCGAGGCGATGAAGATCGCCATGGGCCGCGATCCGGGCGGAGCCGCCGGCAGAGCGGACGCGCCGGTCGATCCGGCGACGGGGATCTTCCACGGAACGCGGTTCGTGCTCGTGGACCGCTCGCTGCGCATCCGCGGCTATCACGAGCCGACGGACGAGGGCGTAGATGCGCTTCTTCGCGACGTCCAGCTCCTTCTGCACGCCGAAAACACGAGCGAATAGGCGCGTTTCGCTTGACTCGCGAGCGCCGCCGGACCTAGAGTCCGCGTCTGACTTCCGTCATCCCGACGAGGCTACGACCATGAAACGTCTGATTCCTCTCGCGGCGTTCGGCGCGGTCATGACCGGCGCCGCAGCCGCGTTCGCGGAGCGCCTGACCGGCCCGCAGCGCGAAGCGGGCCTCGGCCTGCCGCGCGACGTGTCGCTCGACGGGTACCGGATCGACTCGCTCCTCATGTCGACCGCGGTGCTCACGACGATCCTCTTCGTCATCATGATCGTCTGGCTCGTGTGGGCGCTCGTGGTGCACCGCGACGGAAAGCACAAGGCCGAGTACGACACCGGTGACGGCAAGAAGCACGTGACGACGGCGGTGATGATCTCCTCTGCGGTCTTCCTGATCGTCGACGGCAACCTCTTCTTGAACGCGATGGTCGACATGTCCGAGGCGTTCTGGAATTTCCCGACGAGCGACGAGACCGTGAAGATCGAGATCAACGCGCAGCAGTGGGCCTGGCGCGCGCGCTATTCGGGCACGGACGGCGAGTGGAACACCGCCGACGACGTGGTCACGCTCAACGACGTCCGGGTGCCGGAGAAGACGCCCGTCGTCCTGCAGCTGGCGTCGGTCGACGTGATCCACAGCTTCTTCCTGCCGAACTTGCGCGTGAAGACGGATGCCATGCCCGGTGTGATCAACCGGTTGTGGTTCCAGGCCCAGGAGACGGGCCAGTTCGAGATCGCCTGCGCGCAGCACTGCGGGGTGCATCATTACAAGATGAGGGGCGTCCTCACCGTGCTCTCGGACGAGGACTACGCCGACTGGCTTCGGCGGATGAGCGCAGAGGCCACGCGCGCGTACGATCCGAACGACGAGGACGCCCGCTGGGGATGGGAGTGGGATCGGGAGGAGGCGAACTGATGTCTGCCCAGCACATCCACCCCGAGCCGACGACGTTCCTGCGCAAGTACTGGTTCTCGACCGACCACAAGGTCATCGCTCGGCAGTTCCTGTGGCTCGGCTGCTTCTTCCTCGCCTGGGGCGGGATGATGGCGATGCTGATCCGCTGGCAGCTCGCTAACCCCGGCGAGCCCTTCCCCCTGATCGGGCAACTCCTGATGCCGCGCAGCGGCGGCATCGTGACGCCGAGCGCCTACACGACGCTCTTCACGATGCACGGCCTGATCATGATCTTCTGGGGGATCACGCCGGTCCTCATCGGGTTCTTCGGGAACTTCTGTATCCCGCTGATGATCGGCGCCCGGGACATGGCGTTCCCCACGCTGAACATGGCGTCGTTCCACACGATGTTCATCGCCTCCGTCATCCTGCTGGGGTCCTTCATGGTGCCGATGGGATCGGGCGCCGCGGGGTGGACGACCTATCCGCCTCTGTCGACGCAGGTCGGCACGCCGGGATGGGGGCAGACGATTGTCGTCATCGCGATCTTCTTCGCCGGCGTCGCGACGATCATGGGCGGCATCAACTACGTGACGACCGTCATCCGCCTGCGGGCCCCGGGGATGGGTTACTTCCAGATGCCGCTGACGGTCTGGGGACAGTGGCTCACGGCGATCCTCAACGTGCTCTTCGTGCCCGTGCTCGGCGCCGCGGCCCTCCTGCTCATCCTCGATCGGACTTTCGGAACGGAGTTCTACATCAACGGGTCGATGGCGACGGAGAACACGGGCGACCCGATCCTCTTCCAGCACCTGTTCTGGATCTTCGGGCACCCGGAGGTCTACATCCTGATCCTTCCCGCCTGGGGGATCATCAGCGACCTGCTCGCGTTCTTCTCGCGCAAGCCTGCGTACTGGTACAAGGGCACGGCGCTCGGGATGACGGCGGTCACGATCCTGTCGGCGGTCGTCTACGGCCACCACATGTTCGTCACGGGCATGAACCCCCTGCTCGGCAAGAGCTTCATGCTGCTGACACTCATCATCAGCGTGCCCGCGGAGGTCTTCTTCCTCAACTGGCTGCACACCATGTGGAAGGGCTCGATCCGCTGGACGGTGCCGATGGCGTTCTCGGTCGGCGTCGTGTTCGTCTTCGGGCTCGGGGGCCTGACGGGCCTGTTCCTCGGGACGATCTCGACGGACCTGTACCTGCACGACACGTACTTCGTCGTGGGCCACTTCCACCTGACGATGGCGGCTGCCGCGTTCCTCGGGAGCTTCGCCGGGATCTACTTCTGGTTCCCGAAGGTCTACGGCCGGATGATGAGCGAGAAGATCGGCAAGTGGCACTTCTGGCTGTCGTTCATCACGATCAACGCCGTGTTCTGCGGGCAGCTGGTGGTGGGCTGGGGCGGGATGCAGCGGCGGCTGTACGATCCGAGCGTCTACACGTTCCTCGAGCACCTCGGAGGCGTGAACAAGCTCATCTCGTACGCCGCGTTCGTGCTGGGAATCTCGCAGCTGCTCTTCGTCTACAACTTCATCGCGAGCATGATCCGCGGCGAGAAGGCGGGCGACAACCCGTGGCACGTCGGGACCCTCGAATGGAGCGTCCCGTCGCCGCCGAAGCACTACAACTTCGATCCGATCCCGACCGTCTATCACGGGCCGCACGAGTACTCGAACCCGAAGGTGACCGGGAAGGATTGGGTTGGGCAGTGGGAGCCGCCCGACGTGATCGGCGGCCCGCCCGCGGGAGAGGAAAAGAAGGGCGAAGCCGCGTCCGGATCGACGCAGGCCGCGGAGTAGCGTGGGCGAGGTACTCGCATACCGATCGGAGCGGATGCGCCAGGACGTGACGTCCTGGATCGGGATGGTCGTGTTTCTCGCGGCCTGGGCGATGACCTTCGCGGCGCTCTTCTTCGTGTACGGCGCGATGCGCGTGCGGTCGCCGATGTGGCCGCCCAGCGGCATCGCGATGCTGCCCCTGGGTTTGCCGGGCCTCAACACGCTCGTCGTCCTGCTGTCGAGCGCCGTGCTGCACCGGGCCGTGGTGCGGGTCCGCGAGGGGCGGCCCATCCGGCTGCCCGCGTGGGTCGGGGCGACGATGGGTCTGGGGCTCCTGTTCCTCGCGCTGCAGATCGTCGTCTGGCGATCGATGGCGGAGCAGGGCCTGCTGCCGCAGACGGGCGGCTATGGCGCGGTGTTCTGGACGCTCACGTTGTTCCACGCGCTGCACGTCGTCGCGGGGTTGGGGGTCCTGGCGTGGGTGCTCGGGCAGGCGCTGCGGGGCGAGGTGACGACCGCGAAGCACGCGGCGCTCCGGCACGCGGCCATGTTCTGGCATTTCGTCGGGACCATCTGGGTGCTCCTCTTCGTCCTCGTCTACGTCGCCTGAGGTGTCGGCATGATTCGTCTGAGGAGAAACGGAATGTCTCGAATCATCGTTGCAGCCGCGATGTTCGTCGGGGGCGCCGCCATCTTCGGCTCGGCCGCCTGCACCGAGGAGGCCGAGAGCTACTCGCGGTATCCCTTCACCGAGGCACGGACGCTCGGTGGGGAGGAGGTCTCGGCGCAGACGCTCAACGACGGCTGGGAGGCGTACATCCTCAACTGCCGTCAGTGCCACGGCGACAAGGGCGACGGGCAGGGGCCGTCCGCCAAGGGGTTGCGTCCGCCGCCGCGGGACTTCACGAAGGGCCAGTTCAAGTTCGGCGGGGTCGCCGCGGGCGAGTTGCCGAACGACGACCGGCTGCTGGAGGTCGTCCAGGGAGGCCTGCACGGCACGGCGATGCTGCAGTGGGACGTGGACGACCGCGAGCTGCGCGCCATCGTCCAGTACATCAAGACCTTCTCGACGCGCTGGGAGAAGGGTCGTCCCGGCAAGGCGATCGAGCCGACGAAGGACCCCTGGCGTGGGCGCGAGCGCGAGGCGGTCGAGATGGGCGCTCGCGTGTTCCACGTGGACGCGCAATGTGCGGGCTGCCACCCGAACTACGCGACGAAGCGGGAGCTCGACGAGTTCAACGTCGCCGCAGGCCGCGGCCACGTGACGGGCTTCCGCTCGAACCTGTACGTCTCCGAGGCGCGCGACAGCGAGTACCGCGTCAACGGGAAGATCCTCAAGATCCTGCCGCCGGATTTCCTGTCGTACACCGTCCGCACGATGCCGAACGGCCACTCGTCGGAGAGGGAGCAGCTCGACGCGCTGTACGTCACGATCGCGGCCGGAGTCGGCGGTACGCCGATGCCGGTCTGGAAGGACGCCCTGCCCGAGGACAAGATGTGGGCGCTCGTGCACTACACGCGCAGCCTGATCCACATGCGTGACAGCTCCGAGGGCGCCGCGCTCCGCGCGCGGCTGGAGAGCGACGAGAACATGCGGTGGGAGCCGCCGCCGCCGCCGCCGCCCGAGCCGCCGCCGGCCGAGGCGACCGCGGCCCCGGCCGTCCCGGCGGCGACCGCGCGTCCAGCGCCGGCGAAAGCCCCGGCGAAGGCGCCCGCGAAAGCGCCCGTCCTCTCAGAGTAATGACCGGAGTAGTGCCCCCTTCCCGCGCTCCCGCTCTCATCCGGCTCCACAAGATCCTGATCGCGTCGGCCGCGGCGCTCGGCGTCGTCATGACCGCGTGGAGCGTCGCGCACCGTTCCTGGCTGGTCGGCGCGGCGTCCGTCTCGGTCGCGGTCGCGCTCGTGGCCTACTACCGCACGATCGACCGCAGGTACGGGGGCTAGGAGCGTGTAGGGATAGCGAAGGATCGCGTGTCGAATTCTGTGAACGTACTGGGGCCGGGCGCCTGCGGCGCCGACCGTGCTCTAGCGCGCGTCGAGCGTCCGACCCCCGGCGAAACATTCGCGCAGACGCGCGCTGCGGATGCGCGAACGACGGCGATCGATCTCTCCCTCGCCGATCCGGTGCGCACGGTCGGCGAGGGCGGCATCGCCGAGGGTCCGGGCCGCACGCTCGCACGCGAATGCGACCGTCTCGCCCCGGGCGACGCCGCGCCGGTTCTCGAGGGACTGCAGGGCGGCCATGGCCTCGGTCAGGGCCTCCTCGCGCAGCCCCGAGGCGGCCAGCGCCTCGGCGAGGAGAGCGCGGGCCGGCGCGTCGAGCGGAGCGATCCCGGAAGTCTCCGCCAGCGACATCGCGCGGCGCGCGTGCAGGACGACCTGATCGAGGCGCCCCCGGGCGAAGGCCGCGCGTGCGGCTACGGTCCGCAGCCGCGCCTCGTCGTAGACGGGTGCTTCTGCGCCGGCCTCGCCGTACAGGACCTCCGCCCGGGCGAGTCGCTCTTCGGCGGCGTCGAGGGCGCCGTCCTCGACGTCCGCCTCCGCGAGGGTGACGAGCGCTTCCGCCAGTCCGAGGCGGTTGTGCAGGCGCTCGTGCAGGTCGATGGACTTCTCGACCAGCGACCGACCCATCTTCCGATCCCCGGCGTCCAGCAGTGCTTCCCCCAGGTTGCGCATCTTGTTGCCGAGGTGGAAGCGGTCGCCGGTCTCGCGGTCGATCGCCATGGCGCGACGCAGGAGAAGGACGGCGTCGTCGACGTCGCCATGCGCGGCTGCGGCGACCGACATGTTCGACAGCGCGTGCGCCTCGAGCCGCTTGATGGACAGGCGCTGGTAGAGGACCACCGCTTCCGCGTACGCATCCAGGCTCTCCGCGATTCTCCCCGTCTGCCGCAAGAGGACCCCCTTCTGGATGAGCACCGTCCCGCGCTGGACGAGGTCGCGCCGGCCGGCGCCCAGGATGGCGAGGGCGTGATCGCAGCAGCGAAGCCCCTCCGCGTAGCGACCCTCCTCTCGGTGCACGCTCGCGAGCAACCGCAGCGCCTCCACCGCGGCGCCCTTGTCCTTCGCGGTGCGGGCGGACGCGAACGCACTGGAGAGCGCGCGTCGTGCGGCCGCCACGTTCCCGCGGTCCACGTGCAGGCGCGCGAGCCGGTTCCACGCGAGCGCGATCTTCGCCGGATCTCTCGAGGCGTCCGCGATGCGTCGCATCGCCACGACCGCCTTCTCTCGCGCGACGACCCGCCCGGCCCCTCGCAGGACTTGCTCCGCGTGCTCGTGCGCGGAAAACGCCTCGGCCGCGTCCTCGGGGAGGAGCGCGAGCGCCTTCTCGTAGAGACGCATCGCCTCGCGGTTCGAGTACAACGCGCGTGCCGCCTCCGCCGCGTCCAGGTAGTGACGCGCGGCGCCCGCCCGATCGCCGCCGAGCTCGAGGTGTCTGGCGATCCGAGCCGGCCGCACGCGCCGCCCGGGGTGCGAAAGCAGCCGCTCGCCGACGGCGCGGTGCATGCGGCGGCGGTCCTCGGGATCGAGCGCCCGGTAGGCAACCTGTCGTACCGCCGAGCTCGCAAACCGGATCGAATCGCCGCTCTGTGCGAGTAGACCGCGGTCGAAGAGCTCCGCTCTGTCCAGGGCCCCTTCGGGTCCCACGAGGCCCGCCAGGACGGCCTCCGGCACCGAGTGGCCCGCCACGGCGGCCCACCGCAGGACGCGTCGCGCCCCGGGTGTGAGCTCGTCGAGGCGAGAAGCGAGCACGCCCTCGAGCGTCGTCGGCAGCGACACGGCGGCACGCGAGCCTGCCCGCAGTCGTGCCGGTTGATCCGCGGAGCCGGGTTCGACCACACCGCGCTCCACCAGCGATTCGACGATCTCTTGAAGGAAGAGCGGATTGCCGGCGCCCGTCTCGAGGACGTCGTCCACGAGGTCGCCGAGCGAGCCGATCGGCCCGAGTCGGCGCTCGACGAGACGTCGCGCATCCTCGTCCTCGAGAGGACCGACGTGGATCCTCGGAAGCCCCTCGACCAGGGAGGCGAGCCGCGGCGAGGGCTGTCCGACGACGATGCCGATGATTGGGGCGGGGTACCTGCGGTGCGAGAGATCACGGAAGAGGCGCAGGCTCGGTCCGTCCGCCCAGTGGATGTTCTCGATGACGACGACGAGCGGTCCACGTCGCGCCAGCCGTTCGAGAAGACCGCGGATCGCCACGAGACGGGCGCGCTGCCTCTCGGCGGCGTCGGCGTCGGCGTCTTCCTGGTCCTCGCCCGATCGATCGGGCGGAGCGTCTGCCCGCAGGCCGAGGATGGACTCGAAGACGGCGGCGATCGCGGCCCGGTCGTCTTCGCCGACGTCGTCGAACAGCATCCGGACGCGGCGCTCGAGCCGTTCCCGCGCGGCCGCCGGATCGGCGGGGAGATCGCACGCGTCCCGCACGAGCTCCGCGGCTCCTTCGAAGGGATGGTCCTCCGTCGCGAAGCTGCACTCCGCGCGCACCACGCGTGCCCCTTCGGGAAGTGAGCGCAGGGCTGCCGCGAGCAGCGCGCTCTTGCCGATGCCCGTCTCGCCGAGGATCACGGTGCAGCCCGAGCGGTTCTTCTCCAGCGTGTCCCGGATGACTTCTCCGATCGCGTGGAGCTCGAGCGCTCGCCCGACGAGGCCCCCGCCGACTCCCGCGGCCTGTGCGAGGTCGCGCAGCCGCTCCTCGGGCGACTTCATCCCCGCCAGGCGATAGGTCCGCACGGAGACGTCCGCGCCCGTGGGAACCGACCCCGCCTCCACGAAGTGGAAGTCGCGACGCGCCATGCGATACGCGCCGCCCCCCGCGAGGATCGCGCCGTCTCGCGCCGCCGAGGCGAGCGCGGCGCCGATCTCGAGCAGGTTGCCGGCGACCTCCCACCGCCGCAGCTCGCCCTTCGGTCCGAGGGCGACGAGCGCCTCCCCGCGCGCGATGCCGATCCCGACGGCGAGCGGAGCCGGCAGGTCGCGCGAGAGGCCTTCGAGCGCCTCGCGCGCGTCGAGCGCGAGGCGGACGGCGCGAAGCGAGTCCTGGACGGTCGCGTGGCGCAGACCGAGGAGCACCCGGAATCCCGCGCCGTCGCCGGGCGTCAGGACCGCGTCGTTCTTGTAGGCGATGTCGCCCAGGATGCGCGCGAGGGACGCGAGCGCCGCGCGCGCGTGCTCGGGGCCGCCGCGCGTCCGGCGCAGATCCTCCCACCCGCGCAGGTTCAGGGACACGGCGAGGATGCTGCGGCGTTCCCGGATCTCCCGGGCCGGATCGAGGCGCGAGGGAAGTGCCGGCGACGCCGGCCGCGGTCCCTGCTCGTCGGGTCCGAGCGCACGGGCCACGATGCGCTCGAGCGACGCGGCGTCGAAGGGTTCGGGCAGTTCGTGGAGGAATCGGCCGAGGGCGGAGGCCATCTCCCGCGCGGTCGAGAAGCGATCCGCCGGAACTCGAGCGAGGGCGCGCACGACGATCTGCTCGAGCGCGTCGGGCAGGTCGGGGACGTGGTCGCGGGGAGAAGGCACCGGCGCCGTCCGGACCTGCTCCATGTCGTCCGGCCCGCGCGTCGTGAAGAGCGATCGCCCGCAGATCATCTCCCAGAGAACGACGCCCAGGCTCCAGACGTCGGACCGGCGGTCGACCGATCCTCCCGTCGCCTGCTCGGGCGACATGTACGACAGCTTTCCCTTGATCACCCCCGCGTCGTCCGTCGACAGGCGCGCCTTCGCGACGCCGAAGTCCGTCACCTTGACCGCGCCCTCGCGGGAAAGCAGGACGTTCTGCGGAGAGACGTCGCGGTGCACGATCTCGAGAGGGAGACCCGCGTCGTCGCGGCGCGCATGTGCGTAGTCGAGCCCCTTGGCCGATTCCTGCGCGACGTAGGCCGCAGCGGCGACCGGGAGCCGCCCGGCGGACTTCTTGAGCACCGTGAGGAGCCGCGCGAGGTCGAGACCGTCGACGTGCTCCATGGTGAGGATGTGATCCACGCCGACGCGCTCGAACGCGTAGACCTGGACGATGTTCGGGTGGTTGAGGCGCATCGCGACCTTCGCTTCGTCCACGAACATGGTCAGGAACTTCTTGTTCTGCGCGAGAGAGGGCGACACGCGCTTGACGACGAGGCGCTTCTCGATGCCTTCTGCGCCGGTCGTCTTGGCGAGGTAGACCTCCGCCATCCCGCCGGCGCCGATCTTCTGGAGGATCTCGTAGCGACCGATGGACTCCAAGGCCGCCGGGAGTATGGCACCATCCCTCGGCTTGGACCTTCTCTTCCCGCCTTCGCTCGGCGAACTTCGCGCGACCGCGCGTGCGGAATTGCTCGAGTCGTGGTTCCAGCGGTGGCTCGGAGAGAAGGTGCAGGTCCACGTCGCGGAGTCCTATGCCGAGCTGGAGCAGCGGCTCGTCGCGGGAGAGGTGGACTTCGCGTGGGCGCCCCCTCTCGTGTGCGCGAAGGCCGAACCACGGGCGCGCGCGATCCTCAAGGCGGTGCGATCCGGGAAGTCGACCTATTGCTCCGCGCTCGTCGGGCGCGAGGAGCGAGGGCTGACCGTGTCCGCTCCGTCCCTCGCGGGCCTTCGGGCCGCGTGGGTCGATCCGCTCTCGGCCGGGGGGTACCTCCTGCCCGCCCTGTACCTCCGCGCGCAGGGTTGCGAGCCCGATCGGACCTTTTCGAGCCAGGTTTTTCTCGGCTCGTATCGGGCGGCGCTGCGCGCCGTGATCGTCGGCGACGCAGACGTGGCTCCCGTCTACGCATCGGACGCGACGGAGGAGGCGGCGCGGACGGCGATGGCGGAGTGCGTCGGCCCGGAGCGGACGCGCCTGGCTCCCATCGCGTACAGCGGGGAGGCGCCCAACGACGGCTTCATCCTCACGGACAGGTTTTCTAGGGGGGCAGCCGACGCCTTCGTCAAGCGGCTGGCTCCGTTCGCGGCGGCATCGCAGGGGCCGAACCTGCTCCTCGCCGTGCTCGCAGCCGATCGGCTGGAGCTGGCAGCCGCCGGAGAATACGGTCGGTTCGCCGCGCGCCTGAAGGCGGGCTGAGTCTCTACTCGACCTTGACCGGCATCTCCGACCGCTCCGGCTCCGCGATGCCGGGGACGAATCGCCAGGCTCCGCCCGCCTTCACGATCACGGTCCGCAGCGCCTCCTCTTCCTTGCCGGGCGCCTGCGCGCGGAACTCGAGGAGGCGCGCATGCGCACCCTCCTCGAAGACGTCCAGCTCGTCGGGCACGCGCCGGACCGAGTCGATGGAGAAGCGCACGCCCGCGTAGAGCGCGTTGACCTGTTCGGGAAGGTTCAGGTACGCGTCGACCGCGCGCCTTCGGATGGTGTTTCTGCGTTCTGCCCCTGCCTCGGGCCCGAGCGGGGGCCGCAGGACGTCGTCGAGCTCCTGCGGCGAAAGGGTCGTCTTGCGCATTCCGTCGGCGTTCTTGCGGCCCCAGGCGCAGAAGTACGCGGCCGCGAACCGGCGCGGATCGCTTTGCCGCGCTGCGACCGCGGGATCCTCGCGGACGCGCGCGCAGTCGAGCTCTGCGGGCTCTGCCTCGACGGTCCGACGCCCGCGGGACGCGGGCCTCTGACGTTCGCGCGTGAGGACGGCCGCCGCAACCAGCGCTGCGA
>Ga0247727_10013069_pt1 | contig 14085 bp, 15 predicted proteins | sample WisWelCaveWW1625_FD_202498 | JGI IMG/M metagenome (GOLD analysis project Ga0247727, IMG submission 202498) | Biofilm microbial communities from Wishing Well Cave, Virginia, United States - WW16-25 | ecosystem: Environmental > Aquatic > Deep subsurface > Groundwater > Cave microbial mat | place... | reverse complement strand
AATAGAATGATCAACATGGAACGGCGGGACGGCTCCTCTCCCCACCACCATGTTGCAAAGATACCCAGAATCAATATTGTGACCATCAGCGCGGTCGGGGGCTCTGAAAAGCCTCCGATGAGAATGAGGACCGTAAAACAAACAGCCTGAATCCAGGGAGAAGGCGGGCGCGCGCCGGCAGACCTGATTTGCCTCAGCAAAAACGCGCCGAAAAACGGGATGAATACCAGCGGCGCGAAATGAGACGTCATGCCGGCGCGCCAGTAAAGGCTTTCATATAAAGCGGGAATCTGCATGACCGAAAAATAAGCAACTGAAACAGCCATAAAGAGGACCAGCCAGCGACTCCACTCCAGCGCGAGAATTTGCCTTATCTCTTTCAACAACAGATATAGTCCAAATACAAACAGGATCAACATCAAAGACGGCAGGATCACCACGTTATACCAGCCAAAGAGTTTATCAACGAGACCGATAAAGAGAATATTGGTGTAGCGGCTTGAAGAGACGAAATATCGGCGCGTCATAATGTCTATGAAATCACCTCTCAAAAAAAAGGCCGAGAGACAGTAATCATCACTTGAATAACGCGAAAAGATTCCGAGATAGCCGAAGACACTCAGTCCCACCGCCATCGCCATAGATGGGAGGACGAGCGCAACCTGCAAGAGACGTTGATCGGATGAAGTTTTCAAAGTTATGTTTGAAATCAAGGTTTGACTGCAACTGCCACAAGGATCATGCCGGACGAAGAGCGGCGATCCAGTTCGAGATTCAACTGGCGGCTTGCCCATTTCGGGGAAATCAAAGACATGAACGGGCTTAGATTGTAGATCGTACCAAAATACTCGATGCCCAGGCCGGAGTCAACCAGCAAACGTTTCAACGATGCGGGATGAAAGCGGCTGATGTGCTGTTCGCCGGCCATCTTTGGCGCCATGTTCATCATATCCACCGCGCGTTCCATCACGGGCCACAGACTGCGATAATTAGGTGTGGTGACCAGAAGCCGCCCGCCAGGACGAAGCACGCGCGCGGCCTCACGGATGGAAATCTGTGGTGCTTCGAGATGTTCGATCACTTCAGAGAGCAGGATGCAATCAAAACTTTCACTTGCCAACGGCAAGTATTCGCCAATGGATTGGAGGCATAAAAAATCGCGCGGCGCTTCCGAACCTGATTGCGCATCCTGCAAACGCGAACGGACGAAGTTCAAGGCTTGCATGGCAAGGTCGAGCGCCACAGGATAACTGCCGCGCACACTTGCCTGAAGTAGTAAGTTGCCTGCCCCGCATCCAATTTCGAGCAGGCGCGAGTCCGCTTTCAAGTGAGGGCGGATCAGTTTATCTATCATCGTGAGTTTGCCGCCATGCCAGAAGCGCTGCATCGGATGTCCGGAATGCAAAGCACGGTATTGATAATCACCGGCGACGGCATCGTAATCGAAAGACAAGGTATGAACTCCTGAATTGATATGGGCAGACTTCGGAAGTCTTTTTTGGAGTCTTCACGACGGGAGTTCTACGAGGAAGACTTCCGAAGTTTATTTTTAATTCTTAATCATATTTTCCCTGCCAGTCCTTCCAACGGACCGTGAACAGGTTCGAAAACATCCTGAGCGAATCATTTATCAGGCGAACACGGCTGCGCTGGCGATGTTCGATCATGTGTACGGCAACAGGCTGAATGGTAAACTTTAATTTACGTGCTATAAAGAGCATTTCCACATCAAAGCCGAAGCCATCTATGCTTGTCCTACGGAAAATTTCCTTTGCCGCAACGGAACGAAAGCTTTTAAAGCCGCATTGTGTATCCGGCAAACCAGTGAACAAAACGACCTGCACCATCCACGAGAAAACCTGACCAGCCATATAGCGATAAAACGGGACACCTCTCACCTCCGAACCAGGCAGGACGCGCGAGCCAACTGCAAGATCATAACCATTTTTTAACGCGGATAAAAAATCATCGATGGCATATAGCTCGTATGGCAGGTCGGCATCTATAAAAATCACGTATTTTCCGCGGCTCTCCCGTACCCCGCGGCGAATGGAGAATCCCTTGCCCATATTCTTTTGATTGATCAACAGTTGCAGATCTGCATTCGTTTGTTTCTGCCAATCCTGGATGGATGCGGCTGTCTCATCCTGACTTCCGTCATCCACAACGATGATCTCATATTGTTCGGGCCGCGTCGCCATATATGACCGCAAACTCTCAAGCGTGTTTACGATCAGGGTCTCTTCATTATACGCTGGTATGATGATCGAAATCTCCAGTATGGTCATGATCCACTGTTGCCTCCGCTTGTTGGGTTACGCAAATCGAAAACCAAATAGCCGTCGCCCTGCGCATGGATGGGATAGGATGTAAACAATCGTTCTTTGAGTCCCAACTGGCGGTCAAGTTCATCAAAATCGGTCACAAGAAAAAAATCCCTTTTGGAGGAATATTCATTAAACAGGTCATCAAAAGAGAAAGTGCCTCCGCGTATATCAGCATAATTTATGTCGCCAACGTAGGGCCAGGTGGCGACGGTCTTCCAGCCCCAGTATTCAAGGCGCGAGCCATAATCCTGGGTTAGCGCAACGACGCGTTCATCAGCGAGTTGTTCACCGATCTCAGCCCACATGGCGGCTTCGGGACGATAATCCACAGACTTCAACTGATTGCGGACACCCCACACGACAGAGAATAAACCAAAAAGCAGGATGACGTACACTGCGCTTCGCTGATAACGATGGACGGTTGACTCCGTTAAACGCGCGAAGAACCAATCCCCCAACGGACCCAGCGAAATCGCCACAATTGGGATGAGCGGCAAATGATAGTAGTCGTGCGTGGCAACGTGATAATCAAAAAACAATCCATACAAAAGATACGCGCCCCACAACCCGAACATGAAACTTCGGAGACGATTATCTTTACCTAAAAAGAACGCCAGCAAACCCAGCATAATAAATATTCCGCCTGCTGCCAAACTGGCTTTGGTCATCCATTGCAAATAATTTATAGGGCTCAACAACAGCGCGGGGATAAAACGCCCGCCGAATTGACTGCCGAGATCACCCCTGATGAAGATCCCATACACAAGATACGCGGCGGCAGGCAGGATGCCGATCAATGCTACCACCCACACCTGAACATTACGTAAAAGTTCGCGCAGCATAAAACGCGAGGACGCCAAGCCGAGTGCCGCGCCGATCACAAAAAAAGCGGCAGAAAACTTTATGAATATCGCAAGCCCGCCCAAAAGTCCCGCTAGAAGCGCCACCCTCCACTGTTCCCCTCTCCTTTCAGGAGAGGGACTAGGGGTGAGGTCGCTCCACTGCGAAAACATCCACCAGAAAAAAAGAGTCAGCATCACCATCAGAGGGTCAGGCTGGAAGCTTCTGCTGGCGATGATAGCGTATGGGAAAAATAAAAAGTACGTTGTGGAAAAAACTGCACCCTCAAAGGAAACCAAATCGCGCACAAGCATGAAAAGAAAAATTCCGCCGATGAGCCAAAATAACGACGAATATACGCGCGCGATCCATAATTGCTCGCCCGTGAATCGATACGTGAACGCGACAACGCGCTCAAACACTATAGGCTCCACATCTGCCTTGAGTTTTGCCTGGCGGATGGCGGTTTCCAATTTCCGGGTCGGGATGCCGTCGGGTTGGGTTTCATAATACAGCCCGCGCGCCTTGATCGCCGAAAGCAATTGACGTGTGGGATGAAAATCAAGCGGCAGATCAGTGAGGTCGTAAAGGCGTATCGTGAGTGCAATAGCAAAAAGCAGAACCAGCGTAACACTGCGCGCAAACCGTGAAGAAAAAAAAGTTTCCTGGGTCATAAGCCCGTGTATTTTATCAGATTAGTTTTTACGCTTTATCTGAAAATCTGCGCTGCCGTCGGCGCAAAATGAGCTGGCGCAATGCGCTTAAACCGCTCAGGTTCAACAATGCAGAGGCAAGAATATTCAAACGCGCCAATGCCGTCGGCGGATGGATGAACAACGCGCGCACCCATGCTTTCAGCGCTGATAAAGATTGTCCCCCATCGAGCAGATAGCGCGCGTCCACGCGGTGAGCGGATGCGCGGGCGCGTCTCTCCACGCCTGAAATCGATTCCGCTAAGCCAGGCTGACTCTTCGCCCAATCCAAAATGCGAAAGGCTTCGCGCCCGAACTCCGCGGCTTTTGCGCGGTTCTTTGCCTCCGCGTGATAACGCGCCGCGGACCACGTTTGAGGCACATGTAGAATTTTTCCCTGCTCTGCGATACGAATCCAGAGATGATGGTCAAGTAGAAAGTGGAAAGTCGTGTCAAGCCCGCCTGTCTTTTCAAAAGCATCGCGTCGGAAGAATACAGCAGGCTGACCGATGATCTGGAAACACAACAAATCTTCCAAAGATAATTGTTTGTATTTCAAAACGTTGATCGTCTGTCCCTGTTCGTCCACTGCAAGCATGTCACCATAGACCATGACTACATCGGGATTCTCTTCAAAAACCTTCACTACGCTGGAAATCGTATTCGACAAATAATAATCATCTGAATTCAGCCAGGCGAGGACATCTCCCTTCGCGCGCGCCAACCCTTTATTAATAGCATCCGCCTGACCTGAATCTTTTTCAGAAATCCAATACGCCAAACTGCTTTCATATTTCTTGATAATGTCGACGCTTCCATCTGTAGACGCGCCATCTACGACAAGATATTCGACGTACGCGTAATCCTGCTCAAGCACGGATTGAATCGTGGCTTCCAGATAGCGAGCCTGATGATAGGAAGGAGTCACGATAGAGACAAGGGGACGATCAGACAACTGAGTCAGAGTCATAATATGAAAACAAACATTAGCCAAGCCGCCGGGGACGGCGGCTGGAGCATATCAAAACAGCGAACTGTAATCCACTTTGGGGAAGATCGTCAGTTTACCGCCAACAGTTGCATCAATGACTTCACGTCCCGCTTTGCGATAGGCTTCGCGGGCGAGTGTATATCCGATCTCGGAGGTATCCAAATCGGGCAGTTGCCATTTCGCGCCTTTGCCAAAATAATTTGGGGCAAAATGATTTGGGTCATCACCCTGCGAGACGACTGTTTTGTTCGCCTCCCCCTTCGACGTGAAGTTATGGTCAACCCCAATGAGGATGACTTTCTCGAATCCCATGTGGAAAGCAATTTGCAAAGCCACGTTGGTGACCGTCGCTCCTTCCCAGACACGGCCGCGAACATCTGATGAAAAACGCGGGCTGGTGTAGGAGGTGTAGAGAAAGGTTGGTAATTGAGTAATTGGTAATTGTGCTGGGAAATGACCGTGCGAACGCCATGCTAAAAATTTCGGCATGGGCAGGGCAAGGATATCATCCCTGAATTGCTCGATAACCAGATCGTTGATCGAGACGAAGTATGTCGTGTGAAATCCAAGTTCAGAGAACAACAGGTAAATGCGGTTCATCCCAAATGTAAATTCGTTTTTGAGTTTGGATAAATCTGTTTGGCGGAGAGAAGGTCCATTGCCGATAATGAAGGCGCGCCTGCCTTTGTGAATATCTTTAAGCGCGGCAAGACGACGTATACTCTCGCGCCGCCAGGGATGGAGATAGGCATTGGGCAGTTCGGGAAGGCGACGAAGCGCGTCGTTGGCGGCACGCGCGAAATTCCAAAGAGGGGAGGGAATAACTTGCTTTAGTGTTTGTTTCATTACATTAAATGCTCTAGGCGGCGTCCGAAAGGTGCTTCGCAAAAGACGGCGGCGGGAACCTGATGAGGAAAGACTTATTCCGTGCTTAATCGCGCCGTCGCACCGCCATCCACCACCAGCGCCTGACCCGTCATAAAGGACGACTGTTCGTTATCCGCGAGGAAGTAAATGGCGTGGGCGATCTCTTCGGGTTTGCCAACCTTGCCGCTGACAGTTTTACGCGCAAGATTATCAAGCCGCTCCTGCACATCACCGTGACCTACGTGACCGCGGTCCAATCCCGCGCGCAGCATGGGGGTGTCCACCGCGCCAGGGAGAATCGCATTGACGCGAATGTTATCAGGCGCAAACTCAATTGCCATCGCACGCGTGAGGGCAAGCAACCCGCCTTTGGATGCGGCGTACGCGGCAATATTTGCAGATGTCTGTATCGCGTGGACCGAAGAAACATTCACGACCGCCGCGCCACTCCCTGCCTTGAGGAGCGGATATGCCAACTTAACCCCCAGAAACACCGAACGCAAATTGGATGCCATGACCGCGTCCCATTCTTCAACCGTAGTATCAACCAGAGGCTTTGCAACTTGCATGGCGGCGTTATTCACCAACCCATCCAATGAATCTGTAAAAGCATGAGCCTTCTCAAAAATGATTTGCATATCTTCGGGGCGGGAAATATCTGACTGGATGAAGAGTCCATTTTGCGGAAAATCTTCGCCGAAATCGGCGCGGTCCACGCCAATGACGCGCCAGCCTTTTTCAGCGAAGAGGGCAACAGTCGCGCGTCCAATCCCGCCCGCCGCGCCGGTGATTAATACAGTTCTTGTTTCAACCATATTGTCTCTTTCATGTCATGCTGAGCGCAGCGAAGCATCTCATCGAGATTCTTCGGTCGCTTCGCTCCCTCAGAATGACACATCATTTCTGAAGATTCTCTACCGAGATTTCCAGCCCATCCAATAGATTCCTGATCGTATTCCAGTGGACTCTCTCCCACGCGGCGGGGCTGGAGTTGGAGTTGTGCGGGGCGAGCAGGACGTTATCCATTTTCAGCAAGGGACTATCGAGCGGCAAGGGTTCGTGTTCGAATACATCCAATGCGGCTCCCGCGAGACGTTTTATCTGCAACGCTTCGATCAGCGCTTTCTCATCCACAAGGGGTCCGCGGGCGGAATTAATAAACACGGCATTCGGTTTCATGAGAGCAAAGGTATCTGCATTCATCAGGTGATGGCTGGTCTGATTCAAATCGCAATTGGTGGAGACGAAGTCAGACTGAGAGAGCAAGGATTGGAGATCGGTCATCTCGATGCCTGTCTCGGTGATGAAGACGTGGTCAATCTCAACGATATCATTTCCTAGCACCTTCATGCCAAACGCCCTGGCGCGGCGAGTCACGGCTTTGCCGATGTTGCCCACGCCGATCACACCGAGCGTACATTCGCTCAACGCCCTGCCAGGGATCTTTTCCCATTTACCAGATTTCATCTCCCTGTCCATCCACGGCTGGCGGCGGGCGAAGGCAAGGATATAACCAAGCACTGTATCTGCAACGGGCAGGGTGAACGCGTTCAGGGTGCGTCCGATTTGGATTCCATAACGGGAACAGGCTTCGGCGTCGATCGAATCGGTGCCAGTCCCCCACTTTGAGATCACCTTGAGGCGCGGCGCGCAGGCTTCGATCACGCGCGCAGTGTAGCGGTCATCCCCGCAGATCGTGCCGTCGAATTGACCCGCATACTTGAGCAGATCACTTTCTTCCATGCGTTCCTGCACATCGGGAAGGATCAATTCGATGTTGTATTTATCGAACACAGGCTTGAAGCGATCCACAAACGGGATCATATAAGGCGCAGTGAAGAGGACTGTATATTTCATTTGCAATTGTTTGGCACTTCCGAGAAATTATACAACTTTGGCACAGGCGAGAAATAAGTTACGTCTTCGAGCATATCATAGTTGCCGCCAAAAAATGAGTTGAAGATCACACGGAATGTATTGACGGGCGAAATCGTTGGATACAACATATCCGCATTTTGCGGCAGGTAATATGCGTTCAAGATCCAGAAGCGTTTATCCTTTGGCTGGAGCCAGGGACCGTGATCGCCCTGCAAAATAATAATGGGCGGCGTCTCCGATTCGGAGATCAGGATATCCAGCGCGTCTAAAACTTTTTGATTTATAAACGTTAACTGATTCTGATATCCCTGCGCATATAAGCCCGATGGATATTCGCGATTCTCATTCCAGAAATCGGCGGGATGTGTATGCTCGCCATTCGGTCCGAATACAAACGGCGGATGCGGCGATAACACATGCACGTAAGCAAACGTCGGTTCGGTCATGCGGGCGATGTCATCCATTTTATCGAATACAAGCAAAGTGCGATCACGAAAGTTCTGTCCTGTGATCTCGTCTGCATCCACCCAGCCCAAATCCTGCGCGTGACGCGCCAGGGTTGTACGCATGAACAGCGCTTCAAATTCGGTCATCCCCGCCGAAAACGGAGGCGGCGTATAGAACACATCCGAATCATCGAATTCGCTCCAGGCAAAACCTGTGGCGAAGGCGACCGTCTGATAACCCATGCTCTCAAAGTTATAACGCACCGCACTGTGCTTGAACGCATCCCATAATTTTCGCCGCCGCGTGCTTTCAGGCTCAAACGCGGGATCGAGTCCCTGTAAATAAGACATATTCAACGTTGACGTCACAGATATTTCCGTGCGGATGTAGTTGCTTTGACTGCACCCTGCCACATAGAAACCGCGCTCGCGCAACCCGTCAATGAACGCGCTGTTGTCGTATCCATAAGCCTGTTTCAACAGGTCAGCGCGGCCATAAGAATCCAGGATGAAATAATAAACATCAGGCGGATTCTGCAGACGCGCCAGATTCTGCACGGGAGCATTTTCCGCTCCGAGGGAATGAGCGCCTCTTTTCTGGAGCCCGGGCCCGATCTGCACCAGTGAAGTAACCACCAGCCCAAGCGCGATCACGTTCAACGCCAGCGCTGACGAGGGAGGTTTCCTTATCGCCCACACGACCGCGAGAATGGCAAGCACAAGCCACGCCACTAACAGCCAGCGTGTGAAGTCGAAGCCATCCAATTTTTCGGTAAGCAAAATATGGGCATGCCCATAGGAAAAGAAAAGCGCCATCCATAACGCGGACAGGAACGCGGCGCGATGCCAATTACGAAGGAGCAACCTCAATAAAACAAAAAGAATCCCTGCAAAACCAATACAAACCAAAAGGAGGCGCCAGCCTGCTTCGAGTTTGATCTGCCCAATATTTGCGGCAAGTAATGCCAGCACAGGATACGCGCCGAATAGGATGGGATACAAGGGGATGGAAAACCACCTGCCCACAGTTTTTTTCATGCGTCTAAAGTTATTCATTCTTTGATTGTCTCTTCAGAAGGAATTCACAGATCTCAAAATCCAGTTCCTCATCGATATCCCAGGCTTCGTCCGCGTCGATCTCGAACATCAAGGGGCGGTCGCTGATGCGATGCCGTTTTGCGATCAGGTTCTCGCGGTTGAAAATATAGATACAGGAATTTTCTTCATACACGGGAGGCAAATCCTGGGTCTGGATCAGTTCTTTTGGGTCGTGATTGATGGCGTTGCCATCTTGATCATAGAGTCGAGTCTGCCAACGCGTTACTGAGAAGAGCGAGTCCCGGTTGGGATGGTCAGCAAGAAAAAGGTTGATCGCACGCGAGACAGTTTCCGGCTTGAGCAAAGGATTCGTGCTGTGCGTCTGCAAATAAAAATCGGCGGGGAATTGCTCCGTATCGTGAATCAAGATATCGTTCATCGGCACATCGTCCTCGCGGAGATGCTCGGGGCGGTTGATGATCTTCACTTGTGGAAAATGTTTTCGCAAACCATCCATCACCGGCTCGGAGTCTGTATCCACAACGACTTCGCTGATCTCAGGGACGGCAAGCAGGGTTTCAACGATATGGTGGAACAACGGCTTACCCGCCAAGGGGCGATAATTTTTTCCAGGCACGCGCTGGGAATGATGACGCATGGGGACGAGGGCGGTGAGTTGGGGCATCGAGAATCCGTATTTAGTGCCAGCGCTTGCGATCATCAAGATAGACGATCAAGCCAATGCCCGTCAGGATCGTGCTGATAAACAGCAAATTAGAAATAAGCGGGGAAAGATTCATGGCAATGAAGGCAAGGCAGCCCAAAAGCAGGGAAGCCAGATGGAGCATCATAACCGCCTGGTTGGGAGGAATACCAATGGCAACCAGACGATGGAATGTATGACTGCGGTCCGCCTGATAGATTGGGCGTCCCCTGCGCAGGCGCGAGAACGTTACGAGCAGTATATCAAAAATTGGCAGACCCAGAATCATCACAGGCACAAACCATGAGGAAGGCTGGGGAAAGACCCTGGGATTATATAACATGGATGTTGCCGCAAGTAGAAACCCCAAGGTTAATGCGCCCGAGTCACCCAGGAAGAGGCGGGCCGGGTATGAATTGAAATAATACAACCCATAGCAGGCGCCCGCCAGAAAAGCCATAAAATGAGCAAGGTTTGTCTGTTCCGAAAACAGGGAGGTAAAAGCCAGAAAGATGGATGTAATGACCGCGATGCCAAGGACCAGGCCGTCCGTGCTATCCACGAAATTATAGGCATTCGTCATGCCCACCAGCCATAATACTGTGATGGCGAGATCAAGCGCGTCCGCGACCGGTACGGGGATACCCTCAAATATGACCTCGATGACATGCACTTGAACGCCAAAAGATATCAACAGAACGGCCGCAAATATCTCGATAACCAATTTCACCCAGAAGCGGACGCGATGAAAATCATCGCGAATGCCGACCGCGAAAATAATCAATGCGGGCAGGAGCACCTTCCACAAATCACCGAAGTCATTTTGCTTCACAATCCAGCCGAAGAACAGAACGATCAACAGCGCAATCCCTCCAGCGATGGGGGTCGGCTGGGTGTGTATTTTATGCGGCTCTCCTCCGGGAGCATCGATTAATCCCACCCGGCGGGCATATGCGATCGCGATCATGCTGGCAAGAACTGCAAAGACCAACCCAAGCGCAACACCCTGAAAAATGGAAACCGGAAAATCTATTTTCATGAACCGGGTTACCCGCTACTTAATATAATGCCTTTCTCTGAAACTGGAGGCAATTCGTAAAGGCGATGGGCTGGAAACAAGAAGTTTTGTGTTGAACGATCACCGAATCGCCCCAGTCAAAATGAAGGTGACTGTCACCTGATGAACCTGGCGTGGATGAAGAGGATGGTTTTGGTTTTCATGGGATACTCCTGAACTTCTAAAGTAAAAGATGCAACTATATTGTTTGGCCTACATATAATCCGCCATAAATCTTTGTACTCCATCAAGAAAATCTCGAACATCATCATTATTATATTCAGTCCATTCCCCATGTGCAGCTTTATTTCGGAGTTCAGTCCAAGCAGTTATTTGTTTTTGCTTAGCCATATTATATATTTCTGCTTTACAAAGATCAGCATTCATCTTATCTAATTTAGCCAATGCAATTCGATGACGGGTACAAAGTTCCTTCAATGTCGTTTCTAGTACAACGCCCACGAGAACACATGCGGGGTCTTTGTAACCCGAACTAAGAAGCTCTCTCGCCTGTTCAAACGCATCCTCAAGAACTTCTGCTTTTACCAATCCCCTTACATTGAATAAATAACCACCTTCATAATCTTCTCTCGCTGCCTCAAATATTTCTCTACATGTCTCAAATTCAGATACATTTCCTCTAAATAGATTGGCATGTTCATAAAATTGCTTGAAATGAATACTGTTTTCACCAAATGCTCTTTGCAACAAATTTAAAACACGGGTTGCCCAGCCTTTAAATCCTGAATAATCAATATAATATGCGTCAGCACCTTTACTAATAAGAGCGGCAAGATGTTCCTCTGACAGATCACGGGCCTGTTGCTCCAATTCTGAAAATCGTTTTTGAACTAAACTATCTAACCTCATCTTATGCTCCCATTTTCACTTCTACTCATTATACCGAATCGGCTCCGTACAAAAAGGTGACAGTCACTTCGCTCCCTTCGGGAGTGCTTCGCGAAAGTGACTGTCACCTGTAGGCTGTGAAAATTTGCAGATGCGGATGCGTGAACGGGTTCGCCATCGCCATCATGGGTTTTGGTTGCAGGTGGAGATAGGTTTCGATAAACCAGCGCGAATCAGGCTCAATATTTATTTCGTCAAATTCATCTCTTGGGACAAATCGCGCCGCCGTCGATTCGGCATCATTCACGAAAGGCTCCTCTTGTGAGTCAGAATCACAGAGAAAGACACTGTACATGTCTATCGCGCCATGTTCCATCATATTTCGCAGGAAAACAATGCCTCGCGGATGAACCTTCATCCCCGTTTCTTCCCAAACTTCACGTACGACCGCCATCTCCAGCGTTTCATTCTCTTCCTGATACCCGCTTAGGAGTGTCCAAATGCCGTGCGGAGGTGCAATGCGTTCCGTCAATAATATGCTTTCATCGCGAAAAATGAGTGCCCCAACCCCGATTTTTGTCCTGGCAAACTGCACAAAGCCGCAGTCAAGGCAAACGCCCCGCTCCCGTCCAGCCACAAATCGAGATTCGATCAGGGAGCCACATTCTGGACAGAATTTTGCCATGCGCTAAAGTCCTTTCGCTGCTTTGATGAAAGCCACCGCATCATCTGCCATCACGCGATAACTGAGCTTATCCACTCTTTTACCGCCTGTGTTCATTGTCGATCCTTATATCGAATCGGCTCGATTTCATCTTCAGGATGTCTTTGAGTTTTCTTTCACAACTTCTTTGTCATATTCAAACTTGAGACTTCATACCCAACGCTTTCATACAAATTGCGTGCAACAGTATTCACCGCGAATACATGCAGCCTGATTGACTTCAACCCAAACTCGCGCGCCTTTTCTTCGATCAACAACATCGCCTGTCTGCCATAGCCTTTGCCGCGAAATTTTTCATCCACATGGAGGTCGAAGATGAAACCGTTTTTGATGGGGTTTTCCAAATCGACGCGCATCCAGATCGTCCCGACTGAGTCATTTCCGTCGTACAACGTATAGAGATAATGATTTTCGGTCTGCAAGCCATTTGGCAAATTTCTGGCGCTGGCCTCGCGTGACTTTTCCAACGCTTCGGATTCGCTCCAGTACCCCGCGCGGACGTTGTCCGCCGCATAATCGGGAATAACACGCGCAAGGAACGTTTCAAATTCAGGCTGGGTCATGGGAATTAGTTTGCTCATAGGATAATTATACTTGGCTAATTTCCGTCATAACGAATCGGCTCTACGTCTCTCTGCGCGGTATCCTTTTGTTTTCGCTCGCGAGCGTAGTAAAACGTCTCGCGCAATTGCGGAGTGATGAGGCTCGTCTCGCGATGTCCCATGCGCGTGCCGTGAAATTGCATGAAGCGGAACCAGAATATCGAAGCGATGTTCTTCCATAACACACGTTCACGCGCCGCGTGCCACAGGTCACTCAGAATATTCGTCGTTGTTAGTCGCGCGAAATCATAGACATTGAAATGCGACTCGGGATAGATGCGTTTGAACGCCATCGCTTCGCGGCGGTAACGATTGAACACGCCACGCGGCGTCTCATTGTGAACATGCACGATCTCCGCCGCCGCTGCGTACGCGATGGCGTATCCCTGCTCCTTTGCCCATTTCGCCCACGCCAAATCCTCGAGTCCTGTCAACGTTTCGTCGTAAGGATTCTTTTCCCACAAACGTTTTCGGATGGCGGCATTGGCGTTATTGCAAAAGGCGGTCGCCTGTCTCGGCTGGCTCACATCGGGATACCAGCGATGAAATATTTGTTGCTCCGAAAACTTTGCAGATTCGGGTCCGCGTTGTTTGCCATAGGTCAGCGCGACTTGTTCGTCTTCAAACGGACGCAGGAGCGACTCCAACCAATCAGGATAAACGGGATATACGTGCGCACTGGCGATGACGACAAATTCACGCGTCGCTTCGCGAAGCCCGAAGTTGAGTGACCGCCCAAACGTAAACTCATCTGACGCGATCCGCGCGACCCGCGCGTCGAAGGATTCCGCGATGGAGATGGTTGAGTCTGTTGAACCTGAATCGACGAGAATCACTTCCACATCTTTGAGCGTCTGCTGTTTGATGCCTTCTAGCAAACGACCGATGTGCTTCTCTTCGTTACAGGCGCGGATTATTATTGAACAATTCATAAAATTCCAGGTATCGTTGCGAGGGAGCGTAGCGACCGAAGCAATCTCATGCTTTCATACAAACTTTTGTTTGATGGTTAGTTGAGATTGCCACGCCTGCTTCGCAGGCTCGCAATGACATTTCTACCAATCACTATTT
>Ga0247727_10013068_pt1 | contig 14086 bp, 13 predicted proteins | sample WisWelCaveWW1625_FD_202498 | JGI IMG/M metagenome (GOLD analysis project Ga0247727, IMG submission 202498) | Biofilm microbial communities from Wishing Well Cave, Virginia, United States - WW16-25 | ecosystem: Environmental > Aquatic > Deep subsurface > Groundwater > Cave microbial mat | place... | reverse complement strand
CAGGCATCCTGCCAGGCTGGAAGCCTGCGCTCTATAGGGAGCACGGACATTACTCTATTGACGATTGGTAGTACGGAGGTCCGCCGTACATTTTTTCAGACAAACGATGTTACGGTAATTCCTGATTCAGCAGACCTTTGATTCCACTCTTGCCTTTGGATTTAGTTTTGCTGCGGGTCTTGCGGCTGAACTGTGAGTTGGCCGATTTCAAAGCGCTCTTTAGAATCGACGCATACTGACTCGGCAAAGCCATTGATTCCGCATTGTAGGCTAAAAAGACCTGACTACCGATCGTACAGGGGAAGGAAAAATAGTAGTCTGAGGAATCAATATCGAACACGATATTGCTGAACGTAATTGTATCCCCCACGTTGACGTCTCCCGAAATTATGAAGTTTTTCACTCCCATTTTGACCGTATTGCAGGAGAATGATTTTTGTCCGTTTTGTGTGGATGCTGTAACCGAACCGCTTCCCTTCGCTTCGAGTTTGTTGACCTGTATTGAAAAGAAGCATTTCGTGCTTTCGATCGGGTCCAGAGCGTCAAAATCCAGTTGTCCGAAATCAAGAGTGTATGTGATATCGTCGGTTTGCAGCGTTACTGTAATCAAACCGTCCGGTGAAGTTGCCGTTTGTGAAATATCAACCATAGTTCCGGCATAATCTGGACTTGCGGAGCCATTGGTATTATTCCACACCGACTCGGTCGAATGCAGGGCCGTATTTACTGTTGAATCCGTCACATATTTTTCGTCTGCCGCTACGGTAAGAGTCAAAAAGCAACAAAACACAATGAGTATGATCTTCATTTTTGATTTTTCTCCCATAAGTTTCTCTCGCGGGACCGGGTAACCCCCCCTTCCTGATATTAAAGACGACAGTAATCTGAAAGTGGTTACATGCCCCGAACCTAAATTGACACTGGTGAGAAGGGTAAACTACAATGAATGGTAAGATAAATCAGCATGCTTCGAAAGACGTTACTGTCGGTAATATTGTTGTTTTTCGCGAGCCGGCTTCCGGCACAGGAAGCATCGAAGCAGAGCGCCGCAGAAATCTATCCCACGCTTGAATCCCGGGAGGAGATTTTGCGCACGGCGAAAATCATCAAATCCAAGAAACTGGGGAAAGGCATAACAAATCCTGAAAAACTAACGCTAACGGACGGGCAGATTGAGTTTAATGCCGTTTTCAAAAAGGTGGATGTCCGCAAGTCCGGGATGACTCAGTTGCGGACCGGGGTGGAGGTTGATTTTAAAGATTGCTGGCAGTTTGACGTGGCCGCTTACGAACTGGACAAACTTCTTGGTTTGAATATGGTCCCCGTTACCGTAGAACGCAAGTACGAAGGAGAAAAAGGCGCGGTGCAATGGTGGGTTGAAAATGCGATGACCGAAGGTGACCGAAAGGAAAAAGGTATGGCGCCTGCAGATGCTGAGGCATGGAATCAGACGTTATACAAAGTGAGACTATTTGATAACCTGATATACAACATCGATCGGAATCTGGGTAACTTGCTGATTACTCCCGACTGGAAGGTCTGGATGATCGATCATACCCGATGTTTCAAAAGCATTGATAAACTGAAATCAGAGGGTGATCTCAGTCGTTTTTCCATCTCATTTATGAATTCGCTGAAGAAACTGGATGAAGGCACTGTCAAATCGAGATGCGAAAAGTATCTTACCGGTTACGAGATTCAATCCATGATGAAACGACGCGATCTCATCGTTCAACTTTTTGACAAATTACACGCCGAGAAAGGCGACTCAATCCTGTATCCGTAACCCGTCAATTTCAATCTGCAGATCTGCATTCTAAAATCTGCCGAGCACTCGAACTCTGTGCCTGAAACAACGGTCGGCGCTCTGGTGTAACAAGGGAGATAGAGAGATAACACCAGGATAGAGAGATGAAAAAGTAATTCTTTTCCTTATCTCTTGATCTCGTTTCTATCTCACTATCTCCCTTAAAAATGTTTATAATGGTTTATCAGCATTTCTCGCGGTTTATCTGCGGATGAGCGTGTAGTTGTTGCCGTCGACGGCCGCCAGTTTGAACCCCGACCGTATCAATTTTTGCATGGAATTCCGCAAGGAATTACCGGATGAGCCTGCTTGCGGAAGCTGATGAAACTCCACGCACAGGATCTTGATCTCGACCCTGTCCTGAAGAATGGAATCAATGACTTGATACTCAGCTCCCTCAATGTCCATCTTGAGCAAATCCAATCGTGAATGCTGATTTTCCCGCATAATCGAGCTGAGTTTTCTACATTCCGCTTCGAACCCATCGTTCGTTTGCTGAAGATTAACAATCGAATGTGACACATGCTCCCCGTCGGAAGGTGAATAGAACTTGTGGGTTGAATCTGTGTTCCACAATCCGATGGGTGAAAAACAATATTGAGGAAAGTTCCGCGAATTCTCCTGAATGTACTGTATGGCTCTCGGGGTTGGATCAAAAGCGAAGACTTTGCATTCGAATCTTTGCATCAGGGCGATGTCAAAAGAGATGTCTTCACCGGTTCCCACGCAGTAACAAATTGAATCGCGTTTGAGCAAATCGACGGGAACGATCCAGCCTCCGTACGACGTTCCCAGTTTTTCCAGGTTTTTCCGGTGAATCATGCGCGCACCCGAAGCCGGATCAATGCGCAAGAGCTTCCCGATACGGTACGCCAGGCTGTTTCGAATTCGATTCAGAGTTATAGCAGACACAGGAAAATATAATGCCGGAGGTCGGAGTCGAACCGACACGCTCCTTACGGAGCGCCAGATTTTGAGTCTGGTGCGTCTGCCAGTTCCGCCACTCCGGCATGAACTGCGTGCTTAATTGTAAGAAAGCTGCCTGAAAGAATCAAGCAGGGATCGAGTCATCCTGATCAATCTTTCGGGGCTTCTGCTTTTTGCTCTTGAATTGACAACAATTCGATTTCGAAGATGAGTACCGAGTTAGGCGGAATTGCATTCTGGAATCCTTTATCGCCGTATGCAAGTTTTCCGGGAACGAAGAGTTGCCATTTCGATCCGACGGTCATGAGTTGCAACGCCTCAGTCCAGCCGGGGATAACTCCATTAACGGCAAATGTGGCGGGTTCCTTGCGATCATAGGAGCTATCGAACTGTTTGCCGTCTATGAAAGTGCCCTTGTAGTGAGTAACAACAGTATCCTCCGCCTTTGGTTTGACGCCTGTTCCCTCGGTCATTACCCTGTATTGAAGTCCACTGGCGAGAGTAACAATGCCTTCCTTTTTGCCATTTTCGGTCAGGTAAGTTTCACCGGCTTTAAGGTTTTCTTCTGCCAGTGTTTTGCGTCTGGTTTCCTGTCGATCTACGATTTGTTTCTGCAATCCAGTCAGTACATTGCGAATTTCTTCTTCAGTTAAAGCTGGAGTTGAGCCTGAAAGTCCGTCCTGTATGCCTTTACTCAGGATGTTGAGATCGATGTCGACTTCCTGTTCGTGTAAATTGAGTCCGATATTCAGGCCGATGCTGTAGCTCACTTTTTCCTTTTCATTTGCAAGAGTGGTTTGCTGTGAGAAGGCTTGAGCGCAAATCAGAGTAAGCGCCGGCGCGATTAAAACAAAGAATCGATTCATTTGAGATATTCCTTCCTTTATAACGTTAACTGCAAGCCATACATCTTAGACAAAAATGGCGGCGAAAGCTATTGACTTTGCCGGATGATCCTGTATAATTATAGTAGTCGTATATAAGACTTATATAAGTATGATTCGAAGAAAAGTAAGAACTTTTTCGGCCACGGACCGGGAAGTGCAGATGCTGGAAGCGATTGCCCGTTATCACGGATGGAACAAGAGCCGCATGATTACCGGGCTGATACGAAAGGAATTCTGGCGCATATTTCCTGCCGGCACGGACCAGATTCGTCCGTTGAAGGGCGCGAAGGTTGAGGAGCGTTAACATGATGATCAGCGCGCAGAGTATTAAGAGCATTCCGACGCTGCAGGACGAGATTCGGCGGATTGCGCGGGCAAAGAACGCAGTGATCCTTGCGCACAATTACCAGTTGCCGGAAGTCCAGGACGTGGCGGATTTTGTCGGCGATTCGCTGGGCCTTTCGCTGGAAGCGACCAGGAGGAATGCATCTGCAATCATTTTTTGTGGCGTTCATTTCATGGCGGAATCAGCGAAGATCCTGAACCCGGATAAGCGCGTATTTCTGCCGAATTTGTCGGCCGGTTGTTCGCTGGCCGATTCGATTACTGCCGAGTCATTAATGGACTGGAAAGAGCGCTATCCGGACCACACTGTGGTTACGTACGTAAATTCAAGCGCAGAAGTGAAGGCCCTGTCGGATTACTGCTGCACCTCCGCGAATGCTATTTCTGTAGTACGATACGTGGCGAATCATAAAGTATTATTCACACCTGACCGGAATCTGGGGAACTGGGTGAAGAAGCACGTTCCGGAGAAAGAAATTGCGGTTTACGACGGCGCGTGTCCCACTCATGATGTTTTACGGGGCGCAAACGTGAAAAAGACGCTGGATTTGAATCCGGGCGCGATCGTTGTGGCGCATCCGGAATGCCGTGAAGACATTCTGGCTCTGGCAGATGAGATTTGCTCGACCACCGGGATGTTACATGTTGTTGAAAAGTACCCGGAAGCCAGGACGTTTTTGATTGCGACCGAGAACGGAATTCTTCATCAACTGAGGCAGCGGTACCCGGATCGTGAGTTTATTTCTGCAGACGGTTGCATCGGTTGCCGGTTGCACTGCCCGTACATGAAAATGAATGACCTGCCCGCAGTTTTGCGCTCACTGGAAGAAGAAGTCTTTGAGATCAAGGTGGATCCCGATGTAGCGGCTGCCGCAGCATTGGCGCTGAAACGGATGATGGACGTACCTCGCGACCGTTAAGTTGTTTCCTTCCGCCATAACTCCAGCATCAAAACGGTCCAGAGTGCCTTGCTGTGATCCACTCCCTTTTGATGTTCTTCCCATTTCTGTTGAATCAATGCAGAGGACAGTTCGGACGTCCGGATCAAATCGGAAGCCGTTGATTTGAGGTCCGAGCGAAGCCATTCGGCAACCGGTGATCCGAAGCCGTGTTTGGGGCGTTTCAAAATCCAATCCGGCAAGTAGCGCGATGCAACTTTGCGAAAGAGCTTTTTTGTCGCCGTGCGGGAAACCTTTTGTCGTACAGGCAATGCATGCATGAATTCGACAATATGGCGATCCAGAAAGGGAACTCGCGCTTCAAGTCCGAAAGTCATTGTACAACGGTCTTCTTTTACCAGCAGATCTTCGGGTAAGTAGAATTCATAATCAAAAAGCATCATGTTTTCAGCGATCGTTCCGTTTTCAGGAAGGAAGAGTTGAACAACCGGTAGTGCATCGGTTCCGATGAGTTTCCGCGTTTCTTCGAATGAAAATACCGAATTGAGTTGAAGGTTGGGAGGAATCTGTGGCGAAAGATCGGAGAATCTCTGCAGTAAAAGCGCTCTTTCTTTCCATATGGTTTGACGGGATGCGGGCAGCATTCCGACCGTTTTGCGAATCGCGGAACGCAATGGTTGCGGAAGTGCCGTATAAGCAGAGGCCCAATGAGCGGCCATGTATTTTCGATACCCACCGAAAATTTCATCGCCTCCGGTTCCTGAAAGCGCTACTTTGACGTGCTGCGATGTGAGTTCGGCAAGGCAAAGAGTGGGCACGGAGGATGAATCGGCAAAGGGTTCGCCGAACGCGCCGGCCAGTTTTGGAAGTAGCTCTGCAATACTTTGTGATACGTTGAAATCATGATGTTCGGCGCCAAATAGTTTTGCGACTTTTTCAGCATACGGCCTTTCGTCGTAGTAACCCATTCCTGAGAATCCGGCGGTAAAAGTCTTGATACTGCTTCCTGCGATCCGGCTCATGAGGCCGACAATCAAGCTGGAATCAATGCCACCGCTCAAAAAAGCGCCGACCGGCACATCGCTGATCATTTGTTGCTCGACCGAACGTAGCAGCAAGTGATTCAAGTGTTCTTCCGGATCTTCCTGTACCTTGGGCGTTTGTACCGCGCGAATGCTCCAGTATTTTTTGATTTCACAGCCGGATGGTGAGACGCGCATGCATTCACCGGGGCCCAGTTTTCTGATGGCCGCGTATGGTGTGTACGGGACAGGGAAGTATCCCAGTTGAAGGTAGAGGGACAGGGCTGCGTTGTCGATGGATGCCGGCACGAGTCCGGATGCCAGAAGCGCTTTCGGTTCAGAGGCAAACAAGAATTTTTCGGAATCGCGATAGTAATAAAGCGGTTTTACGCCGGCGTGATCGCGCACAATGAACAATTCGTTGGTGAGGTTATCCAGTACGGCAATCACGAACATTCCGTTCAGGAGAGGCCACGCAGATTCGCGATGCTTCTGGAAAAGCCGAAGAATGACTTCCGTATCTGAGAGCGAGAAGAATTGATAATGGGGCTCAATCTGTTTTTTGAGCTCTTGGAAATTGTAGATTTCTCCGTTGAAAATGAGTATATGTCGCTGTGCCTCGTCTTTCATTGGTTGTGAAGCGGCAGCGCTCAAATCGATAATACTGAGGCGGCGGTGTCCGAGTGCAGCGTGGTTTCCTGTGAAGAACCCTTCACCATCAGGGCCGCGATGCGAAAGAGCGCGGACCATCGTGCGCAGCGGTCCATCCAGGATTTGCCGGGGCTGAAAGAAATAGATGCCTGCCATGCCGCACATGCATCGAATTATAGCAGGCCCTTAAGCCGGCGAACGATATCTGTTTTTCTTAAGCGGTCGCAGTTTTAGAAGGCTTGACGAGACAACCTTCCTGCTGATATCGCGCGAACAGTTTTCCCCAGGGTGATTCTTCGCGCCACTTCTCGAAGATTTTCTTCTCTTTGAAAGTCCACCGGTAGTAATCGTGATATGTTTCGGAAACCAGATTTGGAAAATGCACGATGGGTGTATGGAAGATCAGTTTCTGGAAAATTTTTGTCGGGCCGTACCACGCGAGCCATCCAAGAAAGCTGTGAAAGGTTTGCGTGACGCGAAAGCCCCATTTTTCGTCGGCGACTTCCAGCTGGCCGGTAATTTCGATATCACGTGGATCGCCAATTCCAAGACCTGCTTCGTGGGCCAGGCGAATATACGGAATGGACATCGGATCGAATCCCATCATTTTTGCGGCCACTGCATCGATGGCGACCTGATCGCCGGATGCGAGTATCACATCCTTTTGTACAGGATCCATGATTCGCGGCCCCGCTCCATTCCCTGACGTCGTTCCATCCATGATCGCGAATATGCCCGTGTGAATCTCTTTCTGGATGTGCAGCAAATCTACAAGCGTTTCGTGAATGTGTGAATGAGTGTAATGCCGTTTTTCATTCAGGAGGCCGCCGAAAGCATTTTTCATTGCGCCGGTGGTCGTGGTGTAAATGTGCGTTTTGACAGTAGGCAGATGGAGAACATTTTTGCCGAAGAAGAAATCCGGAATTCGAATGTGGTCATGATAGATTTTGTTCAGGACGAGCATACTGGCTTTTGGCCTGTATTCAATCCAGCGCATGTCCTGAATCCGGAAGTTGAAAAGAACCGGAATGTCATGTGTTTTACAAATAGGCCAGTAGCAGTTCAGATCGGTTCCTTTGAAGGCATTTGTAACGACCGTTCGGTTCTGTACGCAGGATAGATCTTTGTAACCTGCGTTATAGAGCGCTGCGATGGTGCCCTCAAGCTGCCATGGCGTGGTGTTGGCGCTCGGAAAAGGAAAATGCCACGAAATGTTGTCTTTCAGTATGGTGGGCGCAGACGGATCCAGATACTGCCGGTAATCAGCCAGTTCCATGAGACGCTCAATATCCGGAAGCACATTTTCGGGATTCGTACGAAGAACTGCGACTTTTGCTTTGCTCATTTTTTTAAGTTGTTAAGTATAAATGGTTGCCCGGGTTTGTTCAACCGGATTTGCACACACGAGTGGATTCAGCAGTTATTACTCAGCACTTTGCACTCAAGACAGATGTGGAGTTCCAAGCAGATTGACTTCCATGCCGTTGCCCCATCCCATGCCATGGTCGCTGGTCGAACGCGTTACTGCATCGGGGTGAATGAAAATATCACCGTAACACAGCTTGTTGAGAATGAAGCCCGGTCGCAGGTGCCAGCTCGCCCAGGTTAACGGAGAATCTCCGTTCATGTCTCTGGCATCGATGGCGGCGCCCGCATCCAGAAGAAGCTGGATAGTCTCTTCGGTTCCGAAGGCTGCTGCGCGATGCAGTGGAGTTTCTGCTTTCGTTCGACAATCTCTCATGAACGTGCCGGTTTCAGCGGCCGGCTTTGTCATGCAATTTGGATCGGCGCCATTGGCCAGCAGAATTTTGATGACGTGGTTGTACGCCGGACGATTCGCTTTGCACAGAGCGGCGTGTAGCGGTGTTTCGCCCGTTTCAGGCAGGGGATGATTCACATCAGCGCCGTTCTCGATGAGGAACTGGCATAGCTGCCAGTGCCCGTGAAACGCAGCGCCAGTCAGATCGAAATTCTCTCCAAGCGATTCCAGTGATTCACCATTGGCGAGCAGAAATCGTATGGCACTCACATCGCCATAATAGGCGCACCATTTGATGAGAGACATTCCATTTCCGCCCGAAGAGTTTGCTGCGTTGCCTTCTGATACATAATCGAACACCAGGTCCGTTCGCCCATCTGAGATTCGATCGAGCATAATTCTCCTCCCATTGTCATGCTGTGTGTGTGCTCGCAAGTCGGCCCACACAGGCTTTATTTTATCATCCGACAGGGTGTGTTTGTGAAGACGAGTGATTTTGTTCAAGAAGCGCAGAAATGAAATCCCGTTTCAAAAACGTTTCATATTCTGAAATCATATTTCAAATGATGATACCCATGCCGGCGCGGCGTAAAAGCGGAATTACCGCTGGGACCGGCGGGCTACTCCGATTTTTGACCGACGAACTGATCTTTCTGGTCCTTGAACAGGACGTTAAAAGTGGTAAGCGTTCCGTAGCATCGGGTAATGTACTGTTGCATTTGCAGTTTTTCCGGATCAGAAAGTTTTTCATTCGAATTGAGCTGCTGTTCCAGGACGCGTAACCGGTCTCGCACCATCACAATCTTGTGAAAGAACACGTCGATGGCAACTTCTTTGTCCAGCACTCCCGGTTTGCCTGCCCGCAGAATGAGTTTTCCACCGATCCATTTATCGGCAATGGGTGATCGCGCTGTTTCCATTTCTTCACGGACCACGGAACGAATCAGCGCTTTCAGGTGGTCTTCTTCAACGATGATTTCGGCATGGGATTGATTTCGAATTCCCTGTGCCGGACGATAATTGCGTGATGTGCTGCAATATGTGCATGTGACACGATCTATAGTTCCATCAGGGTTCATTGCGGCAACGGCGCATCTGCGATCCACTTTACATTGTCCGCACCATGCTTCGATTTCCATTCCAACTTCGTACACGTTCAAATTCCTCCTGTTTCAAGAATATCATGGGATTGGTGGAACGATCTGTGGTGACGCGTCTGAGGCTGTGAAAAAAATTAAAAAATGTGGCCGTGGGCGTCCCTGCCCGCGAAATATTCTCGTCGAATGGGCCGGCAGGCACGGAGCCACCACTGTTTGACACTTTCATGTAGAATAACTGCGATGAAATTGTCTGTTTTGCTTCTGTTTTTGCTTGCGCCTTTCGCGAGTGCGGAAAGCGTTCTTGAGATCAAGGCCACGACGACCGGGAGTCTTGAAATCGGCAAAATCTCCCTGATCAGATTCGAGATCAAGAATAACAGCGAAGAACCGGTCGCGATTCTTGAAGTGCGTCCGGACCAGCCGTGTGAAGAGCCGGTTTCCCTGATTCGTACGCTCTATGGCCGGATTGAATACGACAAAGAAACGGACGAATACGTGTACGATTCGATGCCCCAAAGCGCCGCGATGATTCCCGTTCTGGAAGGCTTCTTAGCGCCGGGAAAAGTCTTGTGGTTGAACCTGCATTATCGGCCGTATGCGTCCAGCGAAGATTTTCAAATTCATTATGCGAAGGTTTCCGGTCAGAAGATATACGCTCGCAGCGAAAGTGACGGTGGATTTATCACAAAATTTACGCCGCACGGTGAAGATCCTGCGCAGATTATTCTCAACCGTTTTGTCGATGCAGAAAAGCTAACCGGGAGTCTCTCCGTGACTTTTCATGACATTCAGGGCGAACAATCGAAGTTCTGCTCTTGCCGGACTGCCGGCGGCTATTCAGAAACGATTCCTGCTCCGTTGTGCAAAGCGTGGGATCTGGGGAAGAGTGTGCGCTTCCGCGTGGGCGAAAAGCAGGAAGGAATCGGACCCGAACCGCGCTTTGCCGGATGGAATTTTCTCGAACTATATGAAGTGAACTTCGGAGATGGAATGTATACGCATGGAGAGTTTGTAGTGATTTCAGCAAATCAGGCTCCCGGCTTCATTAAGAAAATAGAAAACAAGTATTCCATGAAGCGAATCTTCTATTTTCAATCGGAGTTCTACTACGACCTGGAACCTATCCCATGAGTCGTGACTTACCTCTGATCATTGTGAATCCCAAGTCCGGACGCGGCATGACCGAACAGAGTTGGGCTTCGCGCGCATCCGTGATCCGCGATCAGTTTGGACCATTTGAATGCCGGTTTACTGAAAAACAAGCGCATGCCATTCAACTGGCGGAAGATGAGGCCCGTGCGGGACGCAAGCTCATTATTGCGGTCGGTGGAGACGGGACCGTCAGTGAAACGGCCAACGGGATTTTACGCGCAGGAACCGATGCGGCACTTGGAATGCTACCCGGCGGCACAGGCGGCGATTTTCGCCGGACACTCGGTGTTTCCGCTGATCTTGCGAAAGCATGCAGACAACTTCGCGACGGCAAGATCCGTCGTATGGATACAGGCAAGCTCACTTACATCGATCATTCCGGAAACCAGACGTGGCGATACTTCGTGAACACCGCCTCTTTTGGGATGAGCGGCGCCGTTGCGAGTCGCGCAAACCAATCATCCAAACGACTTGGAGGAACGCTCACTTACGCCACAGCCACCGTGCGCACAGCCGTCTCGTTCGATTCTCCAGAGATCTACTTACAATTGGATGAGGGACACGCTGATCGTTTGAGGGTGATCATGGTTTGTGTGGCAAACGGCCCTTCATTCGGCGGCGGGATGCGAATTGCCCCCAATGCAAAACTGGATGATGGCGTTTTCGACGTAATTGTTGCGGGAGACATTACTGCATTTCGACTTCTGATCAGTTCGCATCGACTCTACGCGGGCACGCATCTATCCATGGATAAGATCGCTTTAAAGAAAGCGCGTAAGGTCCATGCCGTTCCTGTGCATGAGAATAATGAGATATTGCTTGAAGTGGACGGTGAATCGCCCGGACGTCTTCCGGCCACAATGGAAATCATTCCTCAAGCTCTGAATGTTCGCTGCTGAATCGCGAATGCCTCGCTATTCCTCAAAGGCATCGATGTGTTGTGCCTTGTCCCAGAGGTCCAGATACGCAGATCTGACGCTCTCATCAAGCTGTTCAGACAGTGATTTGGGGAGAGATGATTCCCTGATCAACCGCTGCACGTCAGCCAGGTCGTGCAACCGGTGTGGCGCCGTCATACCTGAGGCGAGTTTCAATTCAATTAACGTCACCAGCTTAAGAAATGAAATGCCGTCTTTTTCGAACGAAACAGCGCGCGGATCAGGAAAAATAACTGATTTGGGTTGACCGTCTCCGGGATATTCGCCGGCAATAATTATGTCGATCTTCACTCCGGATTCGGCGTGCCGGAACCTCTTTCTGGCGCCAGGAAATGCCGGAATAAAGCCTGCGCCAACGCATTCTGATTGAAAAGTCTGCAGGCCGTCCGCAGTCATGAGCAAATCGATATCTGTTGTTGCTCTCACAAAGCCATGTTCCCGCAGCGCAAGAGCTCCGATTACCGCGTAAGATATTCCCGCTTTCTTCAGGCGCGCGGAAAGTTCTTTCAGCACAGAATCAAGGGTGCTCTCTTTTCCATACTGAAATTGCATTTCTCGAAGGCAAAATTCCCGGTCTTCTTTCATACGAACTTCGTATTCGTACGAACTCAATTTGCCGTCAGCGTGAGCCATGAGATTAATAATACTATTGTTCCTGCCAGACGGGCAGACGACCCGGCGTCCAGGGTGCGCCCGCGGCTTCAGCTTGCTCTTGCAACTTCTTGACGTCCACATCAACAAGAGCCTTGAGCTGTTCCAGAAGTTGTTTGAATTCTGCCGCAGCGATTTCGTAATTACGCCGGTGTGTTCCTGTTGGCGCCGATGTTGTGGTCCAGTGGCCGTAAACCACGGTCTGAATTCGCTCATTCAGCGATGGAGCCGCCGGTTCGTTGCGCTTACGCAGTGTCGAATCTCCCATCAATGCCTTTTCAATATCCTGTGTGCGTGTGATCAATGCCCGAACATCATCGCTGAGTTTCGGATCTGCTGCAGGCGTGTCTTCCAGGGCCTTTTTCAGCAATTCGAGATTCTGCTTCGTCTGCTTCACCGTTTCAACAGCTCCTTGAACCGCCCGATGAAGTTTCGCCGTTTTGTTTGCAAAGTCCATTACGGCTTTTCTATCGCCAACCGGCAATGTGGCCGTTGCCAGTGGCGCTGTGGTGAACGATTGAGCCTCTGCAAGAGGGGTAATTCTTCCATCAACCCGTTTTGCGATGCTCACTTTGTAGGCGCCCGGCACCGCCGGCGGACCTATCGGTTGGTTCTCAAACGGATTATCGTCGGACGGCGGTGTCAGTGAAGCAGGATCGGGAGCCGGATGCCGCATATCCCAGGCTACGCGATGGAATCCGCCCGTTGCAGGGCCTGTCAAACGCCTTATTGTGTTGCCTGCTTCATCTGTAATCGTGATGGTGATCGCCGGCGCTTCTTCACGGTCTTCCGCCTGTAACTCTTCCCATGCCGGATAACTCACATCCTTCCCGGCTTTGATAAGCTCTTTCTCTTTTTCCTGACGAATTTTCTTACGCGTCTTTATTTCATCCTTCAAGTAGTAAGTGAAGATGGCTCCAAAAGGAGGATTCGGCGCAGTGAAAAAGGAATCTCCCAGAAAACCTTTATCTTTCAATCCCAACGGATCCTCCGGAATGTACATCCATGCCTGTTTTACCGGAAAAAGAACTGCTTCCTGATTCAGCGCTGATTCATTCGTTTGTCGCAACGGTGAATAATCATCAAGGATATAAAATCCGCGTCCGAATGTAGCGAGTACAACATCGTTTTCACGCTTTTGAATGGCAATATCGCGAACGGCGATGGTCGGCATGTTTCCCTTCAGTTGAATCCAGTGTTTTCCGCCATCCAACGTAAAGAATGCGCCGAACTCCGTGCCGCAAAAAAGCAGGTCCAGATTTTCGTGATCTTGCGCAAGAGCCCAGACAGAGCCTCGCCCCGGCAAATCACCTGCAATGGATGCCCATGTTTTACCCAGATCCGTGCTTTTTAAGAGATAAGGTTTGAAGTCGCCCATCTTGTGGTTATTGAATCCTGCATATACCGTACCGGCATCATGCAGGGAAGGTGTGAGGTCGGAAACATAAGAAAGATCGGGAACGCCTGGAAGCTTTTCGATTTTGCGCCAGCTCGTTCCACCATCTTCTGTGATCTGAATCAGACCGTCATCAGTTCCGGCAAAGATCAAACCTTCTTTCAGAGGTGATTCGGCAAGTGAAACGATATTTCCATATAACGATGTGGATTGATGCTTTGCGACTGAGTCAACGCTCCAGATCCTGTCCATCACTTTCATTTTGTTGCGGTCAAGCTGCCGCGTCAGATCGGTGGAAATTGCTTTCCAGTTATCTCCGCGATCATCGCTCTGGAAGAGCATGTTCGAAGCGAAATACAAACGGGTGTGCGAATGCGGACTGATAATCAAAGGCGAATCCCAGTTCCACCGAAGCTGGACCGCTCCTGCTGCGGGCTGTGGTTGAATGTCGATTTTTTCTCCGGTCTTGCGGTCAAAACGCATTAATCCGCCGTATTGATATTCGGAGTAGACAATATTCGGATCTTCCGGATCAACGGCAGCCCAGAACCC
>Ga0247727_10013067_pt1 | contig 14087 bp, 19 predicted proteins | sample WisWelCaveWW1625_FD_202498 | JGI IMG/M metagenome (GOLD analysis project Ga0247727, IMG submission 202498) | Biofilm microbial communities from Wishing Well Cave, Virginia, United States - WW16-25 | ecosystem: Environmental > Aquatic > Deep subsurface > Groundwater > Cave microbial mat | place... | reverse complement strand
GTACCATCCGGGTCAACGGAAACTTTGCCGTAATTGAATTGTCTTAGGAAGGAAGCAGGATCTACGCTAAACTTCTTCACGTCGTTTTCAAAGGGAGACAGTAGAACACCTTCATCAGAACTATCGTTAGACACTGTCGCTATTACAGCTGTTGTTGCTATCATTACCGCCAGAACAGCAGCGATCGCAACTTTCGTTAGGATTGGTTTAAATCCCCACAATACATGTAATATAAAGAGTTAGCATTATTTAAGTTTTTTAGCCTGTGGAAACATTATTGCTTCAGGCTAACATATAGCCAGAATTATAGGTTTCAAACGCGTTAATAGTTATATCCGACCCGAAACCAGACATCGAATCTATGGGGATAGCGGAAGATCTGCTGGAATGGGGGAAGGATATGTTCCTACCTCTGGGAGAAACGGGTTTGTTCATAATAGCATTCATAGAGTCCTCTGTGTTTCCCATTCCGCCTGATATTGTTCTGATCCCGCTTGTGCTGTTCAACCCTTCATTGGGATTGTATTATGCATCAGTATCAACCATAGGTTCCGTTTTAGGCGGCGTTGCTGGATATTACATCGGTCTGAAAGGCGGTAGACCGCTGGCAAGACGGCTCTTCTCTGAAGCAAAGATAAAACGAGTTGAAGGTTACTTCGAAAGATACGGTGCATGGGCTGTCCTTATTGCGGCTTTTACGCCAATACCCTACAAGGTTTTCACTATAGCATCTGGAATTGTAAGGCTTGATCTGAAACGATTCACCATTGCGTCGATAATAGGTAGGGGAGCAAGGTTCTTTGCTGAAGCCATAGTGATCATGGTTTGGGGAGAACAGTTACTTCAATTCCTGCTACAATACTTCGAAATAATAACGCTGATCGTTGGCGGCGGTATTGTAGGTGTGGCAGTTATACTAAGAAAGATGCGCAAGAAATGATTATGTTCTGAACTTTGATGCGGCTTCAACGATCTTCACGATCTCGTCATAAGATATATCTCTTTCAACCGTTATGTAGAAGATTACAGTGTCGCTGGAGAAGGACACTATCTTCACTTTTTCATGCACGGTTAGAGTGAAATTATTCTTTCCCAATGATGAAGCAAAAGATTTTCTTAACGCTTCCCTAGAAGCGGTTAGAAAGAACTCATCCATCGCTTCCTCTGGCTTGAATAATGGTCTCATGTCCTTTCTCAGGGCAGCAGCAATGGTCTTTCCGAAAATGTTTATCATGCCAACATATCTTATCTTTGGATTAGTCGCCAGTATCTTGCTGCAAGTATCCTTGTGCTTGCGGATCTCTTCCATGTTAGTTGGCCGTGCTTTAGACATGCTACTATGACCCATTACAGGCATTATTCATAAATGTATTCATGAGCCAGAATTCGGTGCCTCAAATGCTCGCAAGACTTCATCTGCGTGGTGTTTTACATCGACCTTTGGCATGATCTTAACTATCCTACCCTTTTCGTCGATCAAGAATGTTGTTCTCTTGACGCCCATGAACTTTCTTCCCATAAACGTCTTCAACCCGTACACTTTGTAGGCCTTGGCCACTTTGGCACCTACATCTGATAATACAGTAAACGGTAGTTCGTACTTATCTGCAAATTTCTTATGTGATTCAATACTGTCGGTGCTGACACCAAGAGTTACAATACCATTAGATCTTAACTTATCACTGCCATCTCTCATGCTGCAGGCTTGATTTGTGCATCCTGGAGTAAAATCCCGGACATAAAAGTACAGAGCAACCTTCTTCCCCCTAAGATCTGAGAGTTTGACAATCTTGCCGTCCTGCGAAGGCAACTTGAAGTCCGGCGCTTTATCACCTTCTTTTAGCATGTTTAAGATATGATACTTCCAAATAAAAATTTGATCCTAAGGCGGCAAAACATCAACAGATATTTTTCTAGATGGCGACAAAACAATCTCTCCCTCGATACTGTCCCACACGAATGTCTCTACATCATATGTTCCAGGAGAATCAGGGGTCCATGACTGCGAGACGTTAAACTTGTCGTTTGGAGGCAGCTCCGATCTGAACCACGAAAGCGAGACCGTTATCCTTTCAGAATTTGTTACATGAACTATGTACACAAACTCTTGTTTCTTATCCTGCTTGTTGGTAATTTCAGACTGGAAAAGCACCTGTTCATTTACTATAATCTTGCTAACCGGAGAACCAAACGGGTCCATCAAAACTGGTTCGGAAGCTGGTGCTAAAGCCTTCTCTTCAAATGGATTTACGGATCCGTTAGTGCCATTTGGCAAATTACCTCCATCTCTATTTCCGGGGTTCATAACCGAGGTTATCACAGCCACTGCAATTATGACACCGATAACAGAAATTACTATAATGTCGACTGTTCGCAAGTTCATCGAACTTTCTGTTACTCAAACATAAGAAGTTTATTCAACCATATACGTTGAATATTAGGTGATCACTTGAGTTTCATGATCTTGTAATACTGGTTCTCGTATATAGTGTCAAAATGCTCGTTTAGTGTTTCTTTTCTATCCATCCAATATTGCGCAGGTTTTACAGCATCAGGATACGGCTCACTACTCATTACAATCCATTTATCATATAACCACGGTTCTTTGAAAGAATCCTTCCACATGCTGTATTCTAGAATTTGATCAAACTGCCTCAGTGCAATTCCGCTTGATAGCATTATTCTTTCATCATATGCAGAACCGGTTAACAACATTATATTGCCACTATCGTGCAATGAACCAAGAGCCTCTCCCGTCTTTACTGTGAATGGAGTTGCTCTGTAGAAGAATCCATTTGTCGCATCAATGAATGTCACGACGCCAAAGGCTGGTGTTGCAAGCTGGTACACGAACAAAGAACCAATTATTCCCGCAAGAGCAAAATTATTTTTTCTGATTCGCGCTGGAAGTTTTATGAGATAGATGGAAACCAGCAGTATGATGAGAGGAGATAGCAATATCAAAAACCTTGCATTAAACCACTGTGTCATCTCGCCTATTCCAATTAACAGAGCGATTACCGAGAACAGTGGCGGCAAACCCATAAAGATATACAGCTTTCTTCTCTCCTTCCTTCCTTCGAAACGTCGGTGATCTATGTATCCCACTAAGGCGGCTACTAGGAGAAAAGGTCCGTAGATAGCGAGTGCCGTTATAGCATAGATCGAACCCACGTTCATAGGTTGAAGGAAGAGATTTTCTCGATTTGTCCTCAAAAGGGCCTGTGATGCAGCTGAATAATACTGCGCATTCGCAAATTCTAATGGATCATTGTATTGATACGCATTCCAAGCGATCCATATCGCAATTCCGGCAAATGAAATCGTTGAAATCATTATCGCGTAGGTTTTCTGTTTAGTATCAATTTTCTTCCTTACCATCGATACAATCGCGAAAATTATTAGGAATATTGGCAGGAACCATCCTTCGTATCTACATAGTGTAGCTAGGGAAACAAAGACGGCACATTTCGTCAAGTCATGCACATTGTTATTTATGTCAAGATTTTGATACCATTTCTGGAAATAATATGCAGATGCCACAAAAAACAACATGAACGGCGCCTCTGTCATCGCAGTTATCCCAAGGTACATTATGTTTGGATTTGAAGCGTAAAGCAGAGCACCAATAAAGGCTACTGATGAAAGACCTACTTGCGATCTTATTATTCTGTACAGAAGCGAAGAAGTAATCGCAAGGCTTGGTAGACTTACAGCTAAGCCCGCAAATCCACTTACGAATAATGGATCTATCAAGGAAAAGGGCAGAAGTAAAAAGTGAGGTAAAGGAAGCCATACCGTGCCGATATTGTGTAACCCGGGGTTCGTCCAGTCAACGAATTTTCTACTCCCGACCAAGTGCGAAGCCGAGTCACCGTAGTAAGTCAATGAATATTTGTCAACACTGTAAAGGTAAGCAGCGGTAGATAACCCTCCTATAATCACAATGAGAATTATCATGAGCTCCTTGCTTTTGACACTAGCAAGTCGTAACAAATACATCACTCGTATTTTGGACAGTCTCTACGCTTCTATATAACATAATGATGTGTCTGCAGGTTATGTTTGCTCTATAACAATAGACACTAATTCGTTCATATGATTAGAGCTGATAAAGTTCAAGTATCCAACAGAAATCAGTGCGGGAGGTGGGATTCGAACCTACTGCGTCCAAAACAGACGCTATTAGCGCAATTCTTCGACGTTCCATTTAGGCAATTTGGGCTTGCGACTTTGCCATAACGCAATAAAGGTCCATATCATCGCGAATAAAAGCCAATTCGTTAGAACGTCATCGCCCGCGGGAAATCGCCAACTTAGTAGCACCATAAACCAGCCGAAGAAGGCGAGAAAATAGTAAATTCTTAGGCTTAATCTCATTTCTTACGCCCTTTGCCTCCAAGTATTGTTTTCTTTAGTTTTTCGAGATCCCTATCGCCTAATGAAGCAAATTCATTCATCAAAGCTTTCAGCGCAAGCAGCTTTTGCTCATCTATTGGTGCGCCTAACAACGCAGAAACTTCTTTCGCAACTTGTTCCTTGCTTGCTTGTGTTTCGAAGACAGAAACGAATTTTGAGATTTTGCGGTACAATTCTTGCCGTTCGCTTAAACTCTTTCGTAAATATTGCGCCATGTATTGGCGTCTGCCTAGCATCGCGTGCGCAATGTACGCATCGACCGCATTTAGCGCTTTGCTAAACCAGCGTTTCCTGAAGACGTGCGGATGAAAGCGATGCCACTTATGGCCTTCTATCTTCGAATCAAGATTCGCCCTTTTCAGTGCTTTTATGAATTCGCGCCTTGTGTTTGGTGGAGACCTGCAGCTTAGCACTCGGACAAATACGTAATCATTCGGCTTCTTCTTTTGAACTTTAATTAATTGCTCTATTAATTTGGCTGTACCTTCGCCGACGAAGCTTTCATGCTGCACTTTGGTTTTACCGCGAACTAAAGTTATTCTGACCGGCGATTCATCGAAATGAAAATCAGAAACTTTCCGACTTAGTGTATCTCCAATACTCATGCCGCTATCTATCATCGTCAATAGCAAACCTCGCATTCGGGGATTGCAATGATTCAATATTTCTCGAATTTGTGCGTCGCTTGGGACTTCGTCTTGAATTTCTATTTTTGTGGGCATGGTTACGGTGTCCTTGAAGTCTTCTTTGGCAATCTTCAAATCTAACTGAAACTTTAGCAATCTTCTAACGCCTACCACATAATTTTCTATGGTTTTAGCTGCCATGCCATTAGAGTCTGTAGCCGCAACAAACGCGTCTATTACGGCTAGAATTTTTTTCACATGGTCTCCGTTCTTTGTTTGTTCGATGCATGAAGCGAATTCAGCTAACATTTCGCAGAGCGTTTTATCGTATTTTTGCTTCACGAAGTCTCTAAAATAATAAGCGCCTTTGCAGTATGCGTTTACTGTCGAAGCTGCATGTGATTTCCTGTAGAGTTTCTCGGCAAAGGCGATCCAATCTACGCACTTTTCGCTTTCTGCTAGCTCTTTGAAATATTTATAGTCGGTATCTTTCTTCAAGGCGTCGATTATGTTAGGTGCGACTTTGACTATCATTTCAATCCCTTCTCCTTCGCAAACTTGTTCATGAACGCGTTACACGAATCACAAAGCGATTGGTCTTGTACTGGCTCGAAGTTCCTCTTTGCCGGGTCGAACCAATGCCCGCACCGGAAACATTTTCTTTGAACCATTTGGATCGGCGACGCCCCCGCAAATAGCCTCTAATAAAGACTGCTTTTGCATGAAATAGCTTCTCGAAATCTCTTAAGATATCCAAATATGAAAATTAGTTCAGGCTATGATTGAATAATTCAGAAGGTGGACTTTGCTTAATCACTTGTAAGCATCGTATTCCCTAGGAGTGTCTAACATTTCTATAAGCCTCGACTTGGTTACTTCGTCGAGCTTTGTATTACAAGAAATCGCGAGCCGCAAAGTCTCAGCGTCCAAATTGCCGATTTGCTCTACAATGCTCTTAGAATGTTCTATAGCGACTTCCTTAACGAACTGCAACATCGCTTGGTCTCTGAGCGATTTTTGGAAACTTCTTTCGTTTCTAGCTAGTAGTTTGATTAGGAATACTCGAATTCTATTCATGCTAATCCTCTGGTGCCAAATATTCAAATTCGCTATACACTTTTTCTTCGGTTCGATGGTCTGGATCGAGTAAGCCTAAGAGTTCTACAACTACATCGACCCGCACTTCAGAACTCCGCTCAATGTCCAAACGCTGGGGGGTTTGTTCGAGAATCTTAGCGTCGATTCCGCCTACGGAGACAGATTTTATCCTAACACGTTTTAGTGTCTTCTCTCCTTTGTTAAACAAATCAAAAATTAGAAGGAGACGCGATTTTTTGAGTCTAATAATATCGCCGTCTGGCTTCACAACTAAATCTTCGTCATGCCCGACGGTCAAAGCTTTTCCGACCGCGCGCCTTGCGGTTCCTACCGATTCACTCTCTTTATTCAGCATAGCTTCCCAAGGATCTTTATTCATAGTATCACCGACTCAAAAAAAAATAATAGAGCTCGGGGTTATAGTTTACCACTTTAATGCCCCAAGCCCTCTCTGGCTATTACAGATGCGCAAGATGCCAACGTTGCGCACCTGAGATGGGTTTTTGAACAGCCTAGCGAAAGAAGATTAAGAAGAATAGCGTTCAAACTCCTTCTTTATTTTTTGTTCTCGACGCAGTGGCTCCAAATTTTGCTCGTCGTACTCTACAATTTCACCTAAGTCATGCTGGCTAAGCACAGCGTCAACAAACTTTTCTTTATCGTCATTCGATAGAGACTCCATGAACTCTCTCGCCTTAACTGGTTCCTGCCCTGCAAGTCTGTCCAACGTTTTTGCAACACGCAGTAAGGTTTCGTACACTGCTTTGCTATAATCGAGTTCGCTTCTCAAAGTTTCTGCCTCCGCAATGGTAAAGGCTCGTCGTGAGTTATAGCGTCCCAGATTTCTCGGTCATCGATGTTCACATTTTGTGCTTCGTAAACTTCTCTAATTATCTCAGAAAGTGGCGTTTCGCGAATTTTCATTTCTGCGACTCTGCCCTTTTCTTCATCAGTTAGCCGAATCGGCGATTCCATTATGCCTTGACCCACGCGACTTCGCCTTAGCAATTTCTCCTTTTCTTCTTCCAAACGTAATCTCTCAGCTATCTCTGCATTAACTGCTTGCTCTAGAACTTTATTTTTCCGTTTTAGATTTTCGATTTCCGACATTTTACTGCGCCTTCCGTAAAGTTAGCACAATTTGATTGCCTTCGGTGAACAATTTCTGCGGCAATTTCAGTGCTAGAAATCCGAAATCTAAAGTTCCCTCTGCAAAGTCGAACCCGCCTGCTCTTGTTTTGAATACCTTGCATTCTTCGCCGTTAATCGTAACGGCCTCGATCAGATACTTTTCCATTTTTGTTTTATCACTCCTTAGATACTTATTTAAGTTCGCCTTATAAAAAATTAAATCGTCGCGAAACCCCTGCGATAAGTTATGCTATTGCCGACTTTGGAATTTTCAGCTACTTGAAGACATCCATTAATGATTTCGTTGTCATCAGTAGGCTTCCCAGATATGAACGCACTATGCAAGCGAGCAACATCGCATTGCAACTCCCCATGATTTTCAATTATTTACGACGACCAACTTTCATCCAACTGTTACTGGTACATCGACCAACGTTCGTCCACAGTTTATTTTTCTTTTATTCTCTGTCTGCCTACACTTCTCGGGTCGGCTTACTGCTGGCGAGTTGATAAGAACACGGAGTGGTCTTATTGCCATAGCCCCGCTTGTTGCAGTTTCATTTGAATTCTCTCTACTCGATCCTTTAACTCGGCGTACTTGTTCCTTAATTCTTGACACTCTTCATTGTTTTCTTTGCTGGTTTCCTCTAAGCGCAGAGCGATTTCGCTTATCCTGTTTTCTAGCGCTGCCTGCGCCGCTTTGCTGCCTTGAGATTCGCTTTCTTTCACTGCCGTTTTCACCTCGAACTCTCTGAGCTCCGCAATAAGCGTCTCAATTTCCTCCTTCTGATGCACAAACTCAAATAACTGTCCTCGGGGCGTTATCGTTACGTTAAGCACACCCGCGTTGGTTAGGTCGAAAAGCCGTTTCTTTATTGTGTTGTAGCTAAGTCCATATCCTTTGGTGGCTTCGTTTATCGTGAAGGTCTTACCGTACCAATTTTTCAACAAGTATTCTACAATTCCGCTGAATACTACTTTTCGACTTAGGATCAGTCCAGCGGCTATCTCTTTCTGCTTCGACTTTGTTTCTTCTGTGGGTTTATCCAATATCCATCACGCTTTATGGTTTGTATTATTTCCTCAAGCTTTTTCGGTGAAACGTTTACTGCATACACGTCTTCGTTGGTTCCATCTTCTTTGCCTACGACTTTGAGAATTCCTTCACGCACAAGTAAACGTAGCTGGCTTCTTAGGTCCTTCGTATGCTTATCATTCATTTGTACTTCGCACCCCACCTCGCATTTGAGAAGTATAAGCTTTTTTCGTGATAATGCGCCGAGGAATTTAACCTACCTCGCACTCTCGCACCGTGCGGTCATATACAAAAACTACTTTGATGACAACCGATTCCTATATGGCGCTCTTCACTTCTCGGTCGATCGATAAGCATCGACGATCTTCCTCGAACATGAAATTTCGGAATAGCAAAATACTAGGACGACGCTTAAACCAAGCCACTTTTTCGACCGGGGGGTCTGAAACCAAAGTCGTCTAACTTCCTTTCTAGCTTCTATCTTGGGCAAATACAAGGATTCGAATAGGAAAAAAGACGCAGGAGTTAATACACTCGCGTCATATTCTTTTATTAAGAATATCTCGCAAACCTAATATCTAACGATTTTAGGCGACGCTAAAACATGTTAGTATAAACTAAGCTTGGGCTCCTTGCGCTGGCGCTCCACTCGCCCACACTTGTTCTTGTGGGTTGAAGAGCCGTCGAAAGTTATCGATGTGTTAAAATGCTGTGGACTATGGACTACGATAATTTCAGCTCCCATAAAACCAAGTCACCACAGCTAAGCTTCAGCGTTGGTGGCTCTGTGCCTTTTGATTCCATACCTTGTATGCTACTGGCTTTTTGCGAGGAAATCCTCGCAAATTGGTCTCTTGCCTTCTCACTATGTTTTGCTTCCGAAGGAAGTATGTCTCGTATGTATGCAAGTCTGCCTGCCCCAAAAGCACGAAAGTCTTCCCTGATAATATTGCCTGCATCCAAGGGGCTACACCCTTCGTTCAATAAAGTTGAATACATCTTGAGCAATCGTTCTCTCAGAAACTCAATATGCAGAGTGTCTTCTTCCTCACATTCGCACAGCAATCTTACATAGTCATCGTCATATTCAGGTACACTTATCCGTGTTCCATCTGCATTGTAGTTGAGAATCAAAATATGGTTTCCAGTTGCCTTGCTATCTATCTCCTCTATTCTGAATCCTTTGTACAATCTCCTGACAAAATGTGTATCATTGAGTGTTATCATGACGTAGCCTTTACTTGTACGGGCGAAATCACGTAGAGTTACATAGTCCTTAACTGTGAAGCAATAGCGGTAATGCTTCCTGCCTACCCTGTGGTACGGCGGGTCGAAAAACCATAGGACATCTTCCCCATCAAGATGTAGAAATGCTCTGAAATGACCATTATGTATTGTGACATAACGCAGCTTCTTATGACCTTCTTTAATGTGAGCAAGTGCAATGCGTCTAAAGTCTTCTACAGTATGCCCGGGTTTGATGCTCTTGGCGCTTGAATTGTACGAAGCTACTTTCAGAAGTATGGTATCCCGCGCGCTCTCTATTGGGTCATCATATGAAGCATTGTAACGCTTTTGCAGCTCTTCAAATGTGGGTAGTTGTCGATGCATTAACCGGTTGATCGTTTTGCAACCCTCGACGTCTTTTACAACACGATAATAGTTAGTGAGGGATGAATCGATTTCGATCCCCGCGTACTCTTTATTGAGTTTGAGAGTAAGCATAGCAAACGTAAACGCACCACCACCAAAACACCCCTCTATCACTTTATTGTATTTTTTATCTGGCGGCATGTTTTCCATAATATCTTTTATGATTGGCGACTGTCCACCAGGGTACGGCAGGAATGTTTTTACCAATATAGTTTAATATCATAAATGTAACGCTTATTAGTAACGTCTAATTTATGAAATATGATGAATTGTAATGGTTAAGAAACGTTACGATTTAGACAAGAGGTTTGCATCGCTGTATGAACGAAAGTCACAAAATAAGAAACCAATACCTGCTGAGATTAGAACTAAAGAATGGCATTTAAGAAATGAGCTCAAGAAAAGTATTCAAGCCCTAGAATATTTTGCAAAGGTAATGCCAGAGGCGCAACTAAGACAGATCTACACGAAAGAGAACCTTGAACCTCTGATTAAAGCTTTAATGAGACCAGACATAGCACGTAGAGAGATCGGGAAAGAAGATGATGCAGATCTTAGTGAGTTGAGTAGCTCTAAGAAACTGGTACAAAATGAAAGAATGTTTGAATTGGGCTGTGTGTTTCTGAAATGGTCTCTAAACATTACTGGTTCACTTATCAATAACGAATATGCCAGTAGACTTTGGATGGATAAAGAAAAGGAGTTGAGACCAATAGTAGAATTGCTGTATCATGACGTATTCAGGAAAGAGCTGTAACAATATTACAAAGATAAAGATGAATGTTTACTTACCATTACACGATTCTATAACTTCTCGTATTGTGTCAATGTCCTTTTGTGCCCAATTCTGATACTTCAGATAGTCAACATATTCATTTATGATGTTTGGTTCTATAAATTCAGATGCGTTATCATTGTGTTGAATAATTGTCTTTTTATTGATGTATTCTATTATGTGTGCTAATTCGTGTATGATACATGCTAAAAATATATGTGGTGTAAATTGCCCTCCAATGTTTGTAAGCTGCGTCCATCTATCGTCATTTATGATTATTACAAATCGATGGCTGTAGCTGACTTTGGATGATATCCATTGCAATGCTTCTAGGTGTTCTTTCAATTGTGCTTTTGTAGGTTTTATTTCTGTTTTGCTAGGATTATCTAAAATGAAAGTATCTGACTTGTCAAAATCATGAATAAGTTTAGAAACGTGTTCAATGCTATTCTGTAAGCGGTCGAGATATACGACTTGGAGTGTCTGATTGATTCTGTCCTGATATGTATATTGTGTCTGAAGTACCTTATTTTCCGAGACGTTGCGGACACCAAACAAGCTAATATTTGCAGCTTTAATTCGATCTTTAATAGAGGATATGTGTAACAGTTTAATTGTTTGAGTATCACGATTAATGTTATACTTATCGAAGAACCACTGTGCCATCTTTATTGTCACATCATCTATATTCATGTGTTATACTTGTCTCCTCGAGATATTTAATATAATGCGTTGTATTCGCGTATGCAATTAATGATACTAGATCTTTGATGGTTCTTGTATCTTGCCAACTAACTTCTCCATTACTTTTTTATTTAACACCGGTATTTCATGAAATAATTTCTTCATTCTTTGTATATCCGTATCGTTTGCAACATCAGCTGATGCGAGTCTCCAGAACTCTTCAAATCTCCTAAAATCATCTTCAGAGTCATATGAATAATACGTTTCTGAACCACTTTGTTCTCTAACACGAATGCTAAAACGCAATCGCTGAGCATTTGGGTAATATTGCAGGGGATGAATCTCTAGCAGAAGAAGATCATTAACGTTGTAGCCAACACCTGCTTCAGCTGTAGGTGTTCTAATCGTATATGTGATACTGATGGCATGACTACCAAAGACTTCTGAACTTCTGCGAATAGCTATTCGTTCTACATTCCTCGTAGCGACGTTTGTTAATTCGTTATACTCGAGGATTTTCTTATAAAACTCCACAATGTCTTTCCTTAAATTCTCGTCTAACATGTAATAGATGTAAGTTCTGCTAATCGTTGACCACTGTTCATTAGGATATGTCTGAAAGTTTCTGGATTCTGACATATCACCATATCTCTCTTCAATGCTAATCGCTTGATTATACAATGGACCATAAACCAACTCTACAGCCCTCAGCATAAAATCCCTCTTCCATGCACGTCTCTGTGTTCTGGTTGTTGTGTATGTTGAAAGAAAGAAACCCGCTAATACACCGATGATAGTTCCTGCAATAGGTATATTGATAAACCAACCCACAGCGACTGCTACACCAGCGATCGCTGAACCAATAGCAATAGCTATTCCATCCCTGTCTTCCATTATTGTTTGGTTACAAAGTCAGCTTATAGGATTAACGGTCTGGGAAACTGCAAATGGTGTGTTTGTAGTCATATAATCAGTAGAAGGCTTTATTTCGTTCTTGTACAAAATCGGATAATGCTTGTGATTGTTCTTCTGATGTACCGCGGATAGCGTGCAGTCTTTGACATGTTTGACTACAAAACTAGTGTTTGGGCAAAGCATAAGGATCCCTGAGCGTTACTGGGTTATCTGCTCTTTAAACTAATTCTACTTGTAAAAAAGATTGAACAGCAAATGGTGAACCTCAACCCTTTTCTTCGGATCGTCAGGAAAAACATGTTCAGTGATGAAATATGATTCATCCATTTTCTTATGCGAATCCTTAATGTAAGTCTGATGTCTCTTTGTTGCTTCAATAGCCTTCTCTATCACTTCCGTGAATCCTTTTTTTGCTGAGAACGTAATCTGGATGGCAAAATTCTGCCGCCAGGTAACATACCCGAAGTGCTGGTCTATCGTTCCCTGATATTCCTTTTCACCTTTCCAGAATTTGCACTCGCCTGTCAGTATTCCACCCCTGATAGGCAATTTGAGATGTATGTCTGTCTTGCCTTTCTTAACGAAGGTTTCTCCAGTTGCTTCACCGGGATATATCGCATTTAGCATTCCGAGCATTATATCCCTGAGTTGCTCCTCTTCCATCTGAGAGAACACTGCAGGCGTGGTTTCAAAACCCCTTCCCTGATTAATCAACAGATCTATCACAGCGTTGACTTGATCCTTTTCCAGATACGCCTCTGCCTGTTTTTTGGACTTTGGCATAACAAGTTGTATTTTCTTCTTTACTTTCAGATTGACTATTGGAGCATCGGATTGTTTTTTTACCAACTTTATCGGGATTTTTTCCGTTATCGACTGGACTATATCGTTCTCTTTTTTGACCTTGCCCAGAACCCCAACGATGTAGTTCTTGATATCCCTCCTGAGCTCCTCGTTGCCCCTTTTTACATTGTCGTTTTTGTATCCTATGGTTCTCTTTAGATTCTCCAGCTGTTGCTGAATGTAGGATTCTGCTCCTTGACCTTCTCCACTTACCTGAACGTTTGCGATTAAATAGCCGTTCTCCAACTTGAAGATGAACGAAGTAAGATATGTGCTTGCGCTGTGGGAAACAACCTCTTCTATATTTTGTTGTAGAATAATCGGAATACCTACGGTCATTGGAATGTAGCTCTGCCATTTATCGTGGAAGGATTTGCCCTTTTGTATTATATTATCACGTGACCCATCGATCTCTATGGAAGGCAACGCGTATTGTTGGAAATAGAACTCCGTCAGCTCGTCGACATCCACACCGAGCAAGAATTCCTCATCTTTAGAGTCGACGTCTCGCCTAATCTCGACTAGAGAGTTGTGATAGTAAGTATCCAAACTCCCGGCTGAATCACCACCTACATCAGTCATGACTAATTGTTTACAACGTCAGCATTTATTGTTTAGGAATATCTTGAGGAATACACATTCTTGTCTGCACTAGATTTATGGGCATGATATAGGTGGAGCAATCCTGTTTCTAGTCTATCTGGTTTCGCCCAGATTTCTTGAACAGCAGCCAGACACGCGATGATAACTCTTTCAAAAAGTATTAGGGCTACTCATAAAATTATCCATTAACTACAAAAATAGCTTCAGTGCGGGAGGTGGGATTCGAACCCACGAACTCCTGAGAGACTAGAGCCTCAGTCTAGCGCCTTTGGCCATGCTGGGCGACTCCCGCGTTGAACCTAGT
>Ga0247727_10013066_pt1 | contig 14087 bp, 11 predicted proteins | sample WisWelCaveWW1625_FD_202498 | JGI IMG/M metagenome (GOLD analysis project Ga0247727, IMG submission 202498) | Biofilm microbial communities from Wishing Well Cave, Virginia, United States - WW16-25 | ecosystem: Environmental > Aquatic > Deep subsurface > Groundwater > Cave microbial mat | place... | reverse complement strand
AGGCTCTTGCTTCGGACCCCCATGATGCCGCCTGTCGGAGCCCGAAGATATTCCCATTCTCCATGCCCCATTGGATCAAGATAGACCTTGCGCAAGAATGGTTTGGGCAATCTCGTGAGATCGGCCAACGTCTGGGGGTAGACCTCTCCCGGCACCACGCGGCCGGCCTTGATCGTCGTAGAATAAAATGCGAGGGCATTCTGGATCTCAATCCCTTTGGCCAAGAGATCTGCCTCAAGCTCCCGCTGGACGACGACCTTCCACTGTTTTGCTGCAGCGGTTGTGGCAATACCGATGAGTACGATCGCGAACATCAGCATGAGGTAGGTCACCCCTCGCTCGTTTATGACACGTTGCCGGCGGCTGATGACCATAAAATGTTATGGCTGCAAGGGGGCTTCTTCGGAAAGCAATACCGTATATTCCACTCGTGACTGGCGGTCTCGCAACGTCACACTTTCCTGCGTGATCGCCTTCACCACAACGTGATCCTCCACAGTTTCTCCGGTCCTGACGACATGAAGGTCGTCATTCTTCGTGAGCACAGCCAGTTCGCCGTTTTTCCGCCACCCATCCTCCATGCGCACAAACCCGAGATAGTGGAATTGTGCCAATCCGGCAAGGAGTTCCTGTTGGCGAAATGCCTGCTCCGACCCAGGATCGAGCTCTGGCTGGTTTGTGCGAGCCGCCCCCGAGTCATCAGGGCGAGGCGGTGCAAAGATATTGCGTGGCGGCGTGAAGGTCATCTCTCGTTGAGTCCGCGCGGCTGCGAGGAGATCGAGCTGCACGTGCAACCCATCGACTGTTCTACGGGTTGCCCGGGGCGTGGAAGCAGGGCCACTCACATTCACCAGCGGTACACGCACGGGCTCTTCCACGATCAGCCATTCCCAGGCAAGAATCCCACCCCAGAGCAGGCCAAGCGCGACCAATGCCGCTATTTTGTTTTGATTCGTCGTCATCATATTTCGGCGCTACTGAACCGCAAGTTTACCAGGGTCGCCTCGAAGGTATGTGGCAATCTTAATGTTGAAGGTCAACGTCTGGTCCTGCTGAGCGTCTGAGCGCACAAGTTCCAAGTCCTCGATGTATACCAATTCCTCGGCCGTCTCCACGTCATAGAGAAACCGTCGAAGATCCTCGTAACGACCGGTCATCATACCCTGAAGCACACCCTTACTCATGTTGGCCACCGGCGTGGGCTCAGTCTTGTAGGAGAGCGCAGGGAGGATCACACGATCACGCTTCGCCTCCTCAGTAATACCCAGCGCCAAGGGAGTAAAATCCCGTTCAACCGGCATGGCCGACCAAACCTGCGCAAGATCTTTCCACGCTTTCTGAGCCTCCTGATGATGTGTGAACTCTTGACGGGCTTGATTCCATTCCAACTCCAATTTCGCCCGACTCTGCTCGGCCCAATCAATCCCAACGGTGCGGATCGCCCACAAGACTGCGGCCAGCAGCAACACCAGCGCGAGCCATGGGATCAAGATCCCGTAAGGTTTTCGCAACTGTTGGAGGATGAAATCCATTATATCGTTCTACCAGACCGTGGAAAAACATTCAGGGCATGCCTGAATTTCACTGGTCGCACGACTGTGATAACAGGAGTCCACCCCGCAGGATGCTCAAAAAGGCCGTCCAGCAAGGCCGCAGCGAGCGAAGAGGCGAGGCGTACGCTTCGGTACGTTGAGCCTCTGAGCGACGCGAGAACGCCGCTGGCGGACTTTTTCAGCATCCTGCTACACACCCGGTTGCCGATAACGCAGCGTAAGGTCGAACTCAACCAAGCCATCCGGCCCCAGCCGATGCTGGCCCAGCACAGGATCGCGGAAGACGGCATGGTCTTGCAATGTGACCGTCAAAGCCGTCACATCTTCGACCTTCACAGCCAACCCTGTCATGTGTACGACTGTGCTCCCCGCATCCAGGCGTATACTCTTAATCGACACACGCTGGGGGATTGCCGCCTCAAGAGCGGACAGAAACTGTGTCCAGGAAAATTGCCGTTTCGTGAGTAACTGATTCGCCAAACTGACTTCGGCTGGTAGCTGTTGCAATGACGGCCCAGAGAGAGCAATGCCTTCCTGTTGGGCCTCGGCAAGGAGCTGACGATCTTGCATGTGAACATGATCGAGGCCTGTTTGCATTTCATTCCGGTCGCGCATAGTCATCACGGTCTGGGTCACACTCCAGAGGATTGAGACCCCGACGATCCCGCTTAGTGCAACCAACACCAGACGAGCCGGCGCGACATACCACCGGTATCGGCTACTCAGTTCGATGTGAAAATACCGCGCGCGCCCGGGCGTCACCATAAAACTATTTACTCTGCCGGCGAGCGCACGAAGGAATGTCCGTCCATGTGCCATCGTCTACATCACCCCCGCCACGACAGGAAGCGTCGCCCATGACGTAATACCCCCGTCATGAGTCCACCCCACCCGTTCGACAGTTTCCCAATCCAGTCGATCAGTCGACAGGCCGAGTTCCCTGTTCAGCGCCTGTTCAAGCGTAGGAAGTGGGCTATCGCCGGCGAGAACAATCTCAGTAACGTTCAGGCCGGGATGATGCTCGCGACATGCGCGAAGAGACGCCGCACATTCCTCGACAATGTTGTCGACCAGGTCTGCACCAAGGTCTACTTCACCTTGTAGACCTTCGGCGTTCAACAGCTTTGTCCGAACAAAAACCAATCGGCCTTCCTGCATGATGAAGCAAGTCAACCCGCCGTCCGATATACTGACCCAGAGCAAATCACGGCTCAGCCGTTTCTGGCCACCTGCCGCTTTCAGCCAGAGATTAAATAGACGAAAGCTGGTCACACCGACTTCCTGCGGAAGCAACCCGACCGATTCACAGAGGGACTCGTATTGCTTCAAGATGGCTTCTTGAATCGCCACGACAAGGACCACATGGGAACGCTCGTCCCTTGCCCCATGTGAGGGGAACCTCTGCCAGACAATCTTGGCCCCGGCAAGGGGCAACAGCTGTTCCTGCCCTAGGCGCCAGCGAATCAGCGCCTCTTGCTCCTCCACCTGTGCCGGGAGTTGTTCCAGCTGTAACACAGTCGCGCGCACCGATATATCTGGCAACAACAACACAATCGGGCGCGGAACGTCAGACAGCCATACAAGCCCTGCGAACCGGATATCTCGACTTGGCCCTGCCAGTGACCGAAGGCGACTTTCTACCGCAGGCATGTCTGTCAGATTCAGATCCATAGGGGACAGCTTGATAGCCCCGGTCGGTATCGGCGAGAGGACACAGCGGTAGCGATAACGCCCCCGCCAGGTGCGGGCAGCCTCTCCCCAGGCGAGGGTCTGCGCTCCGATTTTCAAGCAGAGCCGCGGATGACTGGTGGTAAGCCCCCACATCGATTACCCTTCCTCGCTAAACGTCACTCTATTGATCTCCCGCAAGGTGGTGGAACCTTCCAGCACCTTTCTGAGCGCGGATTGCCGCAACGTGATCATCCCGCCGGTCACCGCGCGATAGCGGACCTCGGACAGGGGGCGCTCGGCAAGAATCATTTCTTTCACTTCATCGTTCAGATCCAGGAATTCCGTGATGCATTTTCGTCCGCGATACCCAGTGCCATGGCACTCCTGGCATCCTTTACCTTCATAAAATGGAACATCCTTATATCCCTCGAAATCGAGACCGGACTCTTCCGCCAGCGCTTTGTCGAGCTTGACCGCCGTTCGACAGGCAAGACACACCATTCGAACAAGCCGCTGCGCCAACACACAGTTCAGCGCAGCCAAGAAGTTGTAGGTATCGATTCCCATTGAGGCAAATCGTCCGATGACATCGAACACGTTGTTTGCGTGCACCGTCGTCAAGACCAAGTGGCCGGTGAGCGACGATTGGATGGCGATTTGTGCGGTCTCTGCATCGCGGATCTCGCCGACCATGATCTTGTCAGGGTCATGACGCAAGATCGATCGGAGCCCTCGAGCAAAAGTCAGGCCTTTTTTCTCATTCACGGGAATTTGCACGACCCCCGACAACTGATACTCGACCGGATCTTCGATCGTGATCAGCTTGTCTTCCTTGATATTCATCTCCGTAATCGCCGAGTACAGCGTCGTCGTCTTTCCACTTCCGGTCGGACCGGTCACCAGCACCATGCCATAGGGCCGTGTGATCGCGCGCCGAAAACGCTTAAGATCTTCCTCATTGAACCCGAGTCGTTCCAACCGCAACGCCGAAACACCCGTCGTGATCGCCTCGCGGTCGAGAATACGAATGACGACCGATTCACCGAACACACTCGGGAGGATTGAGACACGGAAATCGACGGTCTTTCGCTCCAGCCGCATCCGGAAGCTTCCATCTTGCGGTACCCGCCGTTCGGCGATGTCCAGATCCGACATGACTTTCAGCCTCGAAACCAACGGCGCATGGAGCCGGATATCGAGCGGCTCCATCGCCGGAACGAGAATCCCATCAACCCGCAATTTCACCTTGGTGGCACGGTCGGCGGCTTCAATGTGAATATCGCTGGCCCGACGCTGCATCGCGCTCAGGAGGATCGAATCCAGCAGTTTGACCGCAGGGCTTTGATCCTCTCCCGCGTGATCGATCGTGAGGACCTCCTCTCCCCGCTCGTCCTCCTTCACCAGCACGGATCGATACTCGGCCTCAAGCTCCCGAAGGGCTTGGCTGGAGCCTTCACTGCGTTCCAAAGCCCCCAGAATCGCACTTCTCGGGCTCACCACCAGATCCAACGGACGCCCCAAGAGCAGTTCCAACTCATCCAGTGCCAGGAGATTCTGTGGATCGGGGATGGCAATGGTCAGGCGACCTTGGTGCTCTGCAATCGGTATGAACGGATGCCGCTGCATGAGTTTCACCGACATGGAGTCATAGAACGACTGATCGACCCGGAACTCCGTCAGAAGGTCACAGGGCAAGTCAAACTGGGCCGCCAGCGCACGGGCCAGCTGATCCTCGGAGAGAATTCCCTCGCTCACCAAAGTCTGGCCGAGGCCTGCCGTCACACCCCCCAGTCGGCTCAGCACTTGGTCGAGAGTCTGTTTCGGAAGAATCCCCTGCCGTACGAGAACATCCATCAGCGTTGGACGCGTCACAGTCCGTGCCATAGTTTCCTACTCATTCTTCGACACATGATCGCAAGCCGAACAGGATGCTGAAAAAGTCCGCCAGCTTCGTTCTCGCTTCGCTCCCAGGAACCGTGAAACGTGAGGAGTGAAACGAGGGTCCGTCGCGAAGCTGCGGCCTTGCTTGGGACAAGGCGCCTCTCGGCGCGACGGGGTTGGGCGGGTAAGAAGTCTGGCCTTTTTGAGCATCCTGCGTGGTGTGCTCCTGTTATTCAAAATATACAGACCTATGAAATTCCGGCGTGCCCACAGAGTTTTTCCGCAGCCTGTTAATCGCGCGATTACTGCATTCAGCGCTACACCGCCCCAGCCATTTGAAACACCGGCAGATACATGATAATGACGATCGCACCAACTAAGACCCCCATGATCAGAAGTAGTACCGGTTCAATCCACGTCGTCAATTGCGTGAGCCGGAGATCCAGGTCTCCTTCATAGAATTCAGCCACGTCATGCAACATCGTGGGCAACGCTCCGGTTTGCTCCCCGACCGACAGCATTTCCACCGCCAATTTGGGAAATACTTTGGGGCGATCCAGTGCGGCGGCCAGGGTCGTCCCTTCGCGAATTTCCGCAACCGCACCAGCGACTCCAACCGATACATATCGATTGGAGATGGCGCCCCGTGCAATAGATAACGCATCCACAAGCGGGATACCTCCAGCAAGGATTGTCGCGAGGGTGCGTGTGAGCTGAACCGTATAATGCTTCACGAAAATCGGTCCCAAGACGGGCACGCTCAATAACAGCCGATCCACGGTGAGCCGCCCAGCCGGCGTCACATAGTACGCACGACCTGCGAGCCCAAGAGCGGCAATCCCCACGAGTCCAGGCAGAATGTACGCTTGGCCCCCCGTCACCAAGTCAAGCAACAGTTGCGTGGCAGCCGGTAAGGATTTCGACGTCTCCGCATAGACCGACACGAACGTCGGCACGACGTAACTCAACAGAAACCCGATGACGGCAATCCCGACAAGCACGAGAAAACCAGGATACGCAAGCGCTTTCGAGACCTTCTGTCGCAACCCGATCATCAGCTTCAGGTAGGCAATGAAACGCTGCAACACTTCGGCCAAATTCCCCGATTGTTCTCCGGCTTTGATCGTCGCAATATACAATTCTGAAAAATGGACCGGGTGTTTTGCCAGCGCTTCCGAAGCCGACGCCCCTCCACGAATATCTTGTCGGACCGTCCGCAGGGCCTGCTGAAATCCTGAATGATTGGCTCGCTCGATCAAGAGATCCCACACTCGCAACACGGGAAGACCTGCTTTCACAAGGGCGAGCAGCTCTTGATTGAACACCAAGAATTCCTGAAGCGGGAGCTTTCTAAACGCGTGCCACCCCAGACCCAAACCAGGTGTGGCCGCACCCCGCCGCTGCAACCGAAAGATGAGGAAGCCCTGGCCTTCCAGTTTGGCCCGGACGAGGTGTTCTTCTTCTCCCTCAATCTGTCCATCGAGGGTTGAGCCATCAGGACGGGCCACTCTGTATGCAAATACAGGCATGGTAAGACGTGCACGAATGTCGGGCCGATAACAGGAATTACGGCATCGACATGACCTTGTCGGCACCGACCCCATACATGGGCCGATCATCCGGTAGCCACAGGGTCTGGCCAATGACAATCAGGTTGTCGGTCAATTGATTGAACATGCGCAGATGTTCCACATTGACGCGATGCTTCTGCGCAATACTCCAGAGCGTATCGCCGGGTTTCACGAAAACATGTGTAGTTGGAGTCCTCTGCTGCTCAACCCCTGACGAAGGCACTCGGTTGGCCGGCACCTGCATCACAACTGCAGGGGTCGCCACCATCTGAGGCGTTTCCAGAAATTCTGAGGGCTGATTTCGTTGTGCGGGAACCTGCATCGCCTTCTGGCCCTTGCGCACCGCACCGGTAGACGGTAGTGGAACCGCCTCCTGCTCGTCATGAGCAGGACCCGACTTCCCCGTTCTTGAGAGCTGTTTCTGGAGCTGCTTCATCTGACCAAGCAATTGAAGACTGCTTCGGGACACACGCGCCCGCTCCGTCCGAGCTGCGGCTAGTTCTTCCCGTTGCAACTCGATCACCTGCCGCGCTTCGATGACCCGTCGTTCCGCTTCCCTAACCCGTCCTTCAAGCTGCGCCCGAGCGACCTGAGCTTCTGCCAATTCCCTACGCCGTGCCTCAAGGTCGGTCCGCAACTCCGCCACCGTCCGCTGCGCATCGCGCACCGACGCTTTTAACGTGTCTGTGGTCAGCTCAAGATCGACTACCTCCGGCTCACGCATCGGCTCCAGTTCGCCACATCCCGCAAACAAGGCTGAAGCGAAGCCGACTGTACAGAGGACTCCAACTCGCACTGTCGGATAACAGGCGCGGGTTCCTTCAACTAAAGTCTGGAGCAATCTACGATGACGATTGCTCATGGACATCCTTACCAACGATTATAGGGGGTGCCGTTCGTCCCCACAAACTCGGCCCCTGAAAAGATGTCGACCACGCCCCCTTCGATAGGATCCGAAATCTCTTGCCATGTGGTCGTCGCACCGGTGAAGGGATCCTTTGGGATTCCCCGCAGATACCCGGCGCCTACCAGTGCCGACAGAGACGGAGGATACTTTCCCTGGTCTGCCTTGTGCTGATCCAGCACATCGCGGAATGTCGAGAGATCCTGACGCAAGGCAGCCTCTTTTGCCTTCACAACCGATGATTGGTACGAGGGCACCGCCAGGGTGGCAAGAATACCGATGATCGATACGACGATCATCAGCTCGAGCACGGTGAAACCATTTGCGCCCTGTGCTTCACACTTACCAATCTCGATACTTCGTTCCATCTAATGCCATGTCCTGACTTTGAGTCATAACGTCGTAGACGTCATCCCCACACCAATTCGATGCGTTCGGTGCATCCTTATAACATCGGAACAACCAATCTGCCTTGCCGGTCAAGGGATCAAGGGGAAGACTCCTCAGATAACGCTTCGTCGTCGTGCCCCTGACCGTCGCCTCTTCACTAGTGAGCTTGATCCCCAACAGTCTATTTAGCGACTTCGGATATCCGTAGACACTCGTCACGTCTTTGCACGTGAGCTTGTTCTTCACGCAAGCTGGCCCCAATAAGACGTCGCCATCGCGATTCCACTCCAGCTTAAAGGTATCAATGGCAGCCCTCATGATCCTCAAATGCTGCCGTAGTTCTATTTCGTGAGTCCGTTTCGCTGACAGGCGGCTGAGCGGCATAGCGATAGAGGCGAGAACCATCACAATTGTCAGCGTGATCAGAAGCTCCAAGAGGGTCACGCCTGACTCTTTCACCGCACCCTCACGATACCTTTTCCTTCTTGGGACGATGCAGTGGATGATTCCGCGGCGGAATCCACCAACGCCACACGCACGGGAGACACACCTGGCGCCTTGGCGTAGAAGGTGACCGTTACGGTCCGTCCCCCTGCCTGTCTCGCTGATGATGCGACTTTGAAGGCAACCGTTCCCGCTTGCTTCTCTGGGCTGCTAAACGCCTGCTCGCCTGTGCCGTCTGACCGCATGACCTCACCATTCAGGAGTGTTCTGAATTCCAACACCTGAGGATCATACTGAAGATGAAATACGCCTTCCGCCGTTGGACGAAGCCGTTCGTCATTGATGGCGAGCTTAAATTCTTTTCCCATTTGGATCACCGACTCGTCTGGCCTGATCGAGGCGACCGCCCCTACCGATGCCAATGGGGTAAGTGACGCTGCAGCGGCCTTCCCTCCTATTTCCCCTTTTGCCCTCCCTCCCGACGGTGAGAGCCCCGCACCGGAAACCCCACCTCCCATCATGGAAATCTTCTTCCCCTTTGGGGCAAACAGCGGGCTTGTGGCATAGGTTGAATCCGTCCCGGACCAGAACAACTGCGTACTGAGCCCAGGAGAAGTTATCCCCTGAATAATGTGCGGTGTGATCGTCAGGATCACCTCGGTGGTGACCCGTTGGGTCTTAAAAGAACTCAAGAGATTGCCGATGATGGGGAGATCGCCGATCCATGGGATAGTGGTGCGGGTCTTGCGGTCCTCTTCTTGGAGCAGCCCTCCCAAAACAATGGTTTCGCCATCTCTGACATTGAGCATGGTTTCAGCCGACCGATTACCGAACTTAAACTGGGTAATGGGGGGATTGGCTTGGAGCGTCACTTGCTCGCCAAGACGAACGACTTCAATCTTCATCTTCAGAGAAAGTTCATTCCCCAGATGGATGGAAGGTTCAACGGTCAATTTAACTCCGGTGTCGCGGAACTCGATCGAGGTCACCGTCGAGGTCGTCGGAATTGCCCCAGTTGTCGGTGAACCCGGCACGACATTCGATGTGGAAAGCAGGATCGGCTGCTTATCACCAATATTGATCTCCGCCTTCTTGTTGTTGACCACACGGACTTTCGGGGCGGCAAGGGTTTTGGCGTCGGTGATCTGTTTAAAGAAATCCAGCTGGATGTTGGTCGGAAGCTTAAAGAGGTAACTATCCTGCCCAAGGTCGGTGAGCTGACGAAGCGTGAACTGCGGTGCGACAGTTCCAGCGATCGTTCCCACAAACCCAGGAGGTACGATGGCGCCTGCAATTTGCTTGGGATAGGTCAGACCATAGGTCTGATCGACCGTGCGGTCGACTTCCAGAACTTCGACATCAAACAGCACTTCGGAATCCAGGCGGTCGTTGGCCAAGATAATCTTTTCAGCCATCTCCAGTTTTTCCGGTTGGTCCCGGATGACAATCGTGTTCAATTGTTCATTGGCATGCATCCGTTTGGAATCGAGCATGCTCTTCAACAACACCAGCATGTCTTTCGCTTTTGCGTTGGACAAGTAGAACGTCCGAATCATGAGATCTTGATACTGCTCCTGCTTCTGCTTGGTATTGGGGCTGACAATCATGACGCCCGGGGATACGGTTTGGGCGAACAGGCTATTGCTGTTGAGAAGGAGATTGAAGGCCTCTTCGAACGGCGTGTCCAGAATGCTGATGGTCACAGGGTCATTTCTGACATCCTTGTCGAAAATGAGGTTGATCCTTACTGCCTTTCCAATCCCTTCCAAGACTTCTTTGAGCCCGGCATTGCGAAACCGAAGTGTCACCGGTTGCTTCCGTCGGTCGTCACGGTTCAGCGCCTGCTGCTCCTCGGTGAGTTTGGAAATACTGTCGAGGGGTTCCTTGAACGAGGGATCCATCTCAGCCGCTCTGGCATAGGCCTCTATGGCCTCGTCGGTCCGACCGAGTTGGGCGAGGCGATCTGCCTCTCGATGCTGGTCGCGCGCATCTTTCAAGCGAATCGCTTCAAGCAACCCCAATTGATGATCGAGACTGGACGGTTCAATGGTGAGTGCGCGCTTAAACTGTTCCGATGCGAGGTCAGGCTGATGTTCTTTCAGATACGCACGTCCTCGCTCCTCATACGACGCCGCAGCTCGTTCTCGAGCCATGGTACTTGCCCTGTAGTGTGGAATTGAAGGGATCCTCTTTCAGGGCTTGCTTATAGGCAAGACTGGCTTCCTCCCAATTACCCGCTGCAAGATGTTGATCCCCCCGCTTGATGTCAGGTGAATTGAAGTAGGCGCAGCCGGCAAGCAGAACCAAGGTTGTAAAGAAGGTGCCCCTAACGATGGTACGGCACCGATTAGAAGGTCTAGCGCAGAAAGTATTCATAAACCACGAGGTCAGCAGGAAAATTCTGAAGTTCGACTGGTACGAAGTGGAATTTTGATGCCACCTGTTGTCTACGCCAATTCCCACAGGTTGTGTAGAAGAAGCATGGCTCTGTCTATATGAGGTGGGTACTATAGCCCTTGTATGGTTTTAGATCAAGCCCGCCCTACTGCTGATGAACAACTGCACTCCGTTAACCTACAGAGGAAGAGGGAAGGTTCACTTATTAAAGAATCGCTCCAGCATCCGGTATTTTATAAACGCCAGTACTTGAGCGTCTTAGGAAGTTTCGCCTGATCAAGCAGACATTTCACATCAATGACCACACCCTCACGCTGACTGCGAAGAGGCTTGAGCAACTTTTGCAACCCCATATCTGCATATCCACGATGCGCGACTGCCACAATAATTCCGTCGATATCTCTGAGGTCGTCCCACTTGCTCAAATGTATACCGTATTCTTCGACCGCCTCTTCCGATTGCGCGATCGGATCATGAACCAGGACTTGAACGCCATACTCTCGCAATTCGTAAATAATGTCCGGCACCTTGCTATTTCGTAAATCCGGTACGTTCTCTTTAAATGTGAGCCCCAAGACGGCCACTTTGAGATCGTTGACCGGCCGAGCCAACTCACTCAACCGCTTCATCGTCTGCTCAGCAACAAACTTTCCCATTCCATTGTTTATGCGCCTGCCAGCGAGAATCACCTGAGGGTGATAGCCCACTGATTCGGCTTTGCTCGTCAGGTAGTATGGGTCGACTCCGATACAATGTCCTCCAACCAATCCTGGGGAAAACTTGAGAAAGTTCCACTTGGTTCCCGCGGCTTCCAGGACTGACTTAGTATCGATCCCGAGACGATGAAAAATGAGAGCCAACTCATTCATCAGCGCGATGTTCAGATCCCGCTGGGTATTTTCAATCACCTTCGCCGCTTCCGCAACCTTGATGCTGGAAGCCCGATGAATCCCCGCCTTGACCACGAGTTCGTAGGTGTTGGCGATAATCTCCAGCGACGCGTCATCCTGGGCGGACACGACCTTGATGATTTTTTCCAGCGTATGTTCCTTATCGCCTGGATTGATGCGCTCAGGAGAATACCCGAGCTTAAAATCCACTCCACACTTCATCCCTGAGGCCTGTTCGAGAATAGGCTGGCACACTTCTTCAGTGGCTCCTGGATAGACCGTCGACTCGAAGACCACAATCGATCCTGGTGAGAGATTGGCGCCTATAAGCTCGGATGATTTGCGAAGAAACGTCAAATCCGGCTGAAGAGCTTCATTAATCGGCGTGGGTACCGCCACGATGATGAAATCTGCCGTCTTGAGGTCGCTGGGCTGAAAAGTATATTGAACATCTGATGATTTGAGATCCGCAGAAGACACCTCACCGGTACGGTCAAGGCCCTTCTGTAACTCCGAAATCTTTGCCTTGTTGATATCAAAACCGATCACTCGCTGCCGCTTCCCGAATGAGACAGCAATTGGTAGTCCCACATAGCCAAGGCCCACCACTGCAATCTTCCGTTTTTTCGCCTGAGGCATGCCCCCTCCGTCGGTTTAGATCAGAATGGCAGAACGTCGTATTTCCGTCAACGAAATCGCGTGAGTTTAGCGTAAGGAACCTGCTCACTTTAGCAGAACATGTTCCCAACCTTGTAATCTTATTCCCGAAATATTTGACTACACTTGCATACTCAAATAGCCCCACGGGTGGACACAGAACAATGGGTCCACCCGATACACAAGAAAGCACGGAGTGCGCCTACCTGCGCTAGATCTACCCGGTAAACATATCCCTTACTGACGAGACATTGAAGAAGATGGCTACGCCTTTTCTCCAAACTGACTATCTGCGCAAATCCGTTTGATCGCGATTTAATGCTCGCCGCCTGCTTCCTAACTTCCCAGCTTCCTAGGCCAATAGGGCAAGACCGGGGCTGCTGCCGGTTTCAAAGACACCGAGGTATCAACATCATGTGTTCAAATCTTTGAATATTGCCTTCCATGCATACGCTTGCCTCGCCTCACTCTGACCTGGCAGCTTAGGCAGCTTGATACTTCAAGCTGTTGTTTTAGCAAATTAATTCGTAGATCAAGAGTTGATGGATCGCATGTGCTGACCGGGGCATTGCTCTTGCTCACCCTCTCCACTGGCCATGCATATCCCGATCAAGACGTACCGTGAATCGAATCACCTGCCCTTTATTAGCCGATGTAGGGAATATACTTCGATTGATTCGCGCGATGGCGGGTCATGAAATACAGGGACTCTAGACCATGCGCCAACCGATACACCAACCTCTCAACATGACTCAGGTGATCTCATTTGCCTTCGCGACAGTCCTCCTGTCACTATTTCAGCCTATTCCCTCCGTCTTTGCCCAGCAGCTGGCAGGGCCTGTCAGCCATGAAACCAGCGGAACAGGCACTCAAGGGCGGCACATCGAGAACATTGCCACCACCCTTCCGTATCTAATGAAATCCTTGGAGAAGAAGGACTCACAAATTTCAACCCGCAAGCCGCACCGACTGATTCGGAAGCCACAGAATGATCCCATCACGTCCGTCGAACCCTCTCCATCCGGCTCCTCACCTGTCAGCGCCTTGCCAACACCCCCATCGTCGCTACAAGACGACAACACGACTGCTCAATCTAAGGAGTCCTCACCACTCAGTAGGAGCATCGGGGCAGCCGTGCCTCTTACGACCATGAGCGTCGCACCGTCGTCAGCGACAGCCACGGGATCCAGTACAGCTGCGACATCAACAACAACCGGAGCCATCCCGCTGGCCGCTGCAAGCACAAGCAACTCGTCTACCCCAGGAAACGGAGGTGGCCATGGCCGAACGATGCGAAGATTAGCCGCCGAGATGTCGGGGCTGGAACAAATAATCTCGCCCCCCTCGGTCCCAGCACCTTCAGTCAATCCCGCGATCGGAACGAGTCCGGCCAGTCTGTCCTTTACGGCCCAGCAAGGAGGCGGCAATCCCGCTGCCCAGACCCTGACCATCAGTAACACCGGTGGCGGAACCTTGAGCTGGAGCGCGAGTGACAGTGCTGGGTGGTTATCCCTCAGTCCGGTCTCGGGCACCGGCACCGGCACAGTGACCGCCAGTGTGGCGACCGGCACACTCACCGCCGGCAGCTATAGTGGCGCCATTACCCTCAGCGCGACCGGGGCCACCTCGGTCACCGTCCCGGTGGCGTTCACCGTCACCGCCGCACCGGTCCCGCCCGCCATTGGCTTGAGCCCAACGAGTCTCTCCTTTACGGCCCAACAGGGAGGCA
>Ga0247727_10013065_pt1 | contig 14088 bp, 14 predicted proteins | sample WisWelCaveWW1625_FD_202498 | JGI IMG/M metagenome (GOLD analysis project Ga0247727, IMG submission 202498) | Biofilm microbial communities from Wishing Well Cave, Virginia, United States - WW16-25 | ecosystem: Environmental > Aquatic > Deep subsurface > Groundwater > Cave microbial mat | place... | reverse complement strand
TGATCGGCTTGATCAAACGAGCTGGCCATTGCAACGCCGCAAAGGCCCGGCGATACTACGAAGGTCATCTCGCCGAAGCTTTTAGCCTACTGCTCACCGTAAATCACCCTTCTTGAAAAAGCCATACACCGCCGAGGAAGCCATGAACGCGATCGCTGAACAACACGACGCAATCCTGACTGCCGCAGGGCTAAAGAAGTAACGAGCATTCCGTTCTTTCCATCGCTCCAGGGAATCCTCCCTGGGGCGATGGAACCCTTCGGGAAATAAAGTATGTCAACTGCCTCCCCCGCCAATCGCCGACGCAATCTCAGTGACCGCGCCATTTTGAACCTGTTTATCTGGCCGACGCTGATTTTGCTGATCGCGATGAATATCTTCCCGCTGTTTTACAGCCTGTATCTCAGCTTTACAGATTATTCCGCAATCGCGCGCCAGGTCCCCATCTGGATCGGGGTAGAAAACTTTAGCAAAATCCTGAATGATGAGCAGCTCTGGCAATATTTTGCCACGACCGGCCGCTATGTTTTGCTCTCCGTGGGATTGCAAACGATTTTGGGGTTTGCCCTGGCGATGCTGGTGCGGGAGAAGTTTCGCGGGAGCGGCTTGATCACCACATTAATTCTGGTACCGATGATGCTTTCCCCTGTCGTCGTCGGCTTGTTTTGGAAGTTGATGTATAACCCCACTTTTGGTTATATCAATTTCTTGTTGGGGTTTAGCAATGCAGGGACCGCGCCAGACTTTTTGGCAAGCAGTTGGGCAAGGGAGTTTGTCCCCAGCCTGGCGCTCATCGCCGTTGTTTTGGTGGATGTTTGGATGTGGTCGCCGTTCGTCATGCTCCTGGTGCTTTCGGGCCTGAAGGCGATCCCCGACTACCTCTACGAAGCCGCCGCCATTGACCGGGCCAGCTCCTGGTTCCAATTCTGGCGGATTACCCTGCCCCAGGTTGCCCCGCTATTATTGATTGCCGTCTTATTCCGTACCATCGAAGCCATTAAATCATTTGATCTGGTCATGGGCATGACTGGCGGCGGGCCAGGCAGTCAGACCGAACTCATCGCCATCAATTTGTATCGCCAGGCGTTTCAAGGCCAGTTCCGCACCGGGCCGGCGAGCGCGCTGGCGTACATTATCCTGATCATCATTATTGCCATCAGCAATCTATACATTCGTTACCTCAACCAAATGCGCGGGGAGGACTAAACATGGCACAGTTTGAAGAAGTTGGCCCATCCAAACCCGTCGTCGAGTCCATCCGGGTGGATAAAGTCAGCCCGCGTGCGCGTGTTTTTCGCAACCTGCGCGCGCTCACTGTTTTGGTGGTGGCCCTGATCGGCCTGATCCCAATTTTCGTCATGGTCGTCACAGCCTTCAAAACCCGCTCCGATGTCGTTGCCTCCCCGCCCAAAGTGCTGTTTACCCCCACCCTCGAGGGGTTCGTGTACCTGCTGACCGAGCGCGCCCTGCTCCCCCAGGCCCGCCTCGAGGAAGCCCAGGCGAATGCCGAAAATCTGGGGTTGTTTGAGCGGATTGCGCTGGAAAGCGGCCAGGAAATCACCGCCACCAGTGACTATGTCAACCGCCTCAAAAACTCCCTGATCGTCGCTGGCGTGTCCACATTTGCCTCGGTTGTGCTGGGCTTGTTCGCCGCCTACGCCTTCAGCCGCTTTGACATGGCGGGCAAGGACGACCTGCTCTTCTTCATCCTCAGTACCCGTATGCTGCCCGCCGTTGTCGTCACCATCCCCTTGTTTTTGATGTACCGCCAATTGGGCCTCCACGATACCTATCTGGGGATGATCCTGCTGTACACTGTCTTCAACCTCTCCTTCTCGGTCTGGCTGCTAAAAGGCTTTATTGACGAGATTCCCCGCGAATACGAAGAAGCCGCCCTTGTGGACGGTTACACCCGCCTCCAGGCATTTTTCAAAATCGTCCTGCCTCAGGCGGTCACCGGGATTGCCGCCACCACCGTTTTCTGCCTGATCTTTGCCTGGAACGAATACGCCTTTGCCCTCATGCTCACCAGCGACCAGGCCCGCACCGCACCACCCAGTATCGCCACCATGCTTGGACGCGGCGGCATCGAGTGGTCCGCCATTGCCGCCGGGAGTTTAGGCTTCCTCATCCCCGTCGTCATTATCACCTTCGCGTTACGCAATTATTTACTGCGAGGCGTTACCTTCGGAGCAATCAGACAATAAAGTAATTACTGATTACTTTTTCTTTTCTATGGCCACCATCCACCTCCAACAAGTAGAAAAAAAATTCGGCGATTTCTTTGCCGTCAAACCGATGGATTTAACCATTGCCGACGGTGAATTTGTATCCCTCCTCGGGCCATCGGGTTGCGGCAAAACGACCACCCTGCGCATGATCTCCGGCCTGGAAACGGTATCCGGCGGGACGATCTCCCTTGATGACCGCAACGTCACCTGGCGGCATCCCAGCGACCGCAATATCGCCTTCGTCTTCCAGTTTTACGCCCTCTACCCGCACATGAACGCCCGCCAAAACATTGCCTTCCCCCTGCAAGCCGAAGGGATGGACAAAGCGGACATCGAAAAACGCGTGGAAGAAGTCGTCAAACTCCTCCGCATCGAATCCCTGCTCACCACCCGCCCCAACAAATTGAGCGGCGGCGATAAGCAGCGCATCGCCCTGGCCCGCGCCCTCGTCCGCCGCCCCGCTGCCTTCCTGATGGACGAACCCCTCGGCGCACTTGACGCCGAGTTCCGCGAGACCATGCGCGCCGAAATCAAAAGCCTGCACCTCAGTATCCACGCCACCACCGTCTATGTCACCCATGACCAGGTGGAAGCCATGGCGATGAGCGACCGCATCGTCGTCATGTCCGCCGCCGAGGTACAGCAAGTGGGCACGCCCGCCGAGGTTTATTATGACCCCGCCAATTTGTTCGTCGCCCGCTTCATTGGCAGTCCGGGGATGAACTTGATCGCCGGGCAATATGCCGGGGGGAAAATCCAACTACCGGGGGGCGAGGGGTACCTGACCCCCGAAGGGGCGCGCACCCCCCTCGGGGCCGCGCTCAATGGCGAGGGTGCTGTCTTCCTCGGTTTTCGCCCGGAGGCCGCCGAAATAAATCCAAATGGAGCTTTCACCGGGAATGTGTACGCCACCGACATGCATGGCGCATATACCATGCTCCATATCAACTTGAACGAGAATGAAATCGTCCACATTCGCGGGGATCGGGCTGTGGCCTTCCCGATTGGCACCCAGGTTCGTTTTGATCTGAAAGCCGATATGGTGCGGTTTTTCCACCCCAAAACCGAAAAAGCGATTTGGCAGGAGGCGCGCCCATGAGCAGCGTGGACTTGCAGGGCATCACGAAAGATTTTCCCGGCCTCCGTGCGCTGGATGACGTCACCTTTACCATCAAAGATGGTGAATTTTTTGTCCTGCTTGGCCCCACCGGGGCGGGCAAGACGACCACCCTGCGCATTATCGCCGGGTTGACCAAACAAGACGCCGGTGCGCTTTTATTTGACGGCGTTTCGATGGAGCACACCACCCCCGCTGACCGGGATGTAGCTTTTGTTTTCCAGCAATATTCCCTGTACCCGACGATGACGGTGTATGACAACCTGGCCTTCCCCTTACGTTCCCCCCTCCGCAAAGTGCCGGAGGCGGACATCCGCAAAAAAGTGGATGAAACGGCGCAGAAGTTGCGCATCACGCACCTGCTTGACCGCAAAACAGCCAAATTGTCCGGAGGGGAGATGCAACGGGTTTCCATCGGGCGCGCCATCGTCCGCGAACCCCGCGTGTTCCTGATGGACGAACCGCTCTCCAACCTGGATGCCAAACTGCGCGAGAGTCTCCGGGTGGAACTCCAGCATTTGCAAAAGACCCAGGGCAACACGACCCTCTTTGTCACCCATGATCAAATCGAAGCGCTCACCTTGGCGGATCGGATCGCGGTCGTGAATGAAGGCCGCGTCATCCAGATCGGGACACCCATTGATATATATGATCGGCCCGCCACCACCTTTGTCGCCACGCTGGTCGGCACGCCCCGCATAAATTTATTCAATGCAGCGCGTGATAACGGGACGATTGTGATTGGCAATAGCGGGTTGCACATCCCATCGCTCAGCGCGACCCCGGCCGAACTCCTGCTGGGCATCCGTCCCGAAGATGTCAGGCCAACCCCGGATGGGCAGTTTACGGGACGCGTTGGGTTAACCGAACCCCTCGGGGTGGAAACAATCCTGCACATCCAGTCCGGCGGGCAAACCCTGTTGAGCCTGGTTCCGGGGATGGCGCAATTCAAGCTCAACGATACGATCCGCTTCAACCTGGCCGAGGATCGTCTCCACTATTTCGATATGGAGGGAAAACGTCTGTGAAAACAACAACCAACGCTTTGGGAGTCAACACCTGGGTCTCGGCTTCCCCCCTGACCACGGCAGAACTTGGAAAACTCGCCCCCCATATCGCCGGGATGGGTTTTGACTGGATTGAAGTCCCCCTCGAAAATCTGGATGATCTCGACCCCGCGCGGGGTGCGGAAATTATCCGGGCACACGGCTTGGGGGTAAGCACGTGCGCGGCGATGGGGCCGGATCGCGATTTGATTCATTTCGATAAAGCGATCCGTGACAACGGCATGAATTACATTCGCGGGGCAATCCAGGCGACCCAAACACTGGGCGCCACCAACCTGGTCGGGCCTACCTACTCCGCCGTAGGCCGCACCTGGCAAGCCACTGGGGAGGAACGGGCGCGGGATACCGACCTGTTGGTCAACCAACTCCGCTCCCTGGCTGCGTTTGCCGGGGATCATGGTGTCATCATTTGTCTGGAGCCGCTCAACCGCTTTGAAACCAGCTTCATCAACCTGGCCGCGCAGGCCATTGAAATCATTGACCGCGTGGACCACCCGGCCTGCCAGATCATGCTCGATACCTTCCACATGAACATCGAGGAGAAATCTTCGGGGGACGCCATCCGCGCAACCGGCCCCCGCTTGAAACACGTGCACGCCTGCGAAAATGACCGGGGCGCGCCCGGCAGTGGAAACGTAGCGTGGCACGAGGTGGCCCAGGCGCTAAAAGATATTCATTACGCTGGCCCGCTCGTCATTGAATCCTTCACATCAAAAGTTCAATCGATCGCCCGTGCGGCGGCCATCTGGCGCAATCTCGCCCCTTCGCAGGATGCGCTGGCAGAGGATGGGTTGAAATTTCTGAAAGGTCTGTTCGAAAAGTAAATGGTGATTAGTAATTTGTAATTGACCCATCTTCCAATAATTACCCAATTACCAATTACAAACCCCCAACCCCCAACCCCCAACCCCCAATCCCCAATCTCCAATCTCCAATCTCTAATCTCTAATCTCTTATCTCAAGGAGCCCCCCATGTCCCGACCCGTCACCCTCTTCACTGGCCAATGGGCCGACCTGACCTTTGACACCATTTGCGCCAAGGCGAAATCTTTTGGCTACGATGGCGTTGAAATCGCCTGTTGGGGCGACCACTTTGAAGTGGATAAAGCCCTCAGCAATGACGCCTATATTCGCACCCGCCACGATACTCTCGAAAAACACGGCCTCAAAGTGTTTGCCATCAGCAACCACCTGGTAGGGCAGGCGGTGTGTGACCGGATTGATGAGCGGCATAAAAGCATCCTCTCTCCCAAAATTTGGGGCGACGGCAAGGAGGATGGCGTGCGCGCCCGCGCTGCCGAGGAGATGAAAAATACAGCCCGCGCCGCCGCCAAACTGGGCGTCAAGGTGGTGCCCGGGTTTACGGGGTCTTCGATTTGGGCGTACCTCTACTCCTTCCCGCCCAACCCGGCTGACATGGTCGAGAAGGGATACAAGCACTTTGCGGACATGTGGCATCCCATCCTCGATGTCTTTGATGAGGTGGGCGTTCGGTTTGCACTGGAAGCCCATCCCACGGAAATTGCCTTTGACGTCGCCAGCGCCGAGGCCGCCGTGAAGGCCATCGGTGGACGAAAAGCCTTTGGTTTCAACTACGATCCCAGCCACTTCGTCTACCAAAACGTGGACTATGTCGCCTTTATCCGTAAATTTGGCGACCGGATTTATCACGTCCACATGAAAGATGCCTACGCCTCCCCACGCCCGACCGAGGCCGGTGTGTTTGGCGGCCACCTGAATTTTGGGGACCCGCGCCGCTCGTGGGATTTCCGTTCCCTCGGGCGCGGCTCCGTCAACTTTGAAGAGATCATCCGTGCGCTGAACGATGTCGGTTATCAAGGTCCGCTCTCGGTTGAATGGGAGGACGGCAAGATGGATCGCGAACACGGCGCAAAGGAAGCCTGCGCGTTTGTGCGGACCCTCGACTTTGCCCCGTCCGCCATTGCCTTTGATGCGGCGTTTGCGAAAGAATAATTAGAGATTAGAGATTGGAGATTTTGAAATCTCTAATCTCCAATCTCTAATCTCCAGGAGATTACCTATGGCAGAAACTGGCTTCACCACCATGGCTGGCGCAAAATCAGAAAGTGCGGCCCCGGAAATTGGCGTTGGCATGTTGGGCTATGCCTTTATGGGCAAGGCGCACGCCAACGCCTTTAAAAAACTCCCCTACATGATGTACCCCCCCGTCGCCATTCCCAAACTGGCGGCAATTGCCGGGCGCAACGAAAGTGCCGTCAAAGAGGCCGCCGCCCGCTACGGGTACGCCAAATACTATACCGACTGGCGGGACATGCTGGCTGATGACAATGTCGAGCTCTTCGATAACGGCGGCCCCAATGACACCCATGCTGAGCCATGCATTGAAGCGGCCAAAGCGGGCAAACATATCCTGTGCGAAAAACCCCTCGCACGCACCGCCGAAGAAGCTAAAACCATGCTCGACGCGGTGACCAAAGCCGGGGTGAAGCATGCTGTCGCCTTCAACTACCGTTTCGTTCCCGCCATCCGGCAGGCGAAGATGCTGATTGAATCCGGTGCGCTCGGGCAGATTTACCACTTCCGCGCCGTGTATCTGCAGGAATGGATCATGCCTCATTATGGCACACCGCATATCTGGCGGTTGGACAAAGCTGTCGCCGGGAGTGGCGCATTGGGCGATTTGGGCGCACACATCATTGACCTGGGCCGTTTCCTCGTCGGCGAGTTCAGCAGTGTGAGCGCCCTGGCCCGCACCTTCATCCCAGAACGCCCCGGTGCGGATGGGAAGATGAAAAAAGTGGATGTGGATGACGCTTTCGTCGCTTCGGTTGCCTTCGAGAATGGGGCTATTGGCACCATGGAGGCCACGCGCTTTGCCGGCGGCCACAAAAACTCCAACTGCTTTGAGGTCAACGGTGAGAAGGGCAGCATCCGCTTCAACCTGGAACGCATGAATGAGATGGAAGTGTTCTGGGTGGGTGAAGAGCCGAGGGAAACGCAGGGTTTCCACAGTGTCCTCGTGAGTGAAGGCTATCACCCCTTCTGGGAAAACTGGTGGCCGCATGGGCACATCATCGGCTGGGAACATACCTTCGTCCACGAAATCCATCACCTGCTGGATGCCATCGTCAATGATAAAAGCATCGCCCCCTACGGCGCGGATTTCCTGGACGGCTACAAAAACGCCGTCATCTGCGACGCCATCCTGGAATCTGCCCGGTCAAAACGGCAGGTGGATGTTAAATATTAATCAGCTGAGAGCGCTGATTGAGTAGGGCGGCGCACTTCCGCCCGTATCGAACTCAAGCGGCACCGTTGGTTTCGATACGGCGGAAAACCACCGCCTACTCAACCAAATACACCCAATTACAGGTCTCCCCCATGCCCCTCTCCCGCCCGCGTGTCCCCTTCGGATTGCTCATTTCGATCGTCATCCTTCTGATTCTTGGCACGCTCAGCGGCCCGCTGATTCGCGCCAACTTCACCGAAAAAGAGCGCGCCGCCAATGTGTTCCTTGAAGCGATCCCGTTCATCCTGACCTTTATCGCGATCATCCTGACTTTTATCGCGATCATCTCGCTGGTGGGGAGTGTCCTCAATGGCAACATCCCCCGGCGGACACACCGGATTGTCGAACGGATCATCATCATTGGAATTGTAGGCAGTGTGGTTGGGATGTTCCAACCCTGGTGGTTCCTCGTTTACAAATATGGGTTTTCCGTCCTCCTGACGTCCACCCTTGCCTTCATCTTATGGTCGCACATCCGTCCAAAGCGCGCGATGCGATATTCTGAGTAGACCATCAGGCAAGGGCAATCCGCCTCGACAACCAGTATTTGTGCCCGCTCACCACCCACAGCCGGGCAGGCAGGATACCGGTGACATATCGCCAACGCCCGCCCCACACGTCACCCTGGAAAAAATGGAATACACCCCCCTCCCCTCCCATAAATTCACCTTTGGCTTATGAACTGTTGGCAATATCGGACGCGACCCGTTCGGTGGTCCCGTCCGCGAGCCAATGACCCCTGTCGAGCTGTTCACCTGCTCGCTGAAGTTGGCGCATACGGCGTCAACCTCCATGACAACGACCTCGTCCCGATTGACGCCACGCTGGCCGAACGCAACCAGATCGTCCGTGATTTCAAACAAGCCCTGGCGGCCACCGGGCTGGTCGTCCCCATGGCAACGACCAACCTCTTCTCCGATCCCGCTTTCAAGGATGGCGCTTTCACGAGCAACGATCCACAAGTGCGGGCGTACGCACTGCAAAAAACCATGCATGCCATTGACCTGGGCGTGGAACTCGGCGCGCGGGTCTATGTCTTTTGGGGCGGACGCGAAGGCACGGAAACCGATGCCGCCAAGGACCCCATTACCGCCATCAAACGCTCCCGCGCGGCCATGGACTTTATCTGTGAATACGTCCTCGACCAGGGCTACGACCTCAAACTGGCCCTGGAAGCCAAACCCAACGAACCGCGCGGCGATATGTACAACGCCACCACCGGCCACATGCTCGCCTTTATTGCCACCCTCGCCCACCCGGAGATGGTTGGCGTCAACCCCGAAGTTGCCCACGAACACATGGCCGGGCTGAACTTCACCCATGCGGTTGCCCAGGCGATTGAAGCGGGCAAACTCTTCCACATTGACCTGAACGATCAGGCCTTTGGCCGCTACGACCAGGATTTCCGCTTTGGTGCAGTCAATCTCAAGAGCGCCTTCTTCCTCGTCAAATTACTGGAAGATACCGGCTACGCTGGCAGCCGCCATTTTGACGCCCACGCCTATCGCACCGAAGATTACGCCGGGGTCAAAGACTTTGCGCGCGGCTGCATGCGCACCTACCTGATCCTCAAGGAAAAAGCCCGGCGGTTCAACGCCGACCCGGAAATCCAGGCGCTCTTGGCTGAAATCAACGGCGACGATGGGGGGATGGGGACCCACCAGGGGGCGTATACCCCGGTGAAGGCCGCGGCCCTGAAAGGGGTCGTCTTTGACCGCGCGGCCCTCGGGGCGCGCGGCCTCCCCTATGAACGCCTCGATCAACTGACCGTGGAACTCCTGCTCGGCGTCCGCTAATCACCATGCCCTACCTTCTCGGCCTCGACGTTTCCACCACCGCCACCAAAGCCCTCCTGCTCGACCGCGCGGGCAAGGTGATCGCGGTCGCGGCCACGGAATACGCCTTTGAAACCCCGCATCCGCTGTGGAGCGAACAGCGCCCGAATTTGTGGTGGCATGGCGCGGTCACCAGCATCCAGACCGTTCTCCAACAATCCGGCATCCCTGCCGGGGAAGTGGCAGCCATCGGGCTGACCGGGCAAATGCACGGGCTGCTTCTCCTTGACGGGCACGGCGAAGTGCTCCGCCCGGCCATCCTCTGGAACGACCAGCGCACAGGTGCGCAATGTGATGAAATCCGTGCACGGGTCGGCAAATCACGCTTGATTCAAATCACCGGGAATGATGCCCTCACCGGGTTTACCGCCCCCAAGATACTCTGGGTACAACAAAACGAACCCGATATTTGGGCGCGTACCCGCCACATCCTGCTCCCCAAAGATTACGTCCGGTACAAACTGACAGGCGGGTATGCGATGGACAAAGCCGATGGCTCAGGCACCATCCTCTTTGACCTCCGCGCCCGCACCTGGTCAGCGGACATGCTGGCGGCCCTGGAGATTCCCCCGGCGTACCTGCCGCCCACCTTCGAAGGCCCGGAAGTGAGCGCCTTTCTCTCCCCATCGGCAGCTACGGAGATCGGGCTGCCCTTGGGTCTCCCCATTGTTGGGGGCGGTGGGGATCAGGCCGCGGCGGCAGTGGGGGTGGGCGCGGTCGAGCCTGGGATGATCGCGCTTACCCTGGGCACCTCCGGCGTAGTCTTTGCCACCACCGAGGCCCCGTTGACGGAACCAGACGGGCGTTTGCATGCCTTTTGCCATGCCGTCCCTGGACGCTGGCACTTTATGGGCGTGATGTTGAGCGCCGCCGGGAGTTTGCAATGGTACCGGGACACACTAGCCCCGGGCGTGGGTTTCGATGCACTCCTGGCGACGGTACCGGATGTTCCCCCGGCCAGCGAGGGCCTGTTCTTTCTCCCGTACCTGTCCGGGGAACGCACCCCTCACCCTGATCCGCTGGCGCGCGGCGGGTTTATCGGCCTGACCGTACGCCACGGCAAAGCCCACCTGACCCGCTCCGTACTTGAAGGGGTCGCCTTCGGTCTCAAAGACAGCCTCACCCTGATCCAAAACGCGGGGCTGGGGGGGATCAACCAGGTACGCGCCTCCGGCGGCGGCACCAAGAGCGCACATTGGCGGCAAATCCTAGCCGATGTCTTGAATATCGAGCTGGTTACTGTCAATACCACGGAAGGCGCGGCGTATGGCGCTGGATTGTTGGCAGGCGTTGGGGCCGGGCGGTGGCCGAATGTGGAAACTGCCTGCCGGGAAACCATTCGCATCACCGGTACCACCCGCCCCGGTCAGAACGCGGAACTCTACGCAAAGACGTACCCCCTTTATCAAGCCTTATATCCAGCCCTCAAGGCTGGCTTCAGCAAACTACCCGAGATCATCCACCCCTCATGATGACACAATTCCCTTCCGAAATGATCCGCAGCGAACTTGAAGAGATCGTTGGGGCGCTTCACATCTCTGTCAAGGACACCGACAAGCTCATCTACTCCACCGACTGGTCGTGGATGCCGCAAATGTGGCTGGATCGCGGCCAACGTCTCCCCACCCCCGATTACATTGTCCATCCCGCCTCGGCGGAAGAAATCGCCGAAATTCTGTTGATTGCGAATAAATACCATATCCCGGTGGTCCCCTGGGGTGGGGGATCGGGAACCCAGGGGGGTGCGCTCCCCTTATTCGGCGGGATCCTCGTGGACACCAAGCGGATGGATCAGATCATCGAGATTGACGAAAAATCCCTCACCGTCACCGCCCAGGCCGGGATCAACGGTCAGCAATTGGAATGGGCGCTGAACGAAAAGGGCCTGACCCTGCCGCATTACGCGGCCTCATCGAATTGCGCCACCCTCGGGGGCTACCTTGCCCCGCGCGGCACCGGCACGATCAGCACCAAGTATGGTAAAGCCGAAGATATGTTCCTGCGCATGCAGGTCGTCCTCCCCACCGGCGAAATCATCCGCACCGCCCACGTCCCCAAGCACGCCGCCGGCCCGGATTGGGCGCGCCTCTGGCTGGGGGCGGAAGGCACCTTTGGCATCATCACCGAAGCGACCATGCAGGTGGATTATCTGCCCGAGGCGCGCTTGCTGCGTGCCGTAGTGTTCGATAATTTGAGCAACGCCCTCGAAGCGGGCCGTCTGATCATGACCCGCCGCCTGGAGCCGTTCGTCATTCGCCTGTACGACCCGGAATCCACCCGCTCACAGGTTCAAAAAGTGTTGGGCTACGAGTTTGATGGGGCCTATATGGTCATCGGGTTCGATGGCGACCCGGATATTGCCGCCCTGCAGGAGAAGAAGGCATTGGAAATTTGCACCGGGCTGGGGGCGCGCGACCTCGGGCGGGAACCCGGCGAAAAGTGGTGGGATCACCGCTACGATTTTTATTATCCGCCCAAGAGCCTCCACCTCCCGTGGATGTACGGCACCACGGAAACGGTCACCACCTATGACCGGATCGAAAAACTCTATTGGGCGGAGAAAAAAGCCGTCGAAGAGGGGTTTGCCGAGTGGAACGTGAAATTCATCGGCCATTTTTCGCATTGGTTTCACTGGGGCGTGATGGTCTATACCCGTTTTATTATCGAAGCGCCTCCAGCCGACGCCCAGGAAGCCCTGCAGCTCCACAACCGCGTCTGGAACGCCGCCATGACCGCCGTCCTTGAAAACGGCGGCATGATCAACGAGCATCACGGCGTGGGCCTCAAATTGGGCCGCTACATGCGCCGCCAATATGGCGATGCCTGGCCGTTTGTAATGCGGCTGAAGAAAATGATTGATCCGAATGGAATTATGAATCCGGGAAAGACGGGGTTCTAATTATTAATAGTGAATGGTGAATTCTTAATTGTGAACGGAGCAAGACGTTGGCAAAAGGTGATGATATTGAGGAGCGGTTGATTGATTTTGGGGTTCGGATCATAAAATTAGCGAATCAACTGCCAAAAGACCGGGCCGGAGGGCATCTTTCTGGGCAAATTTTAAGAAGTGGTTCCAGCCCCGCCGCGCACTATGCCGAGGCACGCGGCGCAGAGAGTACGAACGATTTTATTCATAAACTCAAGTTATGCCTGAAGGAACTCAATGAAACCAGAGTTTGGCTCAAAATGATCATACGTAGTGAAATGCAATCTGGCGAGAAAATGACCAACATCCTCACGGAAGGTGACGAACTCTGCCGCATCATCAACGCCAGCATCAAAACAACCCAAACCAAGCAAAAATAATTCACAATTAAGAATTCTCTATTCACAATTCACAATTTTCTTCGTTCTATGGCCCTCCAAAACATTCTCCCCACCACCGACAACTGCCGCTACTGCCTGATGTGCCGCCACGTCTGCCCGGTTGGGCATGTCACCCGGCTGGAGACGCTCACCCCGCATGGCTGGGGGCTGACGATTGCCTCGGTCCAGCGCGGCCTCCTGGCGTGGAATGATGAAACCGTCAACGTGCTGTATGCCTGTGCGGATTGCGGCTTGTGCCGCGCCAACTGCATCACGGACCAGCCGCTCCCCGATGCCATTGCCGCCGCCCGTGCGGAAGTGACCGCCCTGAAACTGGCCCCCGCCATCGTCTACGAAATCGGCGAAATGCTGGGACTTTATGAAAATCCTTATGTCAAACAAAAGCCCGCGCCTGTCACCGGGACTGGGGCTGTGGCCCTGTTCATCGGGGATGACGCAGCCCATCGCGGGCCCGCCGGGGTCCATGCCGCCCGGAAGTTGATCCAGGCGACGGGAGTCACCCCGGTCGAGATCGGTATTGGTCGGAACAACGGCTGTCTCGCCAGCTCATTGGGCTTTCCTGACATGGCTCGGGCGTTGGCACAGGCCACACTGGATGAACTGCGGGCGATTGGCGCAGAAAAGCTGCTCGTCCTTTCGCCCGGCGATTATTTTGCCTTCAATCAACACTTAATCGAACGGCTGGGACTGGCCTGGCCAAAGGAGGTCGAACTTATCGAATTACCCAACTATTTGCACGGCGAGTACCTTGCTGGCAAACTCACCCTGAACGCCCGTCCGGGCACCCCCGCTTATGCGTATGTTGACCCCGCGCACACGGTGCGGGTCCCGGAAAACCGTGAGGGTGCGCGCGCCCTGGTAAAGGCCGCGCTCGCTGCGCCCCCGCGGGAGTTGTTTTGGCGGGGCGGGCGCGCTCATCCTGCCGGGAGTTCCGCACTCCAATTCACCCAGCCCGCTCTCGCTGATCAACTTACCTGGGCGAGGCTGGAGGACGTTGCGAAATCCGGCGCGCAGCTTGCGATCACCGAAGACCCCGCCACGCTTTACCAGCTCAATCGCCATGCCTCACGTTTCAACCTGCAAGTTCAAGACTTGTACGAACTGCTGGCAGAGCAACTATACCTTACACGGTTACAAGTTGCGCTTTTTGGAACGTCTGGAAGCGCAAGGTCAGTAAAGCGCTCAGTTCAGCTTTGTAAGCGGTTGGCATCTCTGCCAAGCAATCAGAGATAGCCATTTT
>Ga0247727_10013064_pt1 | contig 14089 bp, 6 predicted proteins | sample WisWelCaveWW1625_FD_202498 | JGI IMG/M metagenome (GOLD analysis project Ga0247727, IMG submission 202498) | Biofilm microbial communities from Wishing Well Cave, Virginia, United States - WW16-25 | ecosystem: Environmental > Aquatic > Deep subsurface > Groundwater > Cave microbial mat | place... | reverse complement strand
AGCCCTTCGTCATACGGGCGGTAACCGGGCTCTTTCTTCGGATGCGGATCAACAATCGCGACGACGTGAAAACCTTGCGCGCGCAGATCGCCGATCATTTTGGCGGGCTCAGGAAAGTACTCGCGGTTCCAGGCAAATGGCTTGAAACCATCCAGGTAGTCGATATCCAGCCACAGCGTATCGGCCGGTACCCGCTTGCTGCGGAAGGTATCGGCAAGCAACCGCACACGCGCCTCCGGGTAGTAACTCCAGCGCGATTGATGATAGCCAAGTGCCCAGCGTGGCGGCAACGGCATGCGGCCGGTCAGCGCAGTGTAACGCTCGACAACTTGTTTCGGATGCGGGCCTTGAATGAAATAGTAATCGAGCTCACCGCCGGCCGCGCCAAAGATAAGTCGTGAATGGCTCTCGCGGCCAATATCAAAACTGCTGCGGTGTGTGTTGTCGAGAAAAATGCCATACGCACGACCTTCGCGCAGCACCAAATAGAACGGCACCGATACGTAAATCGGGTCGACCGATGAGTCGTAGCCATAGGTGTCGCTGTTCCACATGGTGTAGTGATAGCCACCGAGCCCCATGCCGCGTTTGTTCAAGCGACCGGTCTTTTCGCCAAAACCATACACCTGCTCGTCATCGCGCAAGCGTTTGGCGACACGGAACGCATCGCCGGACCGCGACGTGCCCTGCTCGTCATCATCCCGATCCAGCGAGCGGCCTTGCGCATCAAAAAACTCCACCTGCAACGGCGCGTGCTGTACCCGCACCCGTAACGCACTGGTGCGAAGTTCTGACGACTCTTTACTGGATTTGGTCTGGACTGTGCCGGGTCCGAGTCTATGATCAATCACCGCAAAGGAACGGTCAGGATCGAGTTTGCCACCGGGCACATAGCGCACCCGAATGATCTCGGGCGCGACAACGGTAATGGCGAGCGCTGCCGCGCCATCCTGCAGAACAAGGCCATTACTGACCTGCTGCGGACTGCCATCGGTATGGATTGTCTGCCAACCCGCGTGGACCATGATCGGAGCCACAAAAACGCTTGTCAGGCAAAGTTGCCAGCAAAACAGCATTTGCTTGGCGATTCGGCGCTGTGAAGTCAGAACCTGTGGGTCGGCCTTCAGGCCGACATGTCGGGCTAGGGCCCGACCTACAGTCAAAGAGTGTCGAGCCTCATCACTCCCCACGACCAGCGGACTCATTGTTGTTTTCCTTCAAGGATGCGGGTTTGCAATACGTCTTTACTACGCAATACCGGAAACTGTTCCGGTAGATAGCGCCGTGGCACTGCCATCTTAAGCTCACCGATCACAACGGACTGGCTGGCCATAACCATGGTGGTCATTATCACCTTGCCATCTAACAGCGCATGGCGGCCATCCCAACTTATAATCTGCGGTTTGCCCGACAAACGAAATTGCAGCCGTCGTCGGCTATGGTCGGTCGCGAGCAGATCCAGGCGCACAGTTCGGGCGACGGATACACCCGGCAGGAACCGCCACTGCCAACTGTCGCCAACACGGTTCAGTCGCAGCGCCAACGCTTCATTCTGACCATAGGGCAAGTGCGCCTGCAGCTCAGTCCACGCCGCTGGCAATGCCGGGACAAACGTCAGCACATCATTCAGCAGATCGGGGCGAAAGCCGAGGTAGTCTTGATACGCATTGCGGGCGAACTCCGCGACGCTCCACGCCTGGGCGTAGGTCCCTGAAGGGTGTACGTTTCCCTGCGTGTCAGGCAGCGCATCAAGCAACTCACTCATGCTACCACGCGTGCCTGTTTGCAAAATTTGCGTGGCCAGATTTCGGCTAAGCTGCCACGACAGATCCTGATAGCCAAACTTGTTCAAGGCAGTCACGGTAAAGCCTGCGTTCCAACCCCATATAGTCCCGTTGTGATAGGCCGCGTCTTTATGATGAAACGCCGGATTTTCGTAACGCGGATGAAAATTGGGATGGTGCGGGTCGAGCGAGGCAATACCATACGGAAATAGCAAACCAGATACGGCGTTGCGGACCACGCGAGCCTGCACCGGATCCGGTACAAATGGAGAATCCGGGATGGAGACCAGCATCAGTTGGTTCGGGCGCAGTGTGGTATCGCGGCTACCATCCGGACGCAAACGGTCGGCCATTACCTGACCATCCCAGAACCGCGTGGGAAAATTCTTTCGCACCGTGGCCGCCAAATCCGCGTATTCCGCTGCCTTGGCATCAAGCCCGGCTCGCTTTGCCAACGTCGCGCCAACTTCCAGCGCCGTAAACCACAACGCTTGAATTTCGACAGCGCGGTCACCACGCGGTGACCATGCTTCTTTATTGGCGATGCGGGCATCCATCCAGGTATCGGCATCATCGTGCTTCAGCAGGCCATCGGCATCGAGCCAATGCGTTCGCACACCTTTCACATAGTCCCGTATCAACGGCAACATCGTGTTGCCATAGGCAAAATCGCCGCTGTAACGCAAATACTCCAGCACTTCCCGAATCATCCACGGCGTACCATCGACCGTGTTGTAAATGATCGGCGCAGCCGCCGACACCCGATTGGGAATACGACCGTAGTGGCCATCATTCAGATCGTCGCGCTGCTGCAAACGGGCAAAATTGTCGAGCACCGCTTTTGCTTCGGCGAAGCGCCCGGCCACCAACAACGTGCCGGGCAAGGCAATGAAGGTATCTCGGCCCCAATTGTCACGAAACCACGGCAGACCCGCCCAAATGCCTTTGCCAAACTCTTCCACCACGAATGAACTAGCGCTCGCTTTCGCCCACACCAACGCCCGGTTGTAGTCGGCGTCCGAGGTCCACAAATGGCTCCGTGTCAGCCGGCGATAAACCGCTGCAAGCTCCGCATTCCAGCTATCGGTCGTCGCCAGCGCTCGCGCTTTGGCCAACGCTTGTTGACGAGAAAATCCGAACGCAATGTGGACGGTAAATCGCTTTGTCGGCATCGCACTGACCAGCAACGGCGTCAGTGTGTTACTGCCAATCACCAGATCGGCAGCGGCCCCTGCACTGGGACGGAAGCCAACATCAACGCGAAACGCTTGCGGCGACGTCAGCGCAATAATGCGCGGCACGTCATCGGTGATTGGCTGGTATGGCACCAGCAACAGCACCGAACCGACCATTTCTGTGCGGTATTCACTACTGTCAAAACTCCACAACGGCAAGCTCGCCAGCTCTGCCGCCTGTTCGCTATCGATGCGTAGCGATAGTGCGTATTGACCCGAATGCATCAACAAGGATTCTGAAGTGTAACCATAGTCAGCACGGTGACCGTAGGGCTGAATGGTATCGCTCCGTGCGACGCGGCGGCGATCTAGCAGCCCACCATTGACGAATGCGGCATGGCCCTGAAACAGCGTGACAGCTTTCATCCGGTAGCCATCGCCCTTACGGAAGGCATGACTATAGCCCTCGTAATATCCGGCGATATTGTCACCCACGATGAACTGTGCCTGTTCGCCGCCGGCCACCCGGATCCCGATGGTGTCAAACAGCACTTGCGCACCGGGTAATACTCCAGAGGCCGATGGCAGTGCCTGCGTTGCGGGCACGCCGACATGCGCCGCCGCGTTGATACTTGTAACCGGCGTTGCACCGTTTTCGCCAGCATCTGACGCGGTGCCCAAAACACAGAGGAGCATGAGCAGCGATCTAAAGAACATACGGGGCTCGACGACTGTGGTGCTAGCGTAGTAGCGAGATGGACTCACGTCACCCCGGCGGCACAATGCGTGGCAATGAATTCCGAATGCGCTGGCAGCACCGACGCCGAATCACGCAGCACCTTTCGCGTCCCCTCAACCATACGGACAATCTCGTCGTGTGATTGCACATCAACCATTGGGTGATAACCGTGCGGCAAAATTCCCTGACCCAACATCACCTGCAGCCAGCTCACTTCGGTAAATAACTCCTCGCCCTCGCGGAACAGCCGACCGTTACTGCGAAACAACTCGATCTTTCGTGCCAGCGTTTCCGGGAGTTCCATGTCACGACAGCGGCGCCAGAACGCCGAGTCATCCCGCATGGTCGCCTTGTAATGCAACACCAGAAAGTCCCGGCTCCGCTCGAACTCGAACTGGGTTTGGCGGTTGTACTCATCAATATCGACCTGCGCGAAACCCTTATCCGGAAAGAGTGAAACCAACTTGGCGACACTGGATTGAATGAAGTGAATACTGGTGGACTCCAGCGGCTCCATGAAACCACTGGCAAGACCAATCGCTACACAATTTTTGTTCCAGAATTTCTTGCGCATACCGGTTACAAAGCGAAGCAGCCTCGGCTCGGCAAGCGGCTTGCCGTCAAGCGCGGCGAGCAAGCTCGCAGCCGCCTCATCGTCACTGATGTGCTCGCTGGCATAGACATAGCCATTGCCCGTCCGATGCTGCAACGGAATGCGCCACTGCCAGCCGGCGCTGCGCGCTGTAGAGCGGGTGTAAGGAGTCAGTTCCGGCACCGACTCGCAGGGCACAGCCCAGGCGCGGTTGCACGGCAGGTAATGACTCCAATCGACGTAGCCGGTTTTCAGCGCCTGCTCTATCAACAGGCCGCGGAAGCCAGAACAATCAATGAACAGTTCGCCCTCAACGCGTTCGCCGCTTTCCAGCACCACGGCTTCGATAAAGCCGTCGTGACCCCGCAACACGGTATCAACCACTTTGCCTTCGGTTCGGCGTACACCGCGCGTCCCGCTGTAATCGCGAAGATAGCGGGCATACAAGCCGGCATCGAAATGGAACGCATGGTAAATGTTGGACAGTGGTGAGTTCTGGACATTGGCACCACGCATGAATTTGCCACTCCGGGCAGCAATGGTGTTAAACGTGTACTCGCCAATATCGGCTGCCAACCCGGCCAGATGCAGTTTCAGCCAGTACTGGTAAAACGGGATGAGTCCGAGATCGCGACCACCGACCGGGCCAAACGCGTGCATATAGGAATGGCCACACCGGGTCCAGTCAACAAATTCGATACCGAGTTTGAAGGTCGCCTGGGTCTTGCGCATGAAGTCATCTTCATCAAGCCCCAAGGTGCCATTGAACAAGCGAATCTGCGGAATCGTCGCCTCGCCTACCCCCACCGTACCGATCTCTTCGGATTCAATCAGCCGGATGTTCAATCGCCGTCCCTGGATTTTCGATAGGGCGGCAGCAGCCATCCAGCCTGCAGTTCCGCCACCGACTATCACGATGTCCTGAATCTGGTTGTTATCCACGACGGTCTCCTGCTACGAACCACGCCTGCGCAAGCATTAACCCTAACCTGCAAATACGCCTGGCCAATCCGCTTCTTACCATGAATACGTATGCGAATTCAGCAATCCGAAGCGCTGGCGGGCTTAAGCTTCCGTTCAGCAAAACAGCGTACCGACGATAGTCGTCAGGTCACGGGACCAAAATGGAACTGGCAATGAGCAATACCCCGTGGTGGCGTGGAGCCGTCACCTATCAGATCTATCCACGTAGCTTTCTCGACAGCAACGGCGACGGTGTTGGCGACCTGCCCGGTATTGTCGACCGGCTGGATTACGTCGCAAGTCTGGGCGTGGATGCAATCTGGATCTCACCATTCTTCAAATCACCAATGGCCGATTTTGGCTACGACATTTCCGATTACCGTGCCGTCGACCCGTTGTTTGGCACGCTCGATGATTTCGACCAACTGCTGAGCAAAGCGCACCGTCTTGGCCTCAAGGTGATGATCGATCAAGTACTCAGCCATACCTCGGCCGAACACGATTGGTTTAAGGAAAGCCGCGAGAGCCGCGACAACCCAAAATCGGATTGGTATGTCTGGGCCGATGCCAATAATGATGGCTCGCCGCCGAACAACTGGTTGTCGATTTTTGGTGGCATCGCCTGGCGCTGGGAAGCGCGTCGGGGCCAGTATTACCTGCATAACTTCCTGTCGGCACAACCGGATCTCAATTTCCATCATCCCGATGTCCGCGCTGCGGCGCTCGATAATGTCCGCTTCTGGCTGGACCGTGGCGTCGACGGCTTGCGCCTCGATGCAATCAACTTCTGTTTCCATGATAGGCAGTTGCGTAACAACCCTGCCAAACCAAAGCATTTACGAGTCGGTCGTGGCTTCAGACCCGACAATCCCTACGCGTTCCAGTATCATTTATACAACAACACCCAGCCGGAAAATTTGACGTTTCTTGCAGAGCTACGGGCATTGCTGGATCAGTATCCGCAAGTCGTCGCAATGGGTGAAATATCATCCGAGGATTCGCTGGCAACGATGGCGGAGTACACCTGCCCCGGCCGACTGCATATGGGTTACAGCTTCGAGCTGCTGACCAGCGATTTTTCAGCCGCTTACATCCGTCAGACCGTTGAACAACTTGAGTCGAAATTGACCGATGGCTGGCCGTGCTGGTCGATTTCGAATCACGATGTCGAGCGCGTGGTGACCCGCTGGGGTGGCACAAATCCGCCGGCCGCTCTCGCCAATCAGTTGACTGCACTGGTCTGTTCATTACGCGGATCGGTTTGCGTTTATCAGGGCGAAGAGCTCGCGTTAACCGATGCCGAATTGCCATTCGAAACCTTGCACGATCCTTACGGCATCGCCTTCTGGCCCAACTTCAAAGGCCGCGATGGTTGCCGGACACCGATGCCGTGGCGGGATAGCAGTGGCGCCGGATTCAGTAGCGGCACGCCGTGGCTGCCCGTGCCCGCCGAACATCAGCGTGTGGCAGTGGCCACGCAGGAAGCGATGCCAACATCGGCTTTGCACGGCTTCCGCCAGTTCATGAAATGGCGCCAGCAGCAGCCGGCACTCAAATGGGGCAACATTCAATTCATCGATACCGCTGAGCCGGTGCTCGCTTTTGTTCGTCGATTCGAATCGGAGGCGGTGCTGGCCGTATTCAATCTCGCCAACACAGATACCACAATCAAGCTACCGGAACTCGGCGATCTGACCGCCATGGCAGGGCATGGTTTGTTGTCTGGCCAACTCAGTCATTGCCAAAACAGTCGTGGCCAATTCAATCGTGACCCACTCAGTGACGGCCAACTCGGTGGTGGCCAACTCGGTGGTGGCCAACTCGGTGAACCACAGCTTGATCTGCCAGGCCATAGTGTCTGGTTCGCGAAAATCGGGAGTCAGAATGACAACGCATAACCCCAGTTCACACAACCAATCGCTGCTGATGAGTCTGACGCTCATCGCCACCCTTGGTGGATTGCTGTTCGGCTACGATACCGCCGTGATTTCCGGCGCTATCTCCGCCATCGATGCCAATTTTATCGACCCGTTAAATCTGGACGAGACGGCAAGATTGAGTTTGTCGGGTTTCACGATATCCAGCGCCTTATGGGGCTGTGTCCTGGGCGGCCTGATCGCAGGTTGGCTCGGTGACCGGTTTGGTCGTCGGCCCGGTTTGATGCTGGCCGCAGTCGCCTTTTTGATTGGTTCGGTGGGTTCCGCCTGGCCTGAGCTTGGCATAGGTCAGATCGGAAGCATGGGCCCGGATGCGCTCTGGGCCTTCAACGTTTACCGCATCATCGGTGGTATCGGTATCGGCATTGCCTCAATGTTGTCGCCGCTCTATATCGCTGAAATTTCGCCACCGGCGACACGTGGGCGCATGGTGACTTACCAGCAACTAGCCATCGTCGGCGGCATCGTGCTGGTGTACTTCATCAATTGGTTGATTGCGGCGCAAGGCGACCAGACGTGGCTACACAGTACGGGTTGGCGATTGATGTTTGCCTCGGAAGCCATTCCCTCGGTACTGTTCCTGGCGTTGCTATTCTTCGTACCCGAAAGCCCGCGATGGTTGGTGATGAAAAAACGTGACGACGAAGCGCATACGGTTCTACGCCGACTGACCAGTACAGCCGAAGCAAACATCGTACTGAAGGAAATTGGCGCCAGTCTGGTGATCAAATCCGACCGTTTGTTTGCGTTCGGCGGTAGGGTGCTGCTGATCGGTATTCTGCTTTCCGTGTTTCAGCAAACTGTCGGTATCAACGCTGTGCTGTATTACGCTCCGCAGATGTTCCAGAACATGGGCGCATCAACCGACAGTGCGCTGTGGCAAACCGTCATCGTTGGTACGGCCAACGCGGCCTTTACGCTGGTTGCGATGTTCACGGTTGATCGCTGGGGTCGCAAGCCCTTGTTGATTCTTGGCGCCGTGCTGATGGCGATTTCGATGCTGACGTTGGCTGGTTTGTTTCACGCTAACCAGCTAGGTTTGCTGTCACTGCTGATGGTCATCGTCTACGTTGCTGGCTTCGCAATGTCGTGGGGACCCATCGTCTGGGTAATGCTGGCCGAAATATTCCCAAACGCGATCAAAGGTCGCGCCATGAGCATTGCCGTCGCTGTGCAATGGATAGCCAACCTGATCGTATCGTGGTCTTTCAAGGTACTCGACGGCAGCACGGCATTGAATGATGTGTTCCATCACGGTTTTGCCTACTACCTTTATGGCCTAATGAGTGTTCTGGCCGCAATCTTCGTTTACTACTACGTCCCGGAAACCAAGGGTCGGACGCTGGAACAGATTCAGGAACTGTGGCAGCCGCGAACGAAGCAAGCGAAAGTCGCGCCGGCACCGGCCGCTGCGTGAATGGGGAAATTCCAGAACCGTAATATTGTAGGGTGGGTCATGACCCACCAGTCTGGCAACTCAGAAACCCAGTCTGTCAATTCAGAAACGCAGTCTGCCAATTCAGAAACAAGGGTGCGTCATGACGCATCCTACGTCACCCACATGACTCAGGATCCAATCAATCAACTCTGCCGCGCTGCACTGACTGCCTGACAGAGCTCTCGAACGAAGGCTTGGTCAAACATCTGCTCAACTGGCACGGCGAGCTTGCGCTGCCAGTTAGCATACTCATCACTGGTGCCTGGCAGATTGACCTGTCGACGCTCGCCAAACCAATCCTCCGGTTGACACATCATGATGGCGGCGCTGCTGCGCGCAAGGTAAACATGCGAACCCAGTACAATACGGTCAGTCAACTCCATGGTTTCATTAAATTCGCCCTGATACAGCCCGGCCTGAATGAGCGCTTCGATCAGCTTCTGCTTGTCAGCGTGGCGCTTCTCATACTGCTGTTGCGCTTGTTCTGGTGAATCAAATAGTTCAAGCCGATCACGCAGCGTGATGTCGTCACCCTGCCAGAATCCAGGCAAGGTCGGCATATCGTGGGTACTAATCGACGCCAGCGCCAGCGCCGGATACTCGCATGGCGCCTTGAGCCGGTCAGGGTGTTGTTCAAACATCAGGACGCGATAAGACAGCATCTGATTATCAGCCATCAAATGCCGGATTTCTTCCGGTACCGTGCCGAGATCCTCGCCGATCACCATGCACTGTTGACGCTGGCTCTCCAGCGCCACAATGCCGGCCATGTCGGCCAGCGGATAATGCACATAGGCACCATCGGTGCCACAACCACCCGGCGGGATCCACCACAGCCGAAACAAGGCCATGACGTGATCAATACGCAATGCACCGCAATGACGCATATTGGCCCGCAACATCGCCGCGAAGCGACGATAGCCATCGCGCTGGATGGCATCAGGATGCAGCGGCGGCAAGCCCCAGTTCTGGCCCTGTACCGCAACCGCATCCGGCGGCGCACCAACGGAAAGCGCCTGACAGAACAAATCCGGCGAACGCCAGATCTCGCTGCCACCCCGATCGGCACCCACCGCCAAGTCACGATACAAGCCTATCCGCATGCCGACGCGTCGACATTCTTGCTGGGCCGCTTCAAGCTGCGTTTCTGCGAGCCATTGCAGCCAGCAAAAAAAACTCAGCCGGTCGGCATGGTCACAAGCAAACTTGCGGCTGCTTTCGCTGGCCGGATCCTGATATTCCAGCGGCCATTGCTGCCAGGGCAGTACCTGCCGATGCGGTTCAAAAAAGTGTTCCTGCACGGCATCGAATAGCGCGTGGCGTTGAAGATCGGCGCCACCGCCCTGCACGAACTCTGCAAACGCATGCTGGCGGTCAGGCGAGGCCACGACACGGAAGCTTTGAAAAAGCCTTTCCAGTATCGGTCGCTTGAGTCCGGCAACCGCATAATAGTCTACGCTGCCGGTTTCGCGTGCGGCGACGATTGACCGGCTAAATGAATCGGTCGCCATCAATTCCCGAGCTGGCGCGCATAGCGCCAGCTCGGGTATGGCTTCAACATCGAGATAAAGCCAATTCAAGTATTCACGATGGCTCGGACTGTATGGGCTGATGTGAAAGGCATTGGCGGGGTACAGCGCATGCAATGGATTCAAGCCAACAATATCAACACCCTGCCCAGCAGCAGCGGCCACAAATTCGCGTAGGTCGGTGAAATCACCGATGCCCCAATTGCGCGCTGAGCGAAGCGTATACAACTGCAGCGCCATGCCCCAACTGCGCTTGCCGCGTGCCACTGCCTGCGGCAGATAACATTGATCCGGCACGCCGATCAGGCGAAGCTGGCGTTCCCCACTGTCACTGAAAAATGTCAGCAGATGATAGCCGAGCGGTATCGACAACGTCAGAGTTGCGGCGTCAAGACCATCCACTTGACTGGGACTGCCTATTTGAATGGCGCTTTCTTTTTGACTGAGACCGCCGTGTTGATTCGACTGGACCAACAATGCACAAGAATCCAGTTGCAACGTCCACCGACAACAACCAAGTGGCACGGTTATCTGAATGGGACCTGCACTGATGCGATGCACCTGTACATTGCCACCTTCGTCAGCCTTAACAGCGCCAAGCGCCTGCGCCAATGCCGCAAGTGTCGAAGGCGCCACAACGCGTCGCTTGCCCCAGGCGTCGACATAGTGCGAGGCAATACGGGCATCAAGCTGATGCAGGGCAATTTTCGTCATGATTTACGCGGATCCTTACAACTCGAACAGGCGCCTGAATAATCACAGATGCGCCGGTCGTCTTTGTCGCATTTTCCGCTGGTCGAGAACAACAGACTGTTGATTTTTACATACGTATTCATGCACTTCGTCTGACGCACTACACTACGACCGGTGCACAACCCGTTCCATCAGCACAACAATGGATCGGCCTTGAAGCGGGTATAGATCCTGACTGCCAAAATACATCGGTAGAGCGCTAACCTGCACTTCAGCAGTATCGAACACCTGCTGCCACAGCGCACCGTCCAACGGTGGTGGCAGTCGAAAGTTGAGCCCTTCATGATGTCCATTGATCAAAACTAGCAGGTGGTCACCTGGCAGCGGCCGACCGCCAGCATCACACTGGCCACTGTAGCGTCCATTGAGCATCAATCCGACCGCTCGGGCACGAAAATCAAGCCAGTCGCCCGCTGTCATCGCGCTGCCGTCAGCGCGCAACCAGATATGATCGCATTCACCCTTGTCCTGCGGCAGACCATCAAATAAATGGCGTCGGCGAAAGACCGGTTGTTGCCGACGCAATGCAATCAATCGACGGACAAACCCTTGCAGCTCACTCTCGCGTGGACCCCAGTTCCAGCGCATCCAACTGGTTTCATTGTCCTGGCAGTAGGCATTATTGTTGCCGCCCTGTGTCCGTCCGTATTCGTCGCCGGCGAGCAAAATCGGTACGCCTTGGGAAAGCAGCAGAGTTGCCAGCAGGTTTCGTTTTTGCTGGTCTCGCAACGCGACAAGAGCGGGATCGTCCACCTCCCCTTCTTCACCACAATTCCAACTGTCGTTGTCAATCCCACCATCACGATTGTGTTCCAGATTGGCGTCGTTGTTTTTGTGCTGATAGCTGACCAGATCGTGCAACGTAAAGCCATCGTGCGCGGTGATGAAATTGATGGAGGCAGTCGGCTCGCGGACTTTGTTGGCAAAAATATCGCTGCTGCCAGTGAACCGACTGGCAAACGGGCCAAGTTGACCGCCTTCGCCGCGCCAAAATGCCCGAATAGTGTCGCGGTACTTGTCATTCCATTCCGACCAACCGCTGGGAAAACGCCCGAGCTGATAACCATCCGATTCAAAATCCCAGGGCTCGGCCATCAACTTCAGGTGTGACAGCACCGGGTCCTGATGAATGATATTGAAGAATGAACCGCTTGCATCGAACCGACCATCGCGACGCGCCAGACTGGAGGCAAGATCGAATCGGAAGCCATCGACATGCATGTCGCGAGCCCAGTAGCGCAAGCAATCCATCATCAACATCAGCACCTGCGGATGTTCAGTATTCAATGTGTTGCCGCATCCGGAAAAATTCCGGTATTGGCGCGCGTCTTCCGGGTCAAGCTGGTAGTAGACTTTGTTGTCGATGCCGCGAAAACTCAAGTGCGGACCCAGCTCATTGCCTTCGGCGCTGTGGTTGAACACGATGTCCATAACCACCTCAATACCGGCAACGTGCAGCTTCTTGACCATGGTCTTGAACTCGACCGTGGCATCCCTGACGGCATAACGGCGTTCCGGGGCAAAAAAAGCCAGTGGGTTGTAACCCCAATAATTGCTCAGCCCCTTATCCTGCAACGCGCGCTCTGACAGAAAACTCTGGCAAGGCAACAACTCGATGGTGGTAACACCAAGATTTTTCAGGTAATCAATGACGGACGGTACGGTCAGGCCAAGGTATTTTCCGCGCAGTTCTGCCGGCACCAACGGATTGAGTTGAGTAAACCCTTTTACGTGCAACTCATACAGTACGGTGTCACTGAGCGGCACTTTCGGTTGCCGATCATTCTCCCAGTTAAAAGTCGGATCGATTACTACGCATTTGGCCATCGCCTGCTGGCTGTCCGTCCCGTCAAGGCGCCACTCCTGGCGACCGCCTTGGCGATAGCCAAACAAAACATCCTCCCACTTGACCTCGCTGACCAATGATTTTGCGTACGGGTCAAGCAGCAGTTTTTGCGGGTTGAACCGGTGACCCTGGCGTGGTAAATACGGACCCTTCACACGGTAAGCGTAAACCGTACCCGGACGAGCGGTCGGCAGAAAGCAATGCCAGATGCGCCCGCTGCGGTTGCATAGCGGAATTCGCGCGGTCTCGTGCTGACCCAAGGCATCAAACAGGCACAGCTCCACAGATTCGGCGTGTTCGGAAAACAGCGCAAAATTGACACCTGCTCCTTCCCATGTAGCGCCGAGCGGATAGGGCCGACCGACTTCGAGCTTGTTTTCTGACATCAATTGCCGCTCTGACTTTGATTATCACTTGGCAACACCACTGGCTGATCAACAGCCAACTCAACCGGTTCCAGGTCAGCAAGAAATTGGGCGATGGTACCCAGCTCAACGCGTACACCGGCACATTCTCCGGTTTGCAGTTCGCGCAATACTGCAATGATGGCGTCAGCCCCTTCTCCTTCCAGAGCATCGCGGCGCAGCTTGAACAACAGCATAGGCTGGCAGAGTTGATCCCAGTGCCGTGCAACATAATCAAGCTCCGCACGAAACTGTTCCATTCGCAAGCGCTGATCGACAGCAGAACTACTACAGTCATCATCTTGATGCGCGCCAAAGAACAAATGCAGGCGGCCACCGACGCGATAACTCTGAGCAGTGGCGAGCGATCCCAAGCGCCAAATCGGGCGACCCGACATGCCCAGCTTGGTGTTGGCACCGACGGCTTGCAAGATGCTCGACAAATGATCGGCGTCGGCAATTCTGACTTCCGGCAACTCGTCCGCAGTCTGCGCGGGAATGCCAGCGTTGGCCAGGCAGTCCTTGGCCCGCGAATCGTCGGCAACCACGGCAACTCGAACCAATGGCGCGGCTAAAGGCCGCCGTTGATGGCGCAGCAAGGGGTCAATATCGCGGCAATGGAGCAGGCCGTCAGCGATCAGTTCGCCAAGCAGATACAAGCTCTGGGCCCAGATCAACGGTAGGTTGTGATTGGCAATTCGACGCTGGCTACCGGGCGCCGCACGCTCGGCATCGAGCACAGCTTCCGGCAGGTAATACAGTTCCGGCAACAGTGCAACGCCCTCTTTCAACACCGCCAGCGATTTCAGCTTGTCCCGGTAGCCAGTCGCAACGGCACCATCCTGTCGAAACAAGGCGTCCAGGAACAGGTAGCAATAAAACAACGGCCACTCGCATTCGATGCCGGCGAAATTTTTCAGCTCATCGTC
>Ga0247727_10013063_pt1 | contig 14089 bp, 9 predicted proteins | sample WisWelCaveWW1625_FD_202498 | JGI IMG/M metagenome (GOLD analysis project Ga0247727, IMG submission 202498) | Biofilm microbial communities from Wishing Well Cave, Virginia, United States - WW16-25 | ecosystem: Environmental > Aquatic > Deep subsurface > Groundwater > Cave microbial mat | place... | reverse complement strand
TCACCAAGTGACTGAATTACTTTTGATCTTTTTTTAACAATCACGTACCCGGTAAACAAGAGCAGCAAAATACTTTCAAGGGCAGACAATAACATCAATGGGTTCTTTATTTCCCATAAATACGGCCTGAAGAGTGAAACATTAATTGCCTGGGGCGCCAGCTTAAGCATTCCTTCCATGCTCCCGTCCAGATTTCCCAAACTATATCCACTACCTGCATCGCGTCCGGTGTAAAATCCAATGTCGTAAGCCGTTATTCTTGATGTTTCCGCAATTTTATCCAGCGCATACCGGGGGTCGTCTTCACTAATTAATGAAACAGAATAATACCCAATGCCAATCACCATGGCTGCTACAAATGGGAACATCAGTATTTTAAGAACGATAGATTTTATCCTGTTTATTTGTTTTACATACACCCACAAAAAAGCTGCCGGTAAAAAACATAATAAAATGTATTTTTTAACTGAAAAGATGATCCAGGCGCTTATCAACAAAAGAACAAATGAGCCGATTTTCCGGTAATGTTTTATAAACAGATTACTGACTGAGTACGTCATTAACCCAAGGCAGGCAAAGGTCATAGTGTCCTTTAATAATCCTGAGCCCCAAAAAATTACTGACGGAATAAATAAAATAGCCACTGCAATCCAAAAATGAAGTTGTGGCTTTTGCCGGTACATCGCTGAAAAGAAAGCCCATGAACCTACAAAACTAAAAACAGCAAAAAGCACCGCTGTTCCTGAATAGGATGAAAAAGTCAACAAATCAAATAGTGTCGCGATCCGGATTATAAAAAATGAAGACTGATCCTGGTAAAAGTAAATTTTGGAGGCGTATTCGTACGTTCGGGCCGAAAACTCTCCCTCTGAAAATAGCAAATCAAATCCCTTAACCGGTGAATCCCAAAAGGCTTCCCAAACAAAACGGCTGCCTATTGTATGAAAGTTAAAGGTATCGCCTCCGCCATAATAAAACTGATAAAGCAACCCGAGCGCTATTGCTCCAAAAATTTTAAGTGTAAGCGCAGGGAAAAAATATTTCCTGTTAACTGAATCTGTGTACCACAGGCGCATCATGTACGCGCCAACATACACGAGGATGAGAATGAGCGGGGTAACGATTAAGTCGCGTAGTTCCATTCTTTAGTTCAACGTTTCAAGGTTATGCCTGGCCTGGCCGGCAGGCTGGTTCAAAGTTCTTAATAAACATGAACCTTAAACCCTAAACTATAAATCACTTAAAAAAATGGGTATTCCTTTACAGTTATAACTTAAAATGATTTGATTCCATAAAGTTATGTTTTTAAAGGATTTTGTGGCGTATTCTACAAAATTGGCAGCTTGCTTCTACTTGGCGGGCCTTAATCCCTCTGCTCCATCTTCTTCAGCCTTCTCTTGGCGCTTTTAAAGGCTTCATCCTTCCGTTTTGCCTTTTTCTTGACATCATTAAAATACTTGCGTGCTTCTGCTTTGTTTCCTTTTTTTTCAGCTATTTCACCGAGGGCTATCATGGAGTATAAGTAGTATCCCGATTCAGTAGCTTCAATTTCTTCCGCATACCGTATACAAAGCTGATAATACTTTTTGGCTTCATCCAGATTTTTACGTGCCTCGTATATTTCACCCAAATAAAAAGCAGCATACCGACCGCTGGTAGCTTCATAGCCAAGTTGCGCACTGTCAATCCGGGCCAAAATATTCTTGCACACCGGTTCGGCTTGTGCAAATCTTCCCATCGAGTATAAAATACGTGCATAGTACCGGTGAAAAAATGGATTATCCGGATAGGTTTGATTCAGGTATTCACTGATTTGAAAGGCTTGCGGCTGATCGTTTTCATAACTGTTTAAAATACGCATAAGCCACATCATCGCCTCGGTACGGGTATAAAAAGCATTGTATGAAACTTCTTTTAACTGCTTTAAACCAAGCACTTTATCGCCTTTCGGAAAAAACCAGAGGATGGGTTTGAGTGAAGGATAATTTTCAGGAACCCATACTGAAAAATAATTAAATAAAGCATCGCCAAATAATAACTCCGGACTGAGATGTTGTTTGCTTTTGCTTTCCTCCAGGTAATTCAAGGCACTCTTCCCTGCCGATGCAGCCTTGCCCCAATTTTTTCGTTCTTCATCGGAATACAATCTTCCCTTAAAACCGTATGCTGCCGATAGAAAAAAAGAAGCCTCCACTTTATACATGGGGTATTTTTCGTATAGAACCTCCGCCACAGAAATAGTAGTATCCATGTACGCAACAAAAATTTCATCGTGTGATTTATTTTTTGTGTTGGGCATGATCTTCCACCACTCGATCAGGCCCATTAAAAAATACGGGAGTGGATGCCAAATGTATTTGCTCCGCAGATAACGAAACTGTTTTTCGGCTTCTGTAAATTTAAAATTATACAAGCCATTGAGCGCCTGCGTGCACTCTAACTGAACTCCCAGATCATTTAATAAAATGATGGTCGTATCTTTTTTTTCCGGTTCCTGTGCCATTGCAGGAAAAGCAATGACTAACTGAAAAATCAATAGCCACTGAAAATACTTTGGCGTATTTATTCTTAAAAGTAGGCAGTAGACAGAATGCAGTAAGCAGTCGAATATAAAACTGCCTACTGGTGACTGCTTACTGCCTCCTTTTTTTAATTGCGTCATAATAAACTTACCTTATCACTAGATGGAAACGACAAACGAAACTAAATCAATATTCGCTACAGACAAAAAACTGTTATTTATTTTGCTGTGCATGTCTACCCTTTTGCTGTTATACATTAAGAAGTCTTTCATAGAAAACGAAACCGCTGCCTTTGAGTTTCTGCAGGACAGGCCGGAGGGAATGGTCTTGCAGGTTATCAGCACACTCCAGTTTATTTCAATCCCATTGGTTTACCTGTGGAAATTTACAGTGATCGCATTTGTGATCTGGATAGGCTGCTTCATGTACGGTTACCGGGTAACGTATATTCAATGTTGGAGTGTGGTAATTGGCGCTGAATTTATTTTTCTAATTCCTGAGGTTCTTAAAATACTGTATTTTTTTACAATCGAAACCGATCCTTCGTATTGGGATATCGGTGCGTTTTACCCGTTCTCCCTCATGCATTTTTTTGACTACTACGCCATCGACAAAAAATGGGCTTATCCGTTGCGGGCATTGAATGTATTTGAAGTTATATACTGGTTTGCGCTCGTATCGGGTATCCATTATTATGCCCGTAAAGAGAAAAAAATTGTTTGGCTAATTGTGACTTGCTCGTATATCCTGATCTTCATTCTATGGCTTATTTTTTACGTGATTGTCTATAAATAGTTACCGGTTTCCGGTTACCAGTTTACCGGTGTCTGGCAACCGGAAACCGGTAACATATAAGTCCCTATTGGAGTCATTAGCTTTTACTATCTTCGCCCCTTTAAGTTTTAAAATTTCCCTGACACATGAATTTTCAGAAGACGAACAATATTACCGGGTGGATTGTGTTCACCATAGCGCTTGCAGTGTACTGGCTTACCATGGAAGAAACTGCCAGCTATTGGGATTGTGGTGAGTTTATTGCCGTATCGTATAAACTTGAAGTGCCCCATCCTCCGGGCGCACCGTTTTTCCTGCTTATCGGACGCATGTTTTCTTTTCTCTCCTTTGGAGACGTAACCAAAGTAGCCTATTGGATCAATTTTGTTAGCGTGCTGTCAAGCGCTTTTACGATCCTGTTTCTTTTCTGGTCGATCGTATTATTTGGTCGCAAGCTTTTAAAAATTACAAAGCCTGAAGAATTAGCGAGCAACACCTTGTTGCTGATGGGAGCGGGTGCAGTTGGTGCATTAGCGTACACGTTTTCTGATTCGTTCTGGTTTTCGGCTGTCGAGGCTGAGGTGTATGCGATGTCCTCTTTCTTTACCGCTTTTGTCGTGTGGGCCATGCTCAAGTGGGACGTGATTGAAGATGAGGCAAAGGCAAATCGTTGGCTCATTCTTATATTCTATATGATTGGCTTATCGATTGGTGTGCACTTGTTAAATTTAGTAACCCTGCCTGCACTTGGTTTAATATTCTATTTCAAAAAATATAAGCCCACTCCATGGGGCATTGTTGCCACACTTCTTATCAGCGGGTTTCTGATTTTGTTCATCAACGACCTGATCATTCCCGGTTTACCAACTGTTGCCGGAAATTTTGAAATCTTTTTTGTGAATTCACTCCGCCTGCCTTTTGGTTCTGGTGTAATTGTTTTCAGCTCGCTAATCATCGGGGCATTGGTGTATGGTATTTACTTCTCGCAGAAAAACAAAAAGCCCATACTCAATACACTCCTGCTGTCGTCTGCTTTTATTCTCATTGGTTACGCTTCTTATGCGGTAGTCGTAATCCGTTCGAATTACCATACTCCCATCAATGAAAATGATCCGAAAGACATCATGAGTTTCGTTAGCTACCTGAAGCGCGAGCAATACGGTAGCCGACCGCTTTTATATGGTGAGTACTTTACAGCTCAACCAATCGGTCTTAAAGAAGGCGCTCCAAATTACAAAAAAGGAAAAGACCGTTACGAAATACGGGATCGCGAGACAGCGTATGATTACAATCCGAAAGACATGACGATTTTGCCCCGTATTTACAGTCGTGATCCTGCTCAACAACAAAGGTATCGTGAACTGTTAGGGCTGCGGGAGGGTGAAAAACCAACATTCTCAGATAACATCGGCTTCATGTTTTCACATCAGATAGGCTGGATGTATGCCCGGTATTTCATGTGGAATTTTGCCGGAAGGGAAAGCGATGAAATTGGTGCCAACTGGATCAGGCCAACCGATTGGTTTGAGGAGGTGCCTGAAGCCCTTTCGAACAAGGCACGCAATAATTTTTTCATGATTCCCTTTGTACTTGGACTTATCGGCATGTTCGTTCAATTGGTGAATGACCAGAAAAACACGGCCGTTGTGGGCTTGCTGTTCATACTAACCGGTGTTGCGCTGGTTGCATACCTCAACGGGCCAGCATCTGAGCCACGAGAACGGGATTACATTTACGCTGCCTCTTATTATGCTTACTGTTTCTGGATAGGCTTCGCGGTGATTGGCATTGCTCAGGCATTACTAAAAATCACTAAAAATTTAAAAACTGCCTCTATCGCTGCCATTTTGATTTGCAGTTCCGCTCCGGCCATCATGGCATCCGAAGGATGGGACGATCATGATCGCTCAGACCGTTATTTCTCTGTTGACTCTGCAGTTAATTACCTGGAATCATGCGCTCCCAATGCAGTCCTGTTTACAGGTGGCGATAACGATACTTTCCCGCTTTGGTATGCCCAGGAAGTAGAAGGCACTCGCACCGATATGCGGGTAATTGTGCTGAGTTATTATAATACGGATTGGTACATCGAGCAAAGCATGAACAAACACTATGAGTCAATGCCCCTGCCATATACGTTAACACTCAATCAATATCGTCAGGGTGGACCGAACGATTACCTGCCGTATGAAGATTTAAGTATCAAAGCAATGGATTTGCAACAGTATATAGGCTTGTTGTCAAAGGATTATAAAGGATTACGACTCTATCCTTCTGCCAATGTGGTGCCCACAAAAGATATTGTACTGAATGTAGATGTTGAAAAAGTTAAATCAATGGGCATTATACCGGAGGGTATGGACAGTTTAGTGGTGCCTCAGATGTTGTTGCGTGTTAAAGGAAATGCATTGGAGAAGAAAGACCTGGCCTTGTTGGATCTTTTGTTGACAAATAATTGGGAGCGCCCGCTTTATGTTAACAATACTTCGTTAGCTCAATTTAACATTGACTTAAATCCCTATGTTGTAGTGGAAGGGAATACGTATCGCATTCTGCCGGTGTTTAATTCTAATCCCCGGACAAAACTGGTTAACACAAAAGTGGCGTACGACAATATGCTGAAGAAATTTCAGTTCCGTGGGTTGGATGACTCGACTGCTTATTTCACTCAGGACTACCGGAATTTTGTACTGAACCACCGGGGTGCCTTTAACGAATTAGCCGATGCTTTATTGGAAGAAGGTGATAAAGCGAAAGCACGCGAAGTAGTATTGTATAGCCTTGCAAAAATGCCGCACGCATCCATTCCATACGATGTCAGCAATGCACGGAACGTAGAGATGTTGTTTGAGCTAGGTGAAAAAGAAAAAGCCCTTGAACTTGCCAACATTTTAGGCAAGCAAATGGACGAAATGGCTGACTATCATTTGAGAAGAAGAAATTACGGAAGTGATTTGTACAACAGCGTTGTTGTGTTGGGAGAATTACAGCGTGTGTTATATAGGTATGGTGAAGCTGAACTTGCCAAAAAATACGAAGATACTTACCAACAGTATGCAGATAGGATGCAAATAGAACAAGGGCGTTAGTCTCAAGTTCAAGGTTTCAAGTTTAAAGTTATTGGATACTCCAACCTTAAACTTTCCACTCCCTGGTCTGTGTCTTCACAGACCAGTTAAGCGTAAACCCATTTAGGTCTGTGGGGACACAGACCTGGGATAGAGATGCGGGAAGTTTGTTGCCAGTATCAAGAATTTGAAATCCACAATCAAAACTCACTACTTTACTATTTTCTAACAATCAACAATAAATCCAACGCCTGCCCTGCCTGATCGGTAATAACATAATCCTCGTGACGAATACTGCTCACTAAAGAAATATCGCCAGCCTGAAGTTTGTTACGGTTAAAACGGTTCAGTAATTCATACGGTATCCTCAGTATCCATGCAGGCAGGTTGTATTGCAAATTCAAGATATCCCAGCGTGTAATTTTTTCTACTGCTTTTTTATTTTGCTCATAATATCGCATCACTTTTTCATTTCCGGTGATGCCTTTTATTTCCACGTTTGAAAAAATCAGAGCAGCTAGGTCTTTAAGCTCCTGTGCCAGGTATTCACGAATGTGCCACGGATTACGTGACAGGGACAATTTTCGATTGGGTGTGGTGAGCAGGGCGATGCCTCCTGGTTTTAGCACACGGTGTATCTCTTTCAAATACAGCACGTCATTTTCAATATGTTCAATTACCTGAAAACTCACTACGCAATCATATTCGCTGTCCTCCAGCTCGGCAAAAGGAGGAATATTCATACTCAAAAACTTAGCAGTAGGGAATTTCTTACGAAGTACCTGTAATGCCTCCTCAATTTTATCTACAGCTGTAAACCGGGCTGATTTATTTAGGAGCATCTCAATGCCTCTTCCCTCTCCACAGCCCACTTCCAATACGTTTCCGTGAACATAATCCTGAGCTATAACATATGCTTTAAATAAGCGTTGATGCAGGGGATTGTCCGAGGGGATGTTTTCTGAGGTGATTTCGGTCGTATAAATTTTTGCCATAGTTAGAATTGAAGTCAACTCCGGCCGTCTGATACCAGTCGGAGGGGCAAAATTAATTGAAAGGTGCTGATATATTCTGAAAGGAATATTTTAATTTGACCTATATGATTTACAAGATTCTGACTGGTTTCATCTGTCTCTTCTGCTTCATGGCAGAGGCGCAGGTGTTGCGTGATTTAAATTACAATTACCAGTACAACCCGGATGGGCCATTTTCGCTAAACTGGAAAGTGGTAAGGCAGGCAGAAAATTACCAGGTTTTCTATGAGCTAACACGAAGCGATACCACACGGAAAAAGGAAGACATATCCATTCAATGGGAAACCCGAAAATCAATCGGTGAAAAGAATGGAGAGACTGTTACGGTCTCTCCTGAAATAGTAAAAACGTTGCCTGGAAAAACCACAGCCAAACTCAATTTCACTGCACCCGAGGATCAAAAAATCATTGTAGCGAGAGTTACCGTATCAGGCCAAAAAAAAGAGCAGGTTTATTTGTTCTCCAAAAAACTTCCCCAAAAGAATTCTCTTTTTCTCTCCACGGATCAACTCATGATGATGAATTCATTCACCCATGCAAACAAGCCGGTAACATTTTCAGGATTTGATGTCGCTAAACCACTTCAGATTTCACATTACAGTGATCCTTTTCCTGCAGCTGTTCCCCCTTTTTCAAATGCGCAGGCTAAAGTTTCCAAGACTATAAAATCCGATTCAACTTTTTCTTTGGATGCAGAAACAAGTATTAGCTTCAATAAAAAAGGATTGTACCTCGCTCAACAAGATACCTCCTCGGCAGAAGGTATTGCCTTTCGGGTAGAAGAAGACTATCCTAAACTTGGCAAGCTTGAAAGCCTGGTTGGCCCGCTTATTTACATCTGCACAAAACAAGAAACGGAAAAACTCAAACAGGCCGGTAACGACAAAAAGAAATTTGATCAGGTTATTCTAACAATTACCGGCAATCAAGAACGTGCCCGAACTTTTATGCGCAGTTATTTCAAACGTGTTGAGTTGGCAAACCAATATTTCAGTTCGTACAAAGAAGGCTGGAAAACAGATAGGGGAATGATCTATATCATTTTTGGGTTGCCGGAGGAGGTATATCTATTTGACGACCGGGAAGTGTGGGAGTACAAAAATGATACTGTAAAAATCCGCTTTCAATTTGTTAAGTCTCCTACCCTGTTTGATCCCAACAATTACGTGCTCATCCGAGATAAAAAATTTACCAACGCCTGGTACGAAATGGTTGATTTGTGGAGAAAGGCCCGTTTCTGATTTACGATTTACGATGTGCGATTTTTGAAATTCACCAACAGGCAATTCGTACATCGTAAATCTTAAATCGTACTTTTGCAACGATGAGTAATACAGACATGATCTACGGAACCCGTGCCGTGATGGAGGCCATTAAGGCGGGTAAGCAAATTGAAAAAATACTAGTCCAAACCGGATTGAACAACGAACTGATACGGGAACTTGCTGGCACAGCCCGCGAACACAACCTCCCAATTACGTATGTACCCGCGGAAAAACTGAACCGCCTTTCTTCTAATAACAAAAATCACCAGGGCGTTATCTGCATGTTGTCGGCAATCACCTATGCTTCCCTTAACGATCTTATTGATTTTGCTTATAGCGAAGGCCGCGAACCTTTTTTCATCATCCTGGATCGCATAACCGATGTGCGGAATTTTGGAGCCATTGCCCGAACAGCCGAATGTGCCGGTGTAGAAGGGATTATTATTGGCGACAAAGGCAACGCCCCCATCACCAGCGATGCGATGAAAACTTCAGCCGGAGCATTGAATCATTTGCCCGTGTGCCGTGAACCGGATTTGAAAAAGACGATAAATTTTCTTCGTGATAATGGTGTCATGATCGTAGCCTGCACCGAAAAGGCCGACAAAAATATTTACGAAGTAAAGTTTGACAGGCCTGTAGCCCTGATCATGGGCTCGGAGGAAGATGGTATTTCGGAGGCTCTGTTGCGCGAATCAGATGAGTTGGTAAAAATACCGTTGAAAGGAAAAATTGGTTCGCTGAATGTTTCTGTTGCTACAGGTGTAGCTATTTATGAGGTGGTGAGGCAGAAGGGAATTACCAAATAACAATGATCAATTTTCAATGCTCAGTCTATCAATTGTTAATTGATCTTTGCCCATTGAAAACTGATTTACAAAAACTCCCCCCCGCCCTGCATCGCTTTCACATCGTTCACAAACCTGCGGAACTGGTCTTCCTGGTCTTTCTCGCACACGATAATTACATTACCAAACTCTGCAACTAAATAGCCGTTCAATCCTTGTACTACTATAAGTTTGTCGGGTGATGAAGTTCTTATGATGGAGTTGCGGGTGTCGTACATCAATGTTTTTCCCTTTACCACGTTGTTGTGTTTGTCTTTGGGGGAGATTTCATGGATGGATCCCCACGAACCCAAATCACTCCACGTAAAGTTGCCGAGGCACACAAACACATTGGTTGCTTTTTCCATCACTCCGTAGTCGATGGAAATATTTTTGCATTGCGCGTACGCTTTCTCAATGGCCTCAGCTTCTGCAGGCGTATTAAAGGTCGGTCGGCTCTCTTCAAATACTTCTGCCATTTCGGGCAGGTGCGCTTGTATTGCTTTCACGATGGCCTGTACACCCCAGATAAAAATACCTGAGTTCCACACAAAATCACCGCTCTCCATGAATTTCTTCGCCAACGATAACTCCGGCTTCTCCGTGAATGTTTTCACCTTTTTCGCCACTTTTTTATCGGGTAAAAACTGAATGTATCCATAACCTGTTTCGGGTCGTGTCGGTGTAATGCCAAGGGTAAATAATTTATCTTGTTCCTTGGCCTGCTCGGCTGCCTTTAAAATAGTTTCATGGAACTCTTCTTCTTTTAAGATCAGGTGATCAGAAGGACTCACTACGATCACAGCGTCTTTATTCTGTTCGTGGATGCGGTAACTCGCATACGCAATACACGCTGCCGTATTTTTGCGCATCGGTTCAGCCAAAATCTGACTGTGCTGCAAATCAGGTAATTGATCATGAACTAAATGCGCATGTTCCTGGTGCGTGACTACATAAATATTTTCCTTCGGACAAATGGCAGCGAAGCGATCGTACGTGGATTGCAACAACGTTTTGCCAGTGTCAAGTACATCTAAGAATTGCTTGGGTTTTGCATTGCGACTGCCGGGCCAGAAACGCACACCCACGCCTCCCGCCATCAACACGACATAGAGATTTTTACTCATGTAAAAAGAGCGTTTTGAAAACCGGTCACCGAGCAAGGATTTTAGAATACCCATGGTGCTAAAATTTTAGAATTGTGATTGCAGATTTTAGAATGAAGGGATATTTAAAATCTAAAATCATCAATCTAAAACCTGCCTGTCGGCAGACAGGTCTAAAATTATTATACAATGCCTTCTTTTAAAAGATCGTGCAGGTGAATGAAGCCCATCACTTTGTCGCCCTCTACCACTACTAATTGTGTGATGCTGCTCGCCTGCATAAGCTGTAGAGCCTTCACCGCAAACTCATCCTTCTCAATGCTTTTTGGATTTCGGGACATAATTTCCTCGGCTTTCACCTCAGATAGATTAACATCTTTTTGAAGCATACGCCTGAGATCTCCATCGGTAATAATGCCTAATAGCTTTTTATCATCTTCCGCAACAGCTGTACACCCTAATCGCTTCGATGATATTTCCAGGATGACATCTTTTAAGGCAGCATCTGGCTTCACAATCGGCAACTGATTCTGAACAAACACATCCGATACTTTAAGGTACAGTTGTTTTCCCAGCGCTCCTCCAGGATGATACTTAGCAAAATCTTCGCTGGAAAAGTTACGCAGTTCCAGAAGGCAAACCGCTAACGCATCGCCTAAGGCAAGGTGTGCGGTGGTGCTGGTGGTAGGCGCCAGGTTATTCGGGCAGGCCTCCTCGCCAATGGTGGCATTTAAGATAAAATCGGCTTGCTCAGCCAGGTAAGATTTTACGTTGCTCACGAGGGCAACAAGCTTTGAGCCCCTTCGTTTGAGTAGGGGTACAAGTACCTTTATCTCCGGAGTGTTACCACTTTTAGAGATACAGATCACAATATCTTCTTGCTGGATCATGCCCAGGTCGCCATGGATGGCATCTGCGGCATGCATAAATAAAGACGGGGTTCCCGTGGAATTAAGCGTGGCCACAATTTTATTTGCAATTATGGCGCTTTTACCAATACCTGTTATGACAACCCGGCCTTTTGCAGCATAAATCTCCTGTACACAGGTCTCGAAATTATCGTCAATATATTGGGTTAGATTATGAATTGCCTGGGATTCATTTAATAAAACATCTCGTGCAATTTTTTTGATATTTTTTACTAAATTCAATGTCTTGTCAAAATTAGCTTTGTCAAGGGGCAAAGATACAGATTTGACGTTAACTCCCGTTAGGGATATATTATGATGTTGGTTGAAGAGAAAGACGCACTAAAACTAAAACTCAAAGAAGTTTTTGGCTACGGACAATTCCGCGGAAATCAGGAGACTGTAATCCGGAACTTGCTGGACGGACGGAATACGTTCGTGATCATGCCCACCGGAGCCGGTAAATCATTGTGTTACCAGTTGCCTGCGCTCATGCATGAGGGGCTTGCGATTGTGATATCACCCCTGATTGCCTTGATGAAAAACCAAGTTGACCAGCTTAATGCGTATGGTGTTAATGCACGGTTTTTAAACTCAACGTTATCCAAAGGTGAAATCACCCGCCTGAAGAAAGATTGCATGAACGGCCTTGTGAAGTTACTCTATGTGGCGCCCGAGTCGATGAACAAGGAAGAGAATATCGAGTTCCTCAAAAAAGTAAATATTTCTTTTGTAGCAATTGATGAGGCACACTGTATTTCAGAATGGGGCCATGACTTCCGTCCAGAGTACAGAAGAATCAAAACCATCATTCAGCAATTCGGAGACTTGCCTGTTGTGGCGCTTACAGCAACCGCTACACCAAAAGTACAACTCGATATTCAGAAGAATTTACAGATGGAAGATGCGGACGTTTTTATGTCCTCTTTCAACCGCAAAAATTTATATTACGAAGTACGGCCCAAGAAAGAAACCAAGAAGCAACTCATCCGCTTCATGCGCGAACACAAAGGCAAATCTGGAATTGTGTATTGCCTTAGCCGTAAAAAAGTAGAGGAGGTTGCTCAGCTCTTATTAGTGAATGGTTTCAAGGCCGCGCCTTACCATGCTGGCCTTGATCCGGATGTGCGCGAGAAAAACCAGGATGATTTTCTGAATGAAGAATCAGATATTATCGTAGCTACCATTGCGTTCGGTATGGGCATTGATAAGCCCGATGTTCGCTCTGTGGTTCACTACGATGTTCCTAAATCATTGGAAGGTTACTACCAGGAAACGGGTCGTTCCGGCAGGGATGGATTGGAAGGACATTGTTTGATGTTCTACAGCCATAACGACTTAAGCCGGCTTGAAAAATTCAATAAGGATAAATCGGTACAGGAGCGCGAGAATGCCCGCATTCTTTTACAGGAGATGGAATTCTATGCCGAGTCACCCGTGTGCCGCAGGCGCCAGCTTCTTCACTATTTCGGTGAAGAGTTCAAGCAGGATAACTGCGGCATGTGCGATAATTGCGTACACCCACGCGAACGCTTTGACGGTATGGAGTACGTAACAATGGTATTGCAGGCGGTAAAGCAAACCAATGAACGATTCGGACTGAATCACCTGGTAAATGTTATTCGTGGAATTGAAGATGAATACGTAAAAAGTTACGGGCATTTCGATCTCGCCATTTATGGAAAAGGTGGTGATGAAGATGCTGATTTCTGGAAATCAGTTGTTCGTCAAACACTCATATTCCAATATCTTGACAAAGACATTGAAAATATTGGTGTATTGAAAATTTCAGCAAGAGGCGAAGCTTTTCTGAAAAAACCTCATTCCGTAGAGCTTGCCCGCGATCACGACTTCACCACCGATCTTGAAGACGAGGAAGTATCATCCGAAAAGGCACCCGTTAATGTAAAAGCTTACGATGATAAGCTTTTTGAAATGCTGAAGGCTTTGCGCAAGCAGATGGCGAAGGAAAGATATTTACCTCCGTTCGTAATCTTCCAGGATCCTTCACTTGAAGAAATGGCCACCACTTACCCTACAAGCAAGGAAGACCTGGCGCAGGTGAATGGAGTTGGTATGGGCAAGGTGAATAAGTTTGGTGATGCGTTTTTAGAGCTTATTCAAAACTATGTTGACGAGAATGACATAGAAACGGCCACAGAAATTGTAATCAAGTCGTCAGTCAATAAATCAAAGACTAAGATTTTGATTATTCAACATATCGACAAAAAAGTTGACCTGGAGGAAATTGCCGAAACAGCCCACATCAGTTTTAACGAATTGTTAAGTGAAATTGAAAACATCAGCTATTCAGGCACCAAGCTTAACCTGAACTATTACATCGATCAGATCATTGATAAACTCAAGCAAGACGACATTCACGATTATTTCATGAATGCTGATACCGACAGCCTGGAAGAAGCATTGAATGATGCAAGTATGGCAGATTATTCAGAAGAAGACATCCGGTTAATCCGGATTCAGTTTATGAGTGAGTATGCACATTAGGTAAAAGTAACGGTAGAAAATATAGTGCAACACGCTTTCAGTTACAATGGATATCTTTGCTGACTATCAAAATCATT